>OFGE01002459.1_pt1 | contig 13645 bp, 13 predicted proteins | sample 1521681 | NCBI WGS metagenome assembly OFGE01 (sample SAMEA3504093, study PRJEB24116) | mouse gut metagenome | biome: mouse gut; feature: mouse-associated habitat; material: faeces | place: Denmark | collected 2011 | reverse complement strand
GTCCGAGAAGAGACGCGATCGTCCATAAGATAGACGTTAAAAACGCCTTAAAGAAATCCGGATCCGTTAATACTTTGATATAATTGTCAAATCCTATAAAGTCATAGGTCGCTTTGATCAGATGTTTGGTTGTCAGACTGTAATAAAGGCTTGAAAAAATCGGATAGACCAGAAGTGTCCCGACGACGATCAGAGCCGGCAATACAAGCAGCCATCTGCCATAATCAATTTTTTTTGTTTTCACGCGCGACTACCACCTTTCCCAAAAGACTGCCCCGTCATGCCTCGCACGCGGGGCAGCTCAAAACACTATTGAACAGATTCAAATACCTCGTTCAACTTTTCTTCAGCCGCCTTCGCCGCTTTCTTAACATCAGTGCCGTTTGTTATAATATCCTGGAACATCTCTTCTATGATGCCCTGGGATGTCAGTAAGCCTGCCTCTACGCTTGGGCCGTGTTCAAACCCGATCGCAGCAGAGAGCTCTACCGCCTCAGAGATGACCTGCTCTGCGTTCGAGAACTTCTGTACGATCTCGTTGGACTGATACTGTTCCGTGTCGGAGATCCCTGTAATGGACGGAAGCATTCCTACCGGCGTAGCGCCTAAGAACTCCGTATAGGTCTCATCTTCGTACAGGGTCTCGATAAATGCCTTACAGATCTCCGGATGCTCGGATTTCGACCAGACTACCATAGGAATATTGGATGTCTCCGCACCGTAGACCGGGTCATCTTTATTGATCCTTGGAAGCGGCGCGCAGTCAATGCTGTCAACCAGATCCGGCGAGTTCGTCTCTACGCCTGAGATATGGAATCCGCTGTTAAAGTCAAAGGCTGTCTTTCCCTGATAGTAAAGGTTCGCCTGGTCAAGTACCGCATAGTTCACAGAATCCTTCGGAGAACAGTTCTCATAAATATCCAGCCAGTACTTGATCCCTTCGATGGCAATATCGCTTGTCAGATCTGCTTTGAGATCGTCTGTCAGAAGGCTTCCGCCCCCGCTTCTCACATAGAAGTTCAGGAACCGCGTCGCCATCAAGTCTCCGGAACCGCATGGGAAGGAGCATCCATAGACGCCGTCTTTCGTCAGCGCCTTTGCCGCCGCCGCGAATTCCTCCCAGGTTTCCGGAACTTCCAGCTCCGCATCTTGCAGCAGATCCTTTCTATACCACATAACCTGCGCATGTGAATACAGCGGTAAGGAATAACACTCGCCGTCCCTCTCTCCCTCAGATAACGCTGCTTCTGCGAAACGGTCTCTTCCGATATCGTCGATCACGTCGTCAAGCGGGATAACGGCCTCTGCATCCATCATCTCAACCACGTGTCCGGGCAACGCTGTACTCATATCCGGCACATTTCCAGATGCCAGGCCGGTCGTCCACTTCGTGTAAAAATCTCCCCAGGAGAATGTCTCGATCGTAATATTGACATCGGGATTCTCCTCCATGAACTTATCCGCTGCTTCCTGGATCACATCCATCCGTCCCCCCTGTGTGAAGGAATGCCAGAATGTAATGTCCCCTTTCAGTTCTCCGTCATTTTCCGAGCTTCCCCCTGCTCCTCCTGAATCTTTACCGCATCCCGCAGCCATGGATGCTACCATAAGCGCTGCTAACAAAACACTCAGCGTTTTCTTTTTCATAAAGTTACCTCCTTTGTAATTTTTTGTTATTTTTGCTTTGCTAAAATAGATTTTACGACTTTTTTTTGTGTAATTCTACAGTAAGAAATCTCAATAATAGCACAATACACTTATAGTTTAAACCTTCTATCTCACCCTTTTTGTCCAGGAAAAAGGTGTGAAAAAAGAGACGCTGCCCGTCAAATACGGACATACGCCTCTCCTTCTTTTTCTGATTCTTTTATTTTTTACGACAATTCTGACAAAAAGCCTCATTCATAGCACAATACACTTAAATTCATTCCGCTTCACGCCTGGCAAAGATCTATTCTTTCGCCGCCTTCCGGTATTGGTTCGGCGTATATCCAAAAGCAGACTTGAATTCCCTGATAAAATAGTTTGGATCTTCGTATCCTACATCATAAGCAATCTCGCTGACGGTCTCATTACACACCAGTAATTTCCTTGCCGCCGTCGTCAGCTTAAGTTCTTTAATATATGCCATCGGAGACTTCCCAACCTGCTCTTTGAACAGGCAGCTGAATCTCTGCTTACTAAGCTCCGCCATATCCGCCATGTTCTGCGGCGTATACTTTTCCGCCGGATGCAGCACAACATAGTCCATCACGACCTGGATCCGGGGATCTACCTTATTGCTTACCTTCCGGATCCTCCGTCTGATCTTCTCAAGCCTGTACGGATCCTCCGCCGTCTTCGGGTCCTCCCTGCAATCATCCTTTACATTCATCTTAGAGATCAGAGTACCGATCAGGATCTCGAGATACCCTCTCACGAAATACATCTTCGCCGGGCTGTCCTCCTTCACCCACTGATAGATCTGCTGAAAATAAGGCTTCACCTCCTTACATACCATAACCTTCTGGATCCCATAATAATCAGAAAGAAAATCTCCGCCCTCAAAATATACAGACGTCGTAAAACGTATGCTGGTAAACGAAAAATTATCTTCCATCGCATAGCAGGACAGCCTGCTTCCCATCGGTATGTAGATGACCTGGTCTTTATGGACGATCACTTCCTCGCCGTCTATGAAAAATGTCGCAGCCCCCGATTCTATATAACGGAGCATATTATATGGAACCATACTCTCCGGGAAGACCCAGTTCCTTCCAAACGAATATGTATCAATATACAGAAAATTAAACCTCACATTATCTACAACACTGCTCATTCCTTTGCCTCCTCAATAATACTAAGCAACAAGTTTCTTACCAATATTATACTCTACATTTTTCTTGTATTTCAATTATATTGTGCTATTTTTAGAGCTCGTACACGTTTTTTTTTCAATTTTTGTGTCTTATAATGAAGGCAGCATTAAAGGAGGTGTAAACATGCCGGAAAATAATGATATCTATCAAAAATTGGGGTATTTTTCGGAAATAGTTGCAGCCGACAGAAAACGTAAAGAGTATGATATCAAGAATCATTCTGTCGTCCGTGCCGGCTGCAAGCCAGATTTTCTTTTCATCGGTGACTCCATCACTCAATACTGGGAATTAGAGGCTTATTTTGACAGACCCGGACAGCTTCTGATCAACAGAGGGATCGAAGGAGACACCACAACCTATCTCAACAAACGTTTCCAGGTGGACGCTCTGCAATTGAAGCCCCGCTACTGTATCATGGGGATCGGGGTCAATGACACCATCTGCCTGGAAGGCGACTATTGGAAACTGATCCCTCCGCTTCCGTACGATGAAGTTCTCTACACGGCACAGGCGAACATCAAAGAGATCATCCAGAAGGCAAAAGCTTCTTCCACCACGTTGATCCTTGCCTCGCTTCTTCCGATACGTATAGATGTCTCTCTGCATGAAGCGGACAGGAAGCGTTTTATCCGGGATCTGAATCAATGGCTTGAAGAAACGGCAGAAAAAGAACGTCTCATTTTCCTGGATTATTATTCTGCCGCATCATATCCGGGAACAGACCGTCTGCTTGACGGTATAACCTACGACGGCCTTCATCCGAACGCCAACGGATACGCGCTGATGAGCTCCGTCCTCAAAAACACACTGAAAAAACACCATATTACGATTTAACCAAAGGAGGCTCTTATGATTTTTGATTCTATAGAAAACAAGGATAATTATAAATATTTTCCCGCTCTGTACCAGGCGCTTAATTACCTTGACAGCCTGCCGGACCGGGTACTTCCCGCCCCTCATGTCGATCTTGATGAGGACCGGCTGTTCTGCAACTTTGTCGCCTTTGCTTCAAAACCCGAAGAACAGTGCCTCTATGAAGCGCACCGCGATTACATCGACCTGCACTTCATTGTCGGCGGCGTAGAGCGGATCGCAACGGCTGACGTCTGCTCCTTAACCTCTGAAGTACCCTATGCACCGGAGAAGGATATCGAATTCCTAAAAGGCGATGCCGACGGTTGCTATGAGCTGAAACCCGGACAATTCATGGTCTGCTTCCCAAGCGACGCCCATAAGGTCGCGATGATGAAGGATCGTCCGGCAGAAGTCAAAAAAATCGTATTCAAGATCAAAATAGAGGGATAATCATCATGAAATATTCTAAAAGTGAAATTCTGAACCAGATAAAAGGACAGCTGATCGTATCCTGTCAGGCTCTTCCGGGAGAGCCTCTGTACGTGCCGGAGAAATCCGTCATGTATCTGATGGCGAGAGCCGCCAAAGAAGCCGGTTCTCCGTGTATCCGCACAAGCAGTATCCGCGACGTGAAAGCCATTAAAGAAGAGACCTGCCTGCCTGTCATCGGTATTATCAAGATCAATTATGAAGGCTATGATTCTTATATCACTCCGACCATGAAGGAGATCGATGAGCTTGTTGCGGCAGACGCCGATATTGTCGCCCTGGACTGCACCATGCGCAGCCGCGGCGACGGGACCACGATCAACGAATTTATCGCACAGATCAAGGCAAAATATCCTGACATCGTTCTTATGGCAGATATCTCTACCTACGAGGAAGGGGTAAATGCATGGAAATGCGGCGTCGATCTTGTCGGCACAACCTTAAGCGGATATACCAGTTATTCTCCCCAAAAGGACGGTCCTGACACAGAGCTGGTCCGCAGGCTCAGCAAGGCTCTGGATATCCCGGTCATTGCAGAAGGGAAGGTACATACTCCCGATCAGGCAGTACAGATGTTAGAGGCGGGCGCCTTTGCCGTCGTTGTCGGCGGAGCCATTACCCGTCCGCTTGAGATCGCAGCCCGCTTTATAAGCAGAGTGAAGGAATATAGCCATGAATAAAGATACTTTTGATACGAAAAACATTTTTTTTGGAATAGATATCGGCGGTACTGCCGTAAAGATGGGGATCGTGGACGAGAACGGAACAATCCTGCTCTCTTATGAGGCTTCCGTCGCTTTTGATCATTATGACACTCCGATCCTGCAAACAGTATTAAAAGAATCCGAAAAATTTCTGAAGGATAATAAGATAAACCCCGGGGATCTTCGCGGAATCGGGATCTCCGCCACTGGACAGATCGACGTACAGAGAGGGATCGTGGCGGGCAGCGGCGGCAACATCCGTAATTGGGAAGGTTCTAACCTAAAGGAAGCATTTATACAAAAATACCGCCTGCCTGTTACGGTCGTAAACGATGCGAACTGTGTTGCCCTGGGAGAAAAATGGATCGGAAGCGCTAAGAATGCGAAGGATGTGATCGTCCTCACCATCGGCACCGGACTTGGCGGGGGGATCATCGTGAACGATCAGATCTTGCTTGGAAGGGCAGGCTTCGGCGGCGAATTGGGACATTTCTCCATCCATATGCAGGGCGAACCCTGTACCTGCAAGAACCGCGGGTGTTTCGAGCAATATGCTTCCATGACGGCTCTGGTAAGGTCTGTGGGCAAGTATTGTGAAGCTGCCGCCCCTGGCTGCCTTAAGGACCGTCCGGTAAACGGCAGGACCATTTTTGAAGCTGCCGCAGGGGGAGACGCGGCAATTACGCGCATTGTAGATACCTGGATCCAGAATATCTCCGCCGGGATCGTAAGCCTTGTGCATATCTTCAACCCGGAACTGGTCATCATCGGCGGAGGCGTATGCACACAGGAGGAATTGTTTATAGCAAAGCTGCGGGAAAAAGTTCTGGAAGCTGTGATGCCGAACTTTAAACAGGGACTTACCTTACGCGCCGCCACCCTCGGCAATAACGCGGGAATGATCGGCGCTGTCTATTACCTGATCCAGACTTTGTCATAATAACCAGACACATACAATATATTGATAAAATAATCAAAAAATTTTAAGAAAATACACAAATAAGCTTTACATCACACCGATTATATAGTATAATACAATTAATTTAAATCTCCTTCCCAAAGGGCACACTGTTTGGTTGGTTTTAATCAAGACTTTGTGCCCTCGCCTGTTTTATTTTCATAGACAGCGGTTCGATTGGGCGGCTGGAATTTGTAATATATATTCACCGACCCGTCCTCATTGACTTCTATTTTTTCAATCAGTTCCACGACTATCTCCCTCGTAAGCTCCTCCACTCCAATATAATTTTCAAACCTCTTAAGCCAGTCATCTTCTTTCATATCCGCACATTTACGCTCCGAATCCTGTTCCTTCATATTTCTGTAATTTTCCTTCAGATCGGCAATATCCCTCTCGAATTCTCTGATATAGAACAGATATTCTTCCTTTGAGATCAGTTCATCCATATAATTCTGATAGGTCTTACGCTTATATGCTTCCCTGCGCCTTAGCTCTCTTTCCATACCTTGAAGCCGGGCCTCATAATCCTTTTTACTTCCTGTTTCACACTCAGCTCTTACCTGCTCCAGATACGTGATATCCTTCGGAGTCAGGCTCCTTTCTGCTTCCTCCTTAAGAGAACGCAGCACGGCGCGGCACAGCCCTTCATAGTTGACCGCATGGCTTCGGCAGCAGTCCTTTCCCTGCGTCTTATATGTCTTACAGCAATATCCCTTGAACCTGCGGCTTCCTCTGCGCTCATATGTCTTCACCATAGCATGTTTACAATCCGCACAGATCAGTACCCCGGCAAATATCGATATCTCCCCTCCGCCGTTTACCTGCTTCGTACGGAGCTTCTGCCTCTCCTGTACCTTTCTGAACGTATCCTGATCGATGATCGCCTCATGCATATCCTCAACCCTGATCCATTGCTCCTTTGGCTGCCTGATATGCTTCTTATCCTTGTAGGAGATATTCCGATACTTATTCTGCACGACGCTCCCGATATATACTTCATTGTTCAATATGGTATGTACGGTCTGATACGACCATCTTCCGGTAGTCTCGCACTCATGGGCATTCCGGTAGTTGATACCAAGGATCTTCCTCTTATACAGAGTGGGGATCAGCACGCCCTCCCCGGTCAAAAGCCTCGCGATCCTTGCTTTCCCGTATCCTTTAAGATAGAGCTTATAGATTCTGCGTACAACGTCTGCTGCGTACGCATCCGCCACCAGATGGTTGCGGTCTTTGGGATCCTTCACATATCCGTACGGACAGGATGCGCCGAGATATTGGCCGTTTCTCATCTTTGCCCGAAATGCGCTCCTAATATTCTTAGATAAGTCCTCACAGTACCATTCATTCACCAGCCCATTGATCTGCCGCGATTTCTTATTGTTGGAATCGGCGGTATCCGCCCCGTCAACCACCCCGATAAACCGGATGCCGAGATTGGGAAAATCATGATGCAGATATCTCTCAATATGCTCCAGATTGCGGGAGAATCTGGACTGCGATTTGGCGATCACAACGTTGAATCTGCCAAGCTTCGCATCCGTCAGCATTCTCTCGAATTCCGGCCTCGTGTCAAAAAGCCCGCTCTCATCGTCATCGGAATAGACGTCTACGATCTGGCAGTCATGTGCAAGCGCATAGTCTGTCAGCAGAAGCCTCTGATTCTGGATGCTGGCGCTGTCGTCTCCCTTCGTCAGCTTATCTTTGTCCTCCTTTGACAGCCGAAGATACAGCGCTGCTTTTGTCTTCTCCTCCATAATCTCTCTCCCTCCCGTTTGCGCCGGTCTAATCATGCAGCCTCATAACAGCTTCCATGCACGAAACCAGCGTCTTCGTCCCATATATCACCCGCGCGGTCTTCACAATTCCCGCCTTTGTTCCTTTTTCCTGCGGTTCTTTTTCCTGCGGTTCTTTTTCTTGTGATTCTTTTTCCTGCGGTCCTTTCTCCGTCTCTTTTTGCACATTTAGTACATTTTGCGCACACCAGCCTCTCTCTTGGCACAGGCAATCCTTTTTTGCGTCATTTTTGCCGCACACCAGCTTCTCTCCTGACTCAGCAACCCATTTTTATTAATCTATGCTCAGTCCGCCTTCCTTAATTACTTTTCCGTCAAGAAACCTGCAGACCAAACCACAGGAATATCTGGTAATTACATCAGAATATGTTATAATGTAAGAAATGCTAAGAACGAAGGTGGAACCGTGAATATCAAAGACTATGAGAAAATACTGCGCTCGATCCCGTCTACCGGAATCTTCATTATCCGTGAGGACGATCATACTATATTACATTATAATGAACGGGTACGCGAGGTGGCTCCCCATATTAAAAAGGGAATGCCCTGCCAGAAGCTCGGCAGCCACTCCTGCGCGAACTGCCCGCTCCTGGCTATAGGAGACAAACAAGAGAACCAGACTATCAACTACAACAATATATTCGGAGAGATGGTCGATATCATAGCCGTTCGGACACTGTGGGAGGATAAGATCCCCGCGTTTATCATCATGGTGGCGCCGCATACGCAGTCCATCAGCAATACCTATCACAAGATTCTCCGGGTCAATCTCTCAGAAGACCGCTATGAAGTAGTGAAGATCAACCCGGAGGACCGGGCTTTCGGCTATGGGACAGACATCTTCTCGAGCTGGCTTGGTCAGTTCATCTACAATGGCGGCATCCACCCGGACGATATGAATAATTTTATCTCCTTTACCCGCCCGGAGCATATGACAAGCGCCTTAAAGTCCGGCAAGAAGTCCTTAAGCTGCTGTTACCGCAGACGCTTCGGCGATGATTACCGCTGGAATCTGATGGAAGTCGTTCCAGACCCCGATCCGGCAAGCGAAGACCTGTTCGTTTTCCTATACGTCAAGGATGTACACGATATCCTGCAGGAGAGCCTGGAGCTTGATGATGCCAGCCTGCGTGTTCAGGAGGTCATCCGAACCCTGGGCGAACAGAACTTCGGCATATACGGAATCGATCTGGATACAGGGGAGGCGAACCTTGTCCGGGAGAACGGACATACCCATACCGGCTGGAAATCCTGGACCGTACAGTGGAACGAGATCATGAGTTCCCGTCTGCTCAAGCAGATTCATCCCTCAGACAGGGACAAATTCTGTCACAGCTTCTCTTTGGACGGCCTGCGCCAGACCAAAGACTCTTCCGTAGAGAAGGCGGATATGCTCTGCCAGTGGCGCGGGGAAGAAGATCACGAATAACGCTATATGGCAGTGATCGCTTACTTCGGCCAGAACCACGGCACCAAGAATTACACGATCCTGGCGCTGCAGAATGTAGACAAGCGTGTGCGCCAGGAGCATACCCTTACACTCAGAGATATGCAGCTTGCGGCGATCCTTAAGTCCCGTTACAGCGTCATGACCACCGTTTATCTGGAGAACGGCCAGTGTGAGCGGGTCTGGATCAATGAAGACAGTAAGATGCAGAACAGCTTTTCCGGCAATTATCATCAGTATTTTCACAATCTGCTGGAAACTACCGTTAATCCTGAGGATGCGTACATCTTCCAGAAGGTCATGAGCCCGGAGCATCTGTATCAGAAGGCAGCGGATACAAGAGATTATTCCGAAGAGATCTGTCAGTACCGCATCCTGGGAACCTCTCTGCGGTGGATGGAGCAGCATGTGATCTACGCCCGCCAGGGGAATCGGATGTCCGTCAATATCCTGGGCCGGGACATTACCCGGGAAAAGCTTGAAGAAGAGATCCGCCTGAAAGGCGAACAGGAACAGGCCGACATCATTCGTTCCTTAAGCGGCATGTTCTTCGCGACCTATTATGCGGATCTGGAGCAGGATTTTTTCCGCAGCGTAACACAGCAGCTTCCTGAAGTCAAAAAGGCTCTGGACAATGAAGTCGACTATGAGACCGGTCTTCGAATCTATGCCGAGGCCTTCGTCCATCCAGACGACCGTGAAGAATATCTTAAGGTTCTCAGCACTAAGAATCTTAAGAAGAAGCTTAGCCGGAAGAACCCTTATGTAACCCTTGCGTACCGCAAGCTCCCGGAACAGCCCGTGACGAAGCCGGAAGAATACGGTTGGATCCGCAGCACGGCCGTATTGTCTCAGACAGACGCGGACGGCAAGGCACGCTCCATCGTCTATGCCGCACAGGACGTAACGGAGAGTAAGCGCAAGGAGATGCGGGAGCAGCAGGCCCTTCAGGCAGCATGCGAAGCTGCCGACCAGGCCAATGCATCCAAGCGGAACTTCCTCTCTTGTATGAGCCATAATGTACGGACTCCGATGAACGGCATCATCGGCATGCTTAAGATCGCGTCTGACCATGTGGAAGATCACGTCCGGGTACAGGATTGTCTTAGCAAGGCGTCTTTATCCAGCCATCAGCTTCTCTCAACGCTTAATGAGATCCTGGATATCAGCCAGATCGAATCCGGGAATTTTAAGCTGGAAGCCGAAGCATTCTGCCTGTCGGATCTGATGCAGGAGATCAGCGAAGCCGTTCTCCCCGATGTCCGCGCGAAGAACCTTACGCTTAAGATCAACCCTATGCAGGTGGTGCACGAAGAGATTCTCGGAGACCGGATGCGCCTGCAGCAGATGATCATGAATATATTATGGAATTCCGTCAACTACACCCTCGTCGGCGGAACACTTGAGATATCCGTAGCCGAACATGAATCCAGCGAGCATGGCTGCAGCTCTTATAATTTCGTTTTCCGTGACAGCGGGATCGGCATAGAGGAAGAATTCATTCAGCATATTTTCGAACCTTTCAGCCGTGCAGACGATCCCAATGTCAGCCGGATCGACGGGGTCGGCCTGGGTATGACGATCGCCCAGAACATTGCCCGCATGATGGGCGGAACGATCAGTGTGAAGAGCAGATTCGGGGAAGGAACTCAGATTACCGTAACCGTAATCCTAAGGCTCCAGACTTCGGCTGAGATATCCGACAGACTGCCGGCTGAGACATCCGACGCACCTGCCGGCGTCTCTTTTTACGGACGCAGGATCCTTCTTGTGGAAGACAACGAGCTTAATCAGGAGATTGCCATGGAACTGATAGGCGAGCTTGATGCGATGGTAGAATGCGCCGCAGACGGCAGAAAAGGCCTTCAGCGCTTCGCGGAGATGCCCGCAGGATATTACGATATGATCCTTATGGATATACAGATGCCTGTAATGAACGGTTTCGACGCCACACGCGCGATCCGTAAGCTTCCGCGCGCCGATGCCGCAACTATCCCTATCATCGCCCTGTCCGCCAATGCTTCCGTGGAGGACATGACGGCAAGCCATGAATCGGGAATGAACGGGCATATCGCCAAACCGCTGAATATCCCGCAGTTGATCGAGCGCATGGGCTATTGGCTGAAAGAACGATAAGATACCGGGGGAACCTATTATCTCAACAGATTCCCCCGTTTTCTTCGCATTTTCAGACCACAGCCTCCAGTATCGTCCTCTCTCCCAATGCAATCTCCTTTATACTCGTTTCCCCTCCATATCTTAATCTCAACAACAAGCTGACCACCAGATACTCCTTATCCAGGATTCGCTTCAAAGCGCGCAGTGTGGTTGTCTTACCGTATTGACGCGCCCGGTTAATTGTAAAATACTCCCCGCGGTCTACCAGACGCTTAATCTCTTCTATCCGCCCGCTGATATCAACCATATAGTGCAATTGCGGCTTACAATCGGCCGCTGCGTTAAATACTTTCCCCATATCAGATATCCTCCATTCTACTTTTATAATATGCCGCACACGCGTCATTGGCACTCGCCACAGAGATACACTTAATAAGCGTATCCACCGTCTGCACTTCTCCCGGCTCTAAAAACACCTGCGAGCCTCCCATCGACGCCGCATACTCTGACGTAGTCACCTGATCCTCCAGCTTGATCTTCCCGTCCTCTAGCGCATCGAAGATCAGCAGCAGCGTCATAACCTTCGTAACGCTTGCCGGGGGCCGCTGGGTATCCGCATCCTTATCATAGATCACCTGCCCTGTAGAAGCTTCCATCAGAACCGCGGACGGCGCGCTTATCGCCAAGCTCCCTGCGCTCCCGTCTCCTGTCGGTTCTTCCGCTCCTTCCTGCTCATCCGCATCTTCCTGCGCGCCTGACTTTTTTTGGATTCCTGCCTCTTCCTGTGTTCCCGCTTCTGCTTCCTCCTGCGTTCCCGCCTCCTCCTGCGTATCCGTATACAGAATCGGCTCCCGCACCTGCATCGCATATGCCGGCTGCACACTCAACAGGGCGCAGAACAATAATGCCACAATTTTCTTCATATACCAGACTCCTCATAAGTCACTTATCATTACTATCATTGTAATATGCATCCCTGTAAAATATGCCGGATTAGACTATATTGCCGCCGTACAAGCGAAAAAGAACAGGCGTTGCTGCCTGCTCTCAAAGAGGTGTCCCGCTGCCCGGGGTATGCAGAAAACGGAATGCTTGGTATGTAGTTCCGTTTAGTAATTGGGAAAGAATACCCAATCAGAAGCATTCGCATTTTTCGTCTTCGAAAATTCTCTCATGTATCATGGTAAATATCATACCACTTTTTATCGGAAATCGCAACAATTTGTCTGATTTTATTGAAATAACGTATTCCTTATATTGACAATATTTTACATATTCCCCTATAACCCCTTTGATTCACAGTTAGAAATGAAAATGGGACAGACAGATTCCTTAAAACCTGCATGTCCCAATTTCATTTCAAGAGTCTGTTAAGACTGTCTCAATTCTCAGGATTCAGATGTTATTTGCCTGCCATCTGCTTTTCCTGCTGCTCGATCATCTTCTTAACCATATAACCGCCGACAGAACCGTTCTGTCTGGAAGTCAGGTCTCCGTTGTAACCCTCTGTAAGCGGTACTCCCAACTCGTTTGCAGCCTCATATTTGAACTTGTCTAATGCTCCCTTTGCCTCTGGTACGGCTGCTCTGTTTGATGAACTTGTCATAATTGTCTCCTCCTTTTTGTAACTTGTAACTTTTTTAGTTTAGTAATCTTTGTAACTTTATTTTTGTTACACCGATAGTATATGGAGGATTCAGATTATTACACTGGAAGTTGTTTCATAATCTGGAAGATTCTTCACCCATTCATTTTCAGTTTTTAAAAGCTCATCTGCAGCCTCATTGGCCATCTGAAGGATCTTGGCGTCCTGGTACACATCACCGAGCCTGAAGTCCATAAGCCCGCTCTGCCGGATGCCGAAGAGATCGCCCGGTCCGCGGATCCTCAGATCCTCACTCGCAATTTTAAATCCGTCATTGGATCTATTCAGTATATTCAGCCTCTCCTTCGTCTCCTTTGAATTAGAACCGCTCATGAAGATACAGTAAGACTGATGCTTTCCTCTTCCGACTCTTCCGCGGAGCTGATGCAATTGCGCAAGTCCGAAGCGTTCCGAATTCTCGACCATCATGACCGTAGCATTCGGCACGTCGATCCCGACTTCAATAACGGTCGTCGACACCAGGATTTGGATCTCATTTCTCCCGAACCGATCCATGATATCATCCTTTTCCGCCTGACGCATCTTCCCGTGAAGGTACGCCACACAAATCTCTGCTCCCATCTCTCCCTGCAGCATGGACGCATAGTCAATGACATTCTCCGCCTCTATGCTCTCGCTCTCCTCAACCATAGGACAGATCACGTAACACTGCCGCCCTTCTGCCACCTGCTTTTTCATAAATGTATACGCAGTCTGCCGATATCCGGTATCAACCACGCAATTCTTGATCGGCAGACGGTTTGCCGGAAGC
>OFGE01002454.1_pt1 | contig 13667 bp, 18 predicted proteins | sample 1521681 | NCBI WGS metagenome assembly OFGE01 (sample SAMEA3504093, study PRJEB24116) | mouse gut metagenome | biome: mouse gut; feature: mouse-associated habitat; material: faeces | place: Denmark | collected 2011 | reverse complement strand
TCGTTTTTTTGTTTATAAAAATAATATATCTTGAACTTTTAGTCCAAGATATGGCGATAATTTTGTGTATAGTTTTGAGCATAAAGAAGAGAATATATAATACTAAGAATATAATGAAAAGTTAATTGAGAATAGAAAGTTGCTATTTTTTGATCATCTTCTTTATCTGGAATCAGTAAATGATAATCACAATATTTATATAATAAAGAATCTTTATGGGCTGTTATATCAATTGTTTGGCAATGGTTTCTTTTAAGAATTTGCAAACATTTTTGATATGTATAGTAATGTCCAGAATAACTCAAAAATAAGGCACAATCTTTTTCATTAGCATTATAACTCATATGAATTTCTTCATAATTTTCAGTAGCTAAAATAGGATAGCAATTAATCTTAATCAGTTTGTTCATAAAAGTCATAGCTGTTATTTTAGAATCACCAATAGCATAAATAAAGAAACGTTCTGAATTTGTAATAACATTAATAATTTTTTCAAGATATAAAATATCTAATTGAGAATTGATAAGATCTATGCTTTCTTTGTATAAACTACTCATATTATTAATAATTTGAGATATAGATTCTTGTTGATAAAATGGTGAACTAAAATCAATGGATTGATGAATATATTTTTGAGATTCTATTTCTTTGATGAAAGAGAGTTTAAAATCTTTATATCCTTTAAAACCTAGTTTTTTACATATTCTAATAATTGTAGCATTAGATGTATATGTTTTTTTAGCTAAATCTTGAATAGACATATGAATGATTTTATCTTCATTATTTTTTATAAAGTCTATAACTTCTTGTTGAGAGTCAGTAAAATGTATGTTTTGAAAGTTCATAAGATCACCTCACTTTTATTATAACAAAAAAAGAACTACAGAAAAGTAGTTCTTCATTATTTAATAAGTTTAAAATGTTGACCTGGTCTAATAAAATCTAATAACATTAATTCTTCAGGTCTAATTGTTGCAACTAAGTTACGTTCACCATCATCAGGAATTTCAGTTAAAACAATTTCTAATTCTCCACGATAATGAGCTAAATTGTCATTGACAACTAAAACATCACCACGAGTAAAGACTTTTTTACCTGGATCACGATAAGGAATTGATTGAGATTCTAATTCTTTATTCATGCTTTCAGATTCTGTATATAAATCTTGAACACTCTTCTTTTCTTTAAATTTAATTCTAGGGAAAGAAGATCTTAACATAAATGAAGAATGATCATAACGATCCCAATGAGGTCCAAATTCATACATAACAAGTTTTTCGTTTTCAGTAAGACCTTCAACTTCCTCAACTTTAATTTCTAATGCTTGATAGTTAAGTTTTGATAATGCTTCTAATTCTGCTTCAGTTGCAGGATAATTTCCAATTAAGATATCATCAACATCACCAGTTGCTAGTAAATAACGTGCTTGTAAATCAATTGGTAAACCTCTCATAATTTCAACTGTTGGTAAACCACAGAAGACTTGCCAAGGTCCAATTGTGTTATCATTGTTACTAGAAACAAAAGCAGCAGTATGTAGATTTAATTCTTTCCAATATCTGTTATATTCTTGGAATAAATCAAAATCTAAACCAGTGTAACGTTCTGGGAAAAAGTTATGGCACATAATCATTTGATCTTTGTTACCACCTTGATTAATTAATAATTCAACTCCAGCATCCATACTTGCATTAAATTCAACTTTAATATTGTAAGGATTACGTGTAATTTGAATGTCGCCTTGTGTCCCAAAGTTTCCATCTAATCTAATAATATCTAAGCCTAAGTCAGCAAAAGGTTTAAGATTATCAGGTGAAGCTCCAATAATATCAAAGACAGCTGGATTTGTATCAGCAGCAACCTCAAATCCTAATTCGTGAGCTTTCTTCATAAAATCCTTAAATGTTCCCATATAAGATTCTCTTTCTTCTTCAGGAATAGATAAAAAACAAGTGAAAATTCTGCTGAATCCCAAACTAGCAGCTTTTTCCATATAAGCGTATACCTCTTCAATAGGTGTTTTATCAGGGTATACAGAAATACCAAGTTTATGCATTTTCGTTTTCCTCCTTTAATAAACTCATATACTTATATTATAACAGTTTTTATAATATTATTTAAGTCAAAAAAATATTTTCTATAAATTTTGTTAGAATTGTACTATAATACTAAAAAGAGAGGAGTTTTGATATGAGTTTAGAAATATGTTTATCATTTATTGTTACGTTTCTCATAAGTTTAGCTCTTGTTCCAATTGTTGGAAAAATATCAAAAAAATTAGGAATTATTGCTCATGTCAATAATCGAACAATACATAAAGGGATTATTGCAAGAACTGGAGGTTATGCCATATATATTGCATTTTTGATTGGAGCAATGGTTTTTTTAAAGACAGATACACAAATTAATTCTATACTTATTGGTGGATTTATTATATTTCTAACAGGATTTTATGATGATATTCATGATCTTTCTCCTAAGTTAAAGATGTTAGGACAAGTTATTGCTGCTTTAGTTGTTATATTTTATGGAGATATATCATTAAAAGGTTTCACACTTCCATTTTTACCAACTCAAATTTCTTATTTTATTGCTATTGTTATTACTATTGGTTGGATTGTAGGAATTAGTAATGCAGTTAACTTGATTGATGGTTTAGATGGTTTGTGTGGTGGAATTTCTATTATTGTATTAGTAACAATTTCATTAACATCATTAACCTATGGTAGAACAGATATTTCATCATTATCTTTACTTTTAGCAGGAGCTATTAGTGGATTTCTTGTTTATAACTTTCATCCTGCTTCTATATTTTTAGGAGATTGTGGAGCATTGTTTATTGGTTTTATGATAGCTGTTATATCACTGTTAGGATTTGGATATAAAAGTTCTTCTTTCTTTACTTTAGGAGCACCTATTGTTGTATTAATGGTACCAATTATGGATACTTTGATAGCAATTATTAGACGTAAAGTTCATCATAAAAGTTTTAGTGAAGCTGATCGTAATCATTTACATCATAAATTAATGTTCTCTTTAGAATTAGGACAAACAAAAAGTGTACTTATTTTATATGGAGCAACAATTTTATTTTCATTTTGTTCTTATTTATATTTATTTGATAGAATAGCTGCAACAATCTTGTTTTTTACTTTGATGTTATTGTTTGAAATATTTGTTGAAGCAACAAATATGATTGATCGTAAATATAAACCAATACTAACATTTGCTAATATTTTTATAAAGAGTGAATATTTACCTTCTATTAAAGATTCAAAACCATATCGAAAGATTGCTCATAAAGCTAAAAAACAATATGCAATTATTTTGTTATTGTTATTAGGAATAGTTTTTTCTTTAATATTTATGATTAATAATGATAATGAAAGAGAGGTTAAACCAATTCGTAAAGTTGTTTATGTAGAAACAAAGAATGAAACAGAAACAATGGAAAATATATATAATCAATTAAAAATAGCAGTTGATACAGATAATAGAAATGATATAGGACAATTAGTTGGAGCATATTTTATTTGTGATTATTATACTTTATCAAATAAAGAAGTGGATCAAATAGGTGGAATAGATTATTTTTATAATAATAAAAAAGATAATTTTAAAACATATGCTCAAAATGATTATTATAAAAATGCAAATGAATATATCAATAATCATATGAATACACAAGAAGTTATTAATTATGAAATATTATCTTATGATAAATCAACAAAAGCATTGAAAGGTTTGGAGGATTATAGTTATTATGATTTAAAAATTAAAGTTTATTTTAATGAAAATAATCCAATTATTAATTCAAATGAAACTATATCAACAGTTACACTTATAGAAAAAGATCAAAAATTTAGTGTTATAGCTATTGAAGAATAGAAGGAATTCAAAAGAATTCCTTTTTACATATCAAGAAAATATATACAATAAATATAAAAATGTTATATACTAAAAAAGTAAAAGTTTATAATATTTAGTGGTTGAAATTTTATATTTCATGAAAATGGAAGCAGGTGTAAATCCTGAGCTGTCCCGCAGCCGTGAAAGGGAGTCAATGCAAAATGTCACTGAGAAATTGGGAAGACGCAAAGACGAAGAACTTGAGCCGGAATACATGCCATTATCTAAGAATACACTTTACGGAGTATAAAGTAGTTCTCGTATGAATGATAGGACGAGAATGTCCTATTTTTTAACAAGACCTACCAAACAGGGAGGAAAGAAAATGAAAAGAATTTTTACAAGTTTAGTTGTATGTTTTTTAACTGTTTTTTTAACAGTATCAAATGCAGGTGCATTAAGTTATGATACAAAAAAAATAGATAATGCTTATGAGAAAATTGTTGAATATTATAAAACTCATAAAGTATTAGAAAGTCCTGATGAAATGATTGCTGTGGAAGCATTGGGATTAGAAATAGAATCAGGATATCAGTTACCAGATTTGGAAACATTAGATTTTGAAACATTAACTATTGGAGATTTAACAAAGTCTATGATTGCATTAACTTTAATGGGTAAAGATATTGAGAATATTCAAGGAAAAAATCTTGTTAAAATATTAGAAAGTTATGTGAATAATGATGGAACTGTTAAAAATAGTTCAGGACATGGTGATATGATTTGGGTATTATTTGCATTAGAAACAATTTCTTCTGATAAAGTGATAACTGTTGCTGATCAATTAGTGAAAACAAATGTTAATGGTGGTTATGGATATGTATATGATGGTGTAACTTATGCCAGTCCTGATACAACTGGATGGGCAATTGAAGCTTTAACAGTGGCAGATAAGGATAGATATGTTAATAATATTCAAGCTGCTAAAGATTATCTTGCTACAAAAACAGATGGGAATGCAGGGTATAGATTTGATGAATATAGTCAAGCTAATGGTGATACACAATCTTGTGTGTTGGAAGGATTGTTTGCTACTGATACAAAAGGTATTGTAAATGGGGATTATGATGATGGAAATATTAATCCTATAGATGTTTTACTTTCTTATCAATTAGAAGATGGTTCATTTAAGGCAGAAGTTTATGATGGTTGGACACCAACAGGAGAATATGCTTTTAATGCTTATACAACAATGGAAGCTGCAAGATGTTTAGGTACATATAAAAATGGAAGTTTTGTATATAAGGCTAAGGAAGCTTATATTTTAATTCATACAAAAGAAACAGATGATAAAGAAACAGAAAAACCAGTTCAAGATAATGATAAACCAACGGATAAAAAAGAAGAATCAAAAAATGAAATTAAAACACCTAAAAAAGAGTCTGATTCTCGTCAAACAAAAATTGTAAAAACAAGCGATCATTATGATGTGGTAAATGTTTTCTTATTATTGATAATTTCTGGAGGAGTATTTGTAGGAGCAAAGAGAAGAAATGAAGAAGTTTGTTAGTTATTGGAAACAAATGGATAAAACTAAAAGAATTGTAATATTATTTATTACAGTTTCTTTTGCTTTTATTGTAGGTATATCATATTATCGTTCTATGGAAAGTCCATCATTTAAACCAAAAGATATGATAGAAGATATTTCTGATAAGAAAACATCTTTAAATAAGAATGATAAGATAGTAAATAATAATCAAGAAAAAACAGTTTTGAAGAAAAAAGATACAACAAAAGAAACAGTATCTCCAACTCAAAAGAAAAAAGATAATGAGAAAAAAGATAATCAAAATACAAGTAAAGTAAAAACAAATCCAAAAAAAGAAAATAAGCAAATAACTGAAAAGAAAGATAATGATTCTCAAACAGATAAAAAACAACCACAAGTAGAAGTACTAGAAAAAGTTAATACTATTCAAATAAAAGTTGAAGGTATTGATAAAATCATAATGAGTGGAAATGTAGAGATCGATGAAGGCTGTACAGCATTAAGTGTTTTAAAAACAATTGCTTCACAAAATCAGCTACGCATTTTAACTTCAGGATTTGGTTCTATGACTTATGTGCGAGGAATAGGTGATTTAGTAGAGAAAGAACATGGTAGTGGATCTGGATGGATGTATAAGGTTAATGGAAAATCTCCTAATGTAGCTGCAGGTGGTTGCTATTTAAAAGATGGGGATAGTGTTGTTTGGTATTATGTTTATAGTGATTGATGATGAGTAAAGTTAAAACGATAAGTTTAATTGGGATATTGGCAGCGGTTAATATTGCTTCAAGAATTGGTTTACAGGCATTACCAAACGTTAAACCAGTTACATCTATTATTGTTATTTCAGTTATGATTTTTGGATTAGCATTTGGAATAAAGTTGACAATTGTTACAACGATTGTATCTAATGTTTTTTTAGGAATGGGAATATGGACTTTTTTTCAAATTTTAGCATGGATTGTTATATGTTTCTTGACACAAATTGTTATGGATATTTATCATAAAATAAATAAAGAACCTTCATTGATAGTTATGGCATGTTTTTGTTTTTTCATGGGTTATGTTTTTGGTTTTATTGTTTCGTTAGAACAATTGATGCTTGGTGGGATAGGATTGTTTTTATCTTATTATTCAGCTGGTTTTATTTTTGATACTTTACATGCTGTTGGAAATTTCTTTTTCTATCTTATTTGTACACCTATCTTAACAAAGATATTTATGAAAGAGAGAGAAAAGCTTATATAAACTAAAAAAAGATTGTATTTTAGTTATCATTGTGGTATTATAGCAATGCTTATGTATAAAAAATCTAAAGAAAAGGAGGTATCATAATGATTTTAAATGTATTATTAATGATTGTTTCAGTTGCTTTGATTATTGTATGCCTATTACAAAGTGGAAAATCTGATGGTATTGTCAATGCATTGACAGGACAAAGTTCTAATCTTTTTGCTCATCAAAAAGAAAGAGGAGCTGATTTGATACTTTCTAGAATTACAGTAGGACTTGGAATAGCATTCTTTGTTCTTGCTATATTAATTAGAATGGGTTAATAAATAATAGGGCACAAAAATGTGTCCTATTTTTAATTTTGGATATACTAAGAAGGAGGTGGTTTTATGAAAGAAAATATTATAAAGCTTTTAGAAGATCAAACATTTACTTATAGAAAAATAGATGAATTAGCACAATATTTTGAAATGACAAGTACAGAAGATTATATTCAATTTATTAAACTTATGAATCAACTAGAAAATGATGGTCTAATTATTCGTAACAAAATGAATGAATATTATTTAATTAATCAATTACAATTTTATAGTGGAATTATTGAAATGAACAAAAGAGGTTTTGCTTTTGTTAAAGTGGATGAAGATAGAGAATTTTATATTCATGAAACAAATTTGAAAGATGCTTATGACAAAGACACTGTTTTATTAGAGAAAATTCCCTCTCGTGGTGCAAGAGAGGAAGGAAGAGTTGTTCGTGTTTTAAAACGAGGACAACTTCGTTATGTAGGTGAAGTTAAAAAAGGAAAAAGGGATTATTATATACAAGTTGATGATTCTAAATTCTCAAAACCTATTTTTGTAGATCATGCGCATATGCATGGAGCAGTTTTAGGACATAAGGTTGTTGTTGAAATAAAAACTTTTAAACCACAAATTAAAGGAAATATTGTGAAAGTTATAGGTCATAGAAATGATCCAGGTGTTGATATTTTATCTATTGTTCATGCTCATGATGTTGATATTGAATTTCCTAAAGAGGTTTATGAACAAATTGAAAAGATTCCAGATGAAATAGATTTTCAAGATATTTCTAATAGAGTTGATTTAAGAAATGAAGTTATAGTAACAATAGATGGTGATGATGCTAAAGATTTAGATGATGCTATTTCTTTAAAAAGATTAAATAATGGAAACTATCAATTAGGAGTCCATATTGCTGATGTTTCTTATTATGTAAAAGAAGGTTCACCTTTAGATAAGGAGGCTATTAAAAGAGGAACTTCTATTTATTTGGTTGATAGAGTTATTCCAATGTTACCTCATAAATTATCTAATGGAATTTGTTCTTTAAATCCTCAAGTTGATAGATATACAATAAGTTGTATAATGGAGATTGATAGTCAAGGAAATGTTGTAAATCATGATATAATTCCATCTGTTATACATTCTTCTTATCGTATGACATATCAAAATGTAAATAAGATATTAGATTGTGATAAAAATGTTCAAGCTGAATATCAAGATGTTGTTGATTTGTTCTTTTTGATGCAAGAACTAGCAACTTTATTGAGAAGAAAGCGTGATAAAAAAGGAGCAATTGACTTTGATGTCAATGAGGCAAAAGTCATTGTTGATAAAAGTGGAAAGCCTGAAGATGTTATTTTACGTACAAGAGGAAAATCAGACAAAATTATAGAAGAATTTATGCTATGTGCTAATGAAACTGTTGCAGAACATTTTAAATGGTTAGAATTACCATTTATCTATCGTATTCATGAACATCCAAAACTTAAGAAATTACAACAATTTGTTTCGATAGTGAAGCCATTAGGATATACAGTTAAAGGGTCTTTAGAAAATATATATCCAAATGAATTAAGTTCGATTATTGAAGCTTCAAAAGATACTGAAGAACATACAATTATAGCAACACTTTTATTACGTTGTATGCAAAAGGCAAGATATGATGAACAATGTTTAGGTCATTTTGGTTTGGCAGATGAATACTATACACATTTTACTTCACCAATTCGACGTTATCCAGATTTATTGGTTCATAGATTAATTAGAACTTATCTTTTTGAACAAAAGATGGATAGTATTTCTCATTATCAAGAAGTTATTCCTTATCTAGCAGAGCAATCTTCAAATAGAGAAAGAGAAGCTATTGATATTGAAAGAGAAGTGACTGATATGAAGATGGCTGAATTTATGTCTTATCATATTGGTGAAGAGTTTGAAGGGATGATTTCATCTGTTACACAATTTGGATTTTTTGTTGAATTAGAGAATACAATTGATGGTTTGGTTCATATGAATGAATTGAAAGATGATTACTATCATTATGATGAAAAGAATTTAATGTTAGTTGGAGAAATGACAGGAAAAACATATAAATTATCAGATAAAGTGAAAGTAAGAGTTATTTCTTGTGATAAAAAGGAAGGAACAATTGATTTTGAATTGGTTGGACAAAAAACAAGAATAAAAAAGAGAAAAACAATTCATATAAATGACAAAAAATTAAAGACAAATGGAAAGAAAAAAGGTAAAATAAATAAGTCAAGAAGACAAAGAAAGTTTATTAGAAAAAGATAGGGGTGATATGTATGAAAATTATTTCTCAAAATAAAAAGGCTTTTCATGATTATTTTATATTAGAAACTTATGAAGCTGGTATTGAGTTAAAAGGAACAGAAATTAAATCTGTGCGAAAAGGTAGTACAAATTTAAAAGATGCTTTTATTCGTATTAAAAATGATGAGGCCTATATAGAGAACATGCATATTGCTCCTTATGAACAAGGAAATCGCTTTAATCATGAACCACTTCGTACAAGAAAACTTCTTTTACATAAAAAACAAATTAAGAAATTACAAAAAGAAGTAAAGGAAAATGGTTTAACAATAGTTCCAACTAAGTTATATTTTAATACATCTAAATTGAAAGTAGAAATTGCTTTAGCTCGAGGTAAAAAACTATATGATAAACGTCAGGATCTAAAGGCTAAAGATGCAAAAAGAGATGTAGAAAGAGCATTGAAAAATGCTTATTAATGGGGGCGTCTTGGATTCGACAGGGGTCAGTTTGAATAGAATGGCAGCCGTTGGCATACGTTAAATGCAACAAAAAATATCTGGAAACAGACAACAATTATCTTTCGCTTGCTAGTCGACGTTAGACTTTAGCGAATATCAGCCTTTGAGATACCTATGCTTAAAGAACTGGTAACATACTTTATAGGTTAAGGGTATATAGAGTCTGGATGTATATCTCGAAAATTAACAGAATCGCTAAGTGAAAGACTGCTTGTGGATCGTAGCTTAGTTAAATTTATTCGACAAGATAAGCTGTAGAAGTTCTATATGGGACGGCTTTTGGACGCGGGTTCGATTCCCGCCGCCTCCACCAAGAGAATTCAAGACATTCTAAAAATTTTTAGAATGTCTTTTTTAATAAAGAAAGAATGTGTTTTTCATGAATTATATTTTAAAACAGTTTGATAATGATTTATTGTATTTTTCTATGGAAAATACAAATGATGGTTTAGATGTAAAAATATGTATGAGTGAACAGGAAATTAAAATAGAATAATTATTTTATATATATAATAAAAATTTTTGATAATGTGGATAAAAGATTTAAAATAGAGTAAATTTGAGAAAGATTATCTTAAATAGATTTAGTTAAATTATTATTAGAATAAATTAAAATTGGAGGAAATACTATAATATGATTCGCTATGCTACTGAAAATGATTTTGAATTATTAAATAAATATGATAAACATATTTGTGAAACTGAATTAAGAGAATGTATAAAAGCAAAAAGAATTTTAATTATGTTTAATGGTGAAAGCTTTATTGGATGGTTACGCTTTAATTTGTTTTGGGATAATATTCCTTTTATGAATATGTTGTATTTTTTAGAAGATTATAGAGAAAAAGGTTATGGAAGTCAGCTAGCGAGTTTTTGGGAACAAGAAATGAAAAAAAGCAAATATAATATAGTCTTAACTTCTACAAAATCCAATGAGCAGGCACAATTTTTTTATCGAAGAATTGGATATGTAGATTGTGGTTCTTTACTATTACCTAACGAGCCTTTAGAAATTATTTTGTTAAAAAATATAGTATAGCTATAGATGAGATATGAGGAGGAAAAATATGATTAAGAAACAAGATTTACCAGAGTGTCCTGTAGCAACAACTGTAAATTTAGTTGGAGGTAAATGGAAATTATTAATATTAAGAAATCTTTTAAATCGACCTTATAGATTTAATGAACTTCAAAAATCATTAAAGGGTATTAGTCATAAAGTATTAGCTGAAAGCCTATGTTCTATGATTGATGATGGGATTATAATTAGAGTTGATTATAATGAAAATCCTCCACATATAGAATATGTTTTATCTCAATTAGGAGAAGCAATGAGACCTATTATAAACGCTATGGAAGAATGGGGAAACTTCTATAAAAATAATATATAAATGAGCAGTTACAAAAAGGTGCGTACTTTTTTTATAATTATTTTTAAGTTACTATTGGATAGAAAATATAGGAGGAAAAATAAAATGAAAGTAATTGAATTAATAGAAACAAATCTTACAAAAAGCAATACTTCATTAGAAATTATAAAAGATATGGCAAGAATATCAAAAATAAATAAATTGGAAGAAGATGATACAAATACTTTTGTTAGTGTTAATGATTTAGAATTTCATAATGGAGTTATTGAAGTTGATGTATGTGGAAAATTAAGAAATGATGCTCCAATCCATGCTCGTGGATTTATAGGCTTAGTGTTTCGTGTCAATGATATGAATAATGAATTTGAAGCTTTTTATATTAGACCAACAAATGGTAGAGATTGTAATGATCCTATTCGAAAAAAACATGCTTGTCAGTATTTTTCTTATCCTGGTTATACCTTTTCTTACTTTAGAGAATATGGGATTAATGATTATGAATCAGAATTAAATAGTATTGCTTTAGATAAATGGAGCCATATTAAGGTAATAGTCAAAGACGAAACAGCAATTTTCTATGTTGATAATAGATTGGCTTTAAAGGTTGATAAACTTAAACATGGAGATTCAAAAGGTAAGATTGGATTATATGTTGATATTGGTACAGATGGTTGGTTTAAAAATTTAAAAGTAGAATTACAGTAAATGATAAATGAGATTTGAGGGGTAGTCAATATGTGGATGTGTCCAAAATGTGGGAGAGAATTTCAAAGAAGAAATCAGAGTCATTATTGTGGAATAGCGCCTCAAGATGTCACTGAATATATAGTGTTACAAGAAATAAAATGTCGTTCCCATTTAACAAAATTAAGAAACGTAATATTGAATAATATACCAAATGTAAAAGAACGTATAGCTTGGAGTATGCCAATGTATGAAAAAACAAAACAATCAGTATCTTTTAGTGCATGTAAAAATCATGTGAGTTTATATGTAGATACTAAAATTCTTAATAACTTTAAGTTACAATTAAGCGACTTTGTAATCAAAAAAAATGCTATTTATTTTCCCTATAATAAAGAATTACCTATAAAATTAATAGAAGATATTATAAAACAATGTTTTGAAGATAAATAATAAATTCAAGTTTATCTAAAAGAAATATAGAAACAAAACTATTAATCATCTTACATAAAAATATTATATTTCTAGGACAGCTTTGTATAAAATTTGAAAATAAAAGCACAATCATCACAACAAATATCAATTTTAATAATTGGGATGAAGTATTTATGGATCCAGTGATAGCGAATGCGATATTAGATAGAGTATTACATCATGCACATGTGATCCATATAACTGGGAAATCATATAGACTTAAAGATTATTATGAAGATTCTGACTAATTATAAAATTGTACATTCTTAAGTGAGCAAATTTGTACATTTTTAGATTGACATTTATAATTGGGGGGGATTGGCAGGAAGCCAGTTGAAAAATCCTTACTTATGCAATGCTACTTCTCACTATGAAACAAGAAGTAGAATTCTTACTTAACAGAATATGTATCTCCTATAACTGTAGAGGCACAGAGCCTTTGTGGTTTTTCTTTTGTCACTTTTTATCAGAATATGCCATAGGGCTGTCTTTGATATTCGTTGTCACTATCTCTCTCCATGCAGGGCTGCCAGCTTGAAGTAGTGTGGAACAGTACACAAATTTCTACAAGGAGAAAGAATGGGACGTTATCTGAAAAAAACGGATACAAACCACAGCCTGCTTTCACTGGATGGATTTACAGACAGTGAGGGAAATGTGATTGATTTCGTTGTGGATGAAGTGGTGGACGTTGCGGAGATCGTTGTCCATGCGGTGATGATGGTGGATGGGCTGAAAGCCATCCTGCCTTTATAACATTGAGGAGTGATTATCTTTTACATAAATTCAATGTAGTATTTAACATTTCAACGGAGCGTTTCTTGAATATGGTGTTTTTTGTGATATTATAAAAGCAAGTAGAAAGAAGGTGAAAATATTGAACGCTCAAAAAACAGGTGGTTTAATTGCTGCTATCAGGAAAGAACAAAATCGTACTCAGCAGGACTTGGCAAATGAATTAGGTGTATCAAATGCAGCTATTTCAAAATGGGAACGGGGTATCGGCTTTCCAGATGTATCCCTTGTTGAGCCATTAGCCATATCCTTGGGAATTACAATAGCAGAATTATTTAAGGGTGAAAGGATAGATGATAGCATTGATAACGAATATGAAAGTTTATTAGCAGATGTTGTAAAAGTATCAGTTAATGAAATAAGCAAAAAGAAAAAAATAACAAATTGGGTTATTGCTATTACTGTTGCTGTTCTTTATTTGCTGATTTCTGTAATATCACACAGGTGGGAAATAACTTGGATAATTTGGATTGTATATTGTTTTTATAGGATTTTTACTGAATACATTTATAAAAAATATTAGTATTCCACAGATATAGGAGCTAACTATATAAGAATCAAGAGTTTTTATGAAAAAGTTTGAAAATATTAAAATTGTTGATTTTATGAG
>OFGE01002453.1_pt1 | contig 13667 bp, 14 predicted proteins | sample 1521681 | NCBI WGS metagenome assembly OFGE01 (sample SAMEA3504093, study PRJEB24116) | mouse gut metagenome | biome: mouse gut; feature: mouse-associated habitat; material: faeces | place: Denmark | collected 2011 | reverse complement strand
CGATCCTGCAATGTTACTTCCATTGTACGCTCATCCAAAAAGAGAATCCGAATCTCAAGATTTATCATGTGGATATTCGGAATAAGGAAGAAATAGAACCCGTTTTTCAGGATGTTGACTATGTGTTTCATTTTGCAGCGTTGGCAGATATTGTGCCATCAATTCAGCAGCCATGGGAATATTATTCATCAAATGTATTAGGAACTTATAACGTAGTGGAATGTGCAAAAAAAGCAAATATTAAGAAGCTTGTTTATGCAGCGTCTTCTTCCTGCTATGGGATTCCTGATGAATTTCCAACCAAAGAGACCGCTGAAATCAGACCGCAGTATCCCTATGCATTGACCAAAAGACTAGGGGAAGAAACAGTGTTGCATTGGGGACAAGTATATGGACTTCCTGTTGTGACATTGAGACTGTTTAATGTTTATGGTACAAGGTCTAGAACATCAGGGACATATGGGGCAGTGTTTGGGGTATTTTTGGCACAAAAGCTTGCAGGAAAACCGTTCACTGTTGTTGGAGATGGAAAACAGACAAGAGATTTTACTTATGTTACAGATATTGCAGATGCGTTCTATACAGCAGCAATGTCCGATGTGGTACAAGAGACCTTTAATGTAGGAAGCGGCGGTACATATTCTGTGAACCGTCTTTGTGAATTGTTAGGCGGAGAAGTTACACATATTCCGAAACGGCCAGGAGAGCCGGACTGTACATTTGCAGATACTTCTAAAATTGAAAACTGTCTTGGCTGGAAGGCAAAAGTAACCTTTGAAGAAGGGGTTCAAAGAGTTCTTGAAAATATTGACTATTGGAGAGAAGCACCTGTATGGACACCAGACAGTATTGGAGATGCGACCAAAGACTGGTTTAAATATTTAGGAAAATAAAGTTAGGAAACAGAATATCAATGGGCGAGATAGTAACGAAGGAAGCATATAGAGAGAAAATTAAAGATAAATTAAAACAGGAAAATAAGTCCGTGGTGCTCTGTCATGGGGTATTTGACTTGGTTCATCCAGGGCACATTATTCATTTTGAACAGGCAAAAAATATGGGTGATATCTTAGTGGTATCCATTACTTCCGAGAAATATGTAAGGAAAGGGCCAGGAAGACCATATTTTAATGATGAGATGCGAATGAAGTTTCTCAAATCCATAGAATATATTGATTATGTAATGCTTTCGGAAGGCTATACAGTTGATGATATTGTTGAATTGGTAGAACCTGATATTTATGTAAAAGGTGAAGAATACAAAAAGCCCAAGGATGACATTACAGGCAAAATATCTGAGGAGCAGAAACTGGTAGAACAGCACGGAGGACAAATCAAGTTTACAGGCGGTCAAGTATTTAGCTCAACACATTTAATTAATACAGCGTTGTCAGGATTACCAGAAGATGTGCGTTCTTATATGGAGAACTTCAAACAGAAGTATGCTATGAAAGATATCAAAAAGTATGCTGAAAAAATAAGTAAATTAAAAATCCTGGTAATCGGAGACATTATTATTGACAGATATACATACTGCTATGTGCAGGGAATTATGAGCAAAGATATGGGATATTCTGCCAGATTGAAGGGGACAGAGGAGTATTTTGGTGGGGCAGCTGCTATTGCAAGGCATCTTTCATCGTTTAATGATAATGTAACACTAATGTCAATGATTGGAAATGAAGAAGATATTCGTTTGCGTCTGTTTGATGAGCTTGCAGAACAAATGAATCTAAAGTTGGTCTTCAGTGAAAAAGTACCAACGATTATAAAGCATAGATATCTTTCACGCAATGAAAAACGTGAAGAGTATAAAAAAATTTTTGCAATCGCAAACATTCCAGAAAAACCAGGTTATGAGCAAGATGCAATAGAAAAGTTTATTGATCGGATAAACGAAAATATAAGTAATTATGATGTGGTATTTTTATGTGATTTTGGGCATGGACTGGTGGAGGACACGGTGATGGAGACTGTCCAAAACAAGGCAAAGTTTTTGGTGCTGAACTGCCAGACGAATTCTTCGAATAAGGGAATGAACATTATAACAAAATACCATAGAGCAGATGTATTTACATTGGATCAGCAAGAACTTTCAATCGCATATCCCTCTTATTCAGATGAGGAAGAAACCAAGCTGAAAAAATTAAGTAAGCATTTGAAAGGAAATGGATGGCTTACAAGAGGTCCATTAGGTGCGTTGCAGATTGAACAGGAACAGATAGAATTATGTCCAGCGTTTACATTATCTGTAAAAGATACTGTGGGAGCAGGAGATGCATTCTTCGCACTATCAGGAGTTTTTACAGCCGCAGGTGCACCCATTGAGATAGGAACTTTTATGGGAAATATCGGAGGAGCGCTTGGAGCGAATATTGTAGGAAATAAAGAACATATTGAAAAAGTAAATGCATTAAAATTTGCAAGTACTTTGTTGAATGTATAGCGGTTATTGGACAAAAGGTACTATGGATGAACCTTGACAATTTCATACTTTATATCAGGATAACAGAACATATATTCACGATACTCTTGACGGAGGTAAAAGGATATGCTATAATCATAAAAATTAGATATGTAATTTTTAGGGGGTATAGTATGCTGAAAATATTGGATGAAAAGGTATTGAAAACAGACGATGAGATTGATTATTTATATAAGAATTGTAAATACTTGTATACCATTGATAGTTATGACAAACTAGAAGACAGAGAAGGATATTTATATTGTGTTAGTACATCGGAAAGTTCGTATAATCAGTTATATGACGAAAGAGACAAATTGCGTGAAGAAGGTAAGATATGCGTTGTAGGAGGAAGTTATAATGATGGAGGCGCGGTAGGTGTACAGTACGAGTATGATAAATGAGAGATACTTTGTAGAGTGTCTAGCTGTAACAGATGAAGTTGTAATTGAAAAATTTATTGTGGATACAGGTGCAAAGTATACTTGCTGCCAATATCGAGTTATCAATAAGTTTTTGAAGGAAGAATATTTTAGAGATAAAGAGATTAAATATATGGGTGGTCTTATTAGAGGAGAAATAGTAAGATTTTACAAGTATTCATTGAAACAGTTTACAATTGGAAGCGTTGATATGGGAGAGCAGGATATATGGATAACCTTTGATGAAAGGGTTACAGACATCATATTAGGTATGGATATCTTAAAACGGGTTATTACTATTACCAATTCATATAACCAAAGAATGTATTTCTGTAAAGATGCAAAAGATTATTATACAAATTTTGTGTTGTCAGTTAATAAGTAGTTAAGAAAAAAAGAATATAAAATAGAAAACCTGATGTAAAGTATGGGATTGCGTAGTAAGAAGCAATAAAGTATTTAACATCAGGTTTTTTGATGCAGTTTATTATAAAGTAAAAGATAGGATTAAGAAGACATGGCAGATAACATTAGAATGGATTCTCATAAGTTAATATATCATCCAGATGTGGTTGCAAGGTGGCTTGCAGGTGAGAATATCTATCCAATAGAGATAGAAATATCTCCCAGTGGCGCATGCAATCACCGATGTGTGTTTTGTGCAGTAGATTATGTTGGTTATCAGCCAAGTTTTTTGGACAAAGAAACAATCCTAAGAGATATAGCTCAAATGAGCAAAAAAGGATTAAAAAGTGTGATTTGTTCAGGAGAAGGCGAGCCGCTTTTGAATAAAGACATGCCCGATATTGCAAACGGAATTAAAAAATGTGGCGTTGATGTTGCGATGAGTACAAACGGTGTATTGTTTACCAAAGAAAAAGCAGAAGAATGTCTAAATGCCTTTACATGGATTCGGTTTAGTGTAGCAAGTATGGAAGAAAAATCTTACGATCAAATACAAAGAGGGAAAGATAGAGATTTAGAACGCGTGAAAACAAATCTGTCATATGCAGTGCAAGTAAAAAAGGAGAAAAAATTGAAAACGACGTTGGGCGTTCAGTGTCTGCTTTTACCTGAAAACATGGCACAGCTTCCAGATATGGCAAAACAACTTCAAGAGATAGGAGTTGACTATTTAACAGTAAAACCATATTCGCAGCACTTACATAGTGAAAATACATTCCAGATAGATTATAATGCGATGCTGGAATTAGAAGAAGAATTAAAAGAATATGAAACAGAGAAGTTTTCAGTATATTTTAGGGCAAATGCTATGAAAAAGATGCATCTTAAAAAGTGTTATAAGCAATGTTATGGTTTGCCATTTATGACACATATAGATGCAAAAGGAAATGTCTGGCCATGCGTAGCGCATATTGGGACAGAAGCGTTTTGTTATGGGAACATCTATGAGCAGACTTTTGAGGAAATATGGGAAGGCAGCAAAAGAAAGAAAATAATAGAGCAGTTGAATGCACTTGATGTTAATAAGGTGTGCAGAGAGGCATGCAGACTAGATGAAATAAATAAATATTTGAATGAATTGAAACATCCAGGAGAGCATGTGAACTTTATATAAGGGAAAGGAAAATCAACTGGATGAAAATAAATCTAAGAAATTTAATATTACGTAATATTAACCGGAGGGACAAACAAGAAGAGTGTGATAAGAAAAAACAGATAATAGAACGTTTGTCAATGGATAAAGATACAGGGTTTAATATTAGAAAGAATGAATGGATAAAGAAATATCAAGAAATAAGAAAACAATATAGAGAGATAAGAGTTCATAGATTATGGAGTACTAGAATTGGAGAATATATCGTGAGGTATTTAACAATTGTAGAGGACTCTAAAAAAAATGCAGAAAAAGGGATCTTAGATGTTTTTATCCTATCAGATTGTATGAATCATAATGCTAGACTATCTACAATTATGGGAAGAAATATTCATATTATAGATAAGACGAATATTGATATGTGGAAGTATATTCTGTATCGTTTTCCTAAAGTAGCATTTTCAAAATATTGGAATACTTATGCAAATAAGAAGCAAGACAGAAGATTTGATGCTGAAAGTACAGTTCAATATTTTAGACTAACACAGGAGGAAGAACAGGAAGGGCAGTATAAAAAAGAAGCTATGGGATTAAAAGGTCCTTTTGTATGTGTTTCTAGCAGAGATGCAACTTATTTGGAAAAAATTTTACCAGAAATAGATTGCCATTATCATGATTTTAGGGACTCTGATATAAATAAATTTAGTTCTTCAGCAGATTATCTCTCAAAACAAGGAATTACTGCAGTAAGAATGGGAAGATATGTGAAAAATAGTGTTGAATTTGACAATTGTATCGATTATGCAAATGAATATTATGATGAATTATTAGACATTGTATTAGCGAAAGATTGTAAATTTTATATAGGAGATTCGTCGGGAATCGTATGGCTTCCAATGGTATTAAATCGACCGATTGCACTTAGAAATTGGATACCCGTTTTTTTAGATTCAGAGACATTACCCTATAATTCACATAATTTAATGATATTTAAAAAATATTATAAGAAAGATGAAAATAGATTTTTGTCTATTAAGGAAATGATGGAAATAGAGAAAAAAGTCAAATATAATGGCAATCTTTATGTGCAATATGGGATAGAAGTAATAGAAAATAGTGCAGAAGAGATATTAGATTTGGTCATGGAAATGAATGCAAGAATAGATGGCAAATGGATTGAGACAGTAGAAGATATTAAATTGCAGGAAAAATACCAAAGGATATATAAGGAATGGTTTATGAAACAGCATTATAAAGAAAGTACAATGTTACGAATGAAAGTTGGAACTTTGTTTTTGAGAAAAAATGCTTTTTTATTAGATGAGTAATTTTCAGTTTATCAGAAAAAGTTTAATCAAATTGAGGTTGATGAAATAGTTAGAATGGAAGGAACAATGTATAGAGATGGAAGATTATAGAGTTGATTCACATAAGTTGATATTTCATCCAGATAGAGTAACAGCATGGATGCAGGGGAAAACAGTATATCCAATTAACGCAGAAATCAGCTTAGCAGGTGCATGCAATCATCGTTGTATTTTTTGTGCAGTAGACTATATGGGATACGAACCCAAAGTTTTATCAAAAAGCATCATACATGATAGATTTCAAGAAATGCAAGTTAAGGGATTAAAGAGTGTGTTGTTTGCAGGAACAGGAGAACCATTGATTAATAAGGATGCTCCATGTATTATAAGTGACACAAAAATGATGGGAGTAGATACAGCCTTATCTACAAATGGGGTGTTATTCACAGATGATATTGCTAAAGAGTGTATGGAGTCTCTTTCATGGATTCGTTTTAGCACATCTGCCGCTACAGAGAGCACCTATAAAAAAATACATTGTGGTAAGGATGGAGATTTAGAGAGGGTATTTACAAACATATATAATGCTGCACAGATAAAACAAAAATATCAATTGAGGACGATTTTAAATGTGCAAATTGTAATGATACCAGAAAATATAAATGAAGTTGTTTTATTAGCAAAAAAAGTAAAAGAATTAGGTGCAGATCAATTCCTTGTAAAATCTTTTGGATGGCAGCCATTGAGTTCAAGTGAGCTAAAAAAGGAAATTGACAGAAATACATATTATGATAATCAGGAAGAGATTGTCCAAGAGTTAGAACAATTAAATGATAAAAACTTTAGAGCTGTCTATCGTTCAAACCGTATGAGCAAACCTAAAATTGGAAAATGTTATACAGAATGTTATGCGATGCCTTTTCACACGAATATTGATGCGAATGGTGATGTTTGGCCATGTTGTATTCTCATTGGAATGAAGGATATGTGTTTTGGGAATATCTACGAGAATACATTTGAGGAGATATGGAAAGGAAAACAAAGAGAGAATGTAATCAAAAAACTTGCTGAAATGAAACTTTCTGAATGCACACCGGAATGTAGGTTGGATGATATGAATCGGTATCTGCATGAGCTGAAACATCCAGGGGAACATGTTAATTTTATATGATATTCTTAAAAGTAAATATGGGAGAATAGAGTGGATAGTTATTTAACAAGAGATGAATTAGAGGAAATTAATATTAAAAAATTGGGAAAAGATGTAAAAATTAGTAGGAGAGCAGTATTTTATTCTCCACAAAATATTGAAATAGGAAACCATGTAAGAATTGATGATTTTGCTTTTTTGAGTGGAGGATGTGGAATATGCATTGGGAATTATGTTCATATTGCAGCATATAGTGCGTTATATGGAAAGTTTGGAATTGAGATAGGAGATTATGTCAATATAAGTAGTAGGGTTAGTATTTATTCTACCAGTGATGACTATTCAGGAGAAGTTATGACGGGTCCTCTAGTAAAACAGGAATATATCCATGATATTGGGAAAAAGATAATAATTGATAATCATGTAATTATTGGAACAGGAAGTGTGCTTCTTCCAGGAGCTGTTTTGCGTGAAGGAGTAGCAGTCGGGGCGATGAGTCTTGTGAAAGAGGAATTAAAATCGTTTGGCATATATGGAGGAATACCTGTGAAATATTTAAAACCAAGGATGTTAGAAATGACTAAACTAGTCAACGGGGGGGGAAGCCCCATTGTAGTTTTTAGTAAAATTCATATATCAGTCAAAAACAATAATCTTAAAAAATGAGCAAAAAGATGGTTGTAAAACAGAGGGATGATATATGAATAAAACAATACAAGCAAAAATTATATTTATGGCAAAAGAAACAGAGTCTTCCAAATTAGCATTACAGTATTTGATTGATACAAAAGTTGAGATTGTAAGGGCAGTTATTAGAAAGACAGATTTTGCACTGAAAACTATATGCAGCATAAATAATATTATTATATGTGAAGAAGAGGATTTATTATTAGATTATAAGAAAGGGAAATTACATGTAGATTATATATTTTCTTTTTATTGGAAAAAAATAGGATATGGTATTTTGCAAATTCCCGATAAAGGAGGTATTAATTTTCATCCTGGTCCACTTCCAGAGGCGCGAGGATCGGGGTACCATATTGCAATATTGGAAAATTGGGGATATTGGGGAGTTACAGCACATTTTATGGACAAGGAATTTGATACAGGAGCAATTATAGAATGTAGACGATTTTCTATTTCTAATGAAATAATAAATAAGGATTTGGTTCAAATTGCACATCAACAATTGTTTTTACTTTTTAAAGATATTGTGAATATGATATTAGAAAATAAAATTTTTTTTGCTGTATTGCAACAAGATGGGAGATATTTTGGTCTGAAGGAGTTAGAGAATCAAAAGCAAATTTGCGAGAAAGACAGTATAGAGGAAATTGACAGAAAAATACGGGCGTTTTGGAATCCTCCATATAACGGAGCGCAAATTGAGATCAAAGGGAAAAATTATACACTAATTAATGAAGAGATTCTAAATTGGATTGTGAAGAAAATAAATGTATAAATGAAATTAAGATGAATTCTTAATAAAGGAAATAAATAAATGATAGATATAATAAAGCCAACACAGCCATCAATGCCAGATTTTAACGCATATATTGAGGAAATAAAAGATATTTGGGATACAAAATTATTAACCAATAATGGTCCCAAAGTTCAAAAGCTACAAAAATGTATTCGAGAATATATGAATTGCAATAATACAGATTTGTTCGTGAATGGACATTTAGCTTTAATAATAGCAATAAAAGCGCTAAATATAAAAGGAGAAGTACTTACTTCACCATTTACCTTTATTTCTACAACAAATGCTATTGTACAAAATGGACTTACACCAGTTTTTTGCGATATTGATGATAGTTATAATATTGATGTAAGGAAACTTGAAGGATACATTACAGAAAATACTAGTGCAATTATTACGCCTCATATTTTTGGTATTCCTTGTAATGTAGAAGAGATTGAAAAAATAGCGCATAGACATCATTTGAAAGTAATATATGATGGGGCACAGGCATTTGGTACGAAAATATCTGGAAAGCATATAGGTTGTTTCGGCGATATTACAATGTTTAGTTTACATGCAGTTAAAGTATACAATTCAATAGAAGGTGGACTGTTGACTTACATAGATGATACCTTACACGAACAGTTTGAATTGTACAGAAACTTTGGTATCACTTATCATGAAAGTGGGAATGACGTTACAGTTTGTGGAATCAATGCTAAAATGAATGAATTTCAAGCAGCAATGGGAATTTTGAGCCTTGAAATCTTAGAGCAGGAGATAAAATCAAGAAAAAATTTAGCGCAAATATATGTGGAAAGACTCGCGGAAGTAGAAGGAATCGATACATATTCATATGAATCACAAATAGATTATAACTATGCATATTTTCCAGTGCGTATTCGAGAAAAGATATTTGGGTGTAGCAGAGATGAGGTTTTTTTGATATTAAAACAAAAAGGTATTTTTACGAGAAAATTGTATGATACCCTGTGTTGTGATTATAGTTGTTATAAAAGTAAAAATTATACAATGAATGTTGAAAATGCACGACAGATAGCTACAGAAGCTTTAGACTTGCCATTGTATGGAACATTGCATGCTGAGGAAGTTAAATATATTTGTGATATGATTTCTATGATACATAGGGAGAAGAGCAATGGGAAATAAAATAGAAAACAGCGTTTATAGTGATTTGAAGATATTTCATCATACAGAAAAAATAAATGATATTTTAAATGAAAGAAGAACAGCTCCAATTTATATTCGCATAAAACCTACAAACTGCTGTAATCAGAATTGTTATTATTGTGGCTCTAAAGATGGTAATGTACCTGAAAATCGACAGTTTGACCCCAAAGCTATGATTCCATGGGATAAAATGCAGGAAATCATACAAGATATATCAGCCATAGGAGTGAAAGCTGTCACATTTAGTGGGGGAGGGGAACCTTTAATATATCCTTATATTGAGGATACTTTGAAAGCTGTGAAAGAGAAAAACATTGAATATTCAATTATCACGAATGGACAGTCGCTAGAGGGCAGAAAAGCAGATTTGCTTTTTGATGCAAAGTGGATAAGAGTGTCTCTTGAGTCAGCAAACGCGGATACATATAAAAAAATTAGGGGTGTTAATACATTTGATAGAGTAATAAAAAATATTTCAGAATTTGTACAAAACAAAAATTCAATGTGTACTGTAGGAATTAATTGTGTAGTAACAAAAGATAATTATCAAGAAATTTATGACTTGTGTGGATTGATGTGTAAATTGGGAGTAGACAATATTAAACTTTCACCGCTACGACTAGATGGAGATCTCGGAAAATATCATAAGCCGATCGAAAATATTGTAAAAAATCAAATTGTAAGAGCCAAAAAAGAGTTTGAAAATAATAATTTTAAAATAATAGATAAATATAATGGGGATGCAGGTTTAGAAGAACATTATCAGAAATCTTATCATCGCTGTATGATTCAAGAAATATTTACAGTAATTGGTGCTGACTGCAATGTATATTTTTGCCATCAGAGAGCTTATACAAAAAATGGGGATATTGGATCGATAAAGAACAGAAGTTTTAAAGAGCTTTGGTATGCAGAAGATACAATAAAAAAGATTCGTGAGCTGGATACATGTCAAGAGTGTAATTTTAGATGTGTATTTGATGAAAGAAATATATTGCTAAATAATTTGATAATGATAGACAGGAATCATGTTAATTTCATCTGACGGAGAAAAGGTATGAAGAATTTTGAAGAAATTTCAGTTGATATCAGAAGGGATATTTTTAAAACGGTATGTAATAATCGAGCAGGGCATTTGGCATCTTCATTATCTTCTGTAGAAATATTAGTATCATTATATTTTGGAAATGTACTTCGATATGATCCTAATAATCCAACATGGGAAGAACGTGATCGATTTATTATGAGCAAGGGACATGCAGCATTGGCTTTATATTATATTTTGGCAAAAGCAGGATATTATAAAAAAGAAAATATCAATAGCTTTTGTATGGAAGGAAGTATATTTGGAGGATTGGCGACGTACGGAAAAATTCCTGGTATAGAAATGACGAGTGGTTCTTTAGGGCACGGATTGTCATTTGCTGCTGGAATTGCGATGGCCAGTAAATTAAAAGCAGAACCATATCAGGTATATGTGATGCTAGGCGATGGAGAATTGCAGGAAGGAGAAGTTTGGGAGGCAGCATTGTTTATAAGTCATAATCAATTAGATAATCTTACAGTTATTATTGATAATAACAAAATACAGGCTACAGGGTCTTGTGATAATATTATTAGTTTGGGTGATTTAACAAAAAAGTGGACTTCTTTTGGGTTTTATGTTGTGGAAACAGATGGTCATAATGTAGAACAATTAATAAACAATCTGACTTTAAAAACAAATATTCCTAAGGTGGTTATAGCAAATACAAAAAAGGGAAAAGGTCTTTCTTTTGCTGAAGATAAGGAATTTTGGCATTATAAAATGCCATCAGAATATGAAATAGAGATTGGTTTAAAAGAATTAGGAATGAACAGGAAGGAGCTTACAGCGAATGAGAAACAAGTATAAAAGTGCTATATACCAATTGATGCAGGAAAATCCGAAAATTATAGCAGTACTTGTTGACAGTGGTACAGAAGAATATGAGTCTGTTCGCAAAGATATGCCAGATAGGATTGTTGAATGTGGAATTGCAGAAGCAAATGCGATAGGAGTTGCAGCGGGCTTGGCCAGTTGCGGTTTGATACCAATTGTATATGGAATGGGAGCTTTTTTAGCGTACAGGGCATTTGAATTTATTCGCAATGATATATGTGTACAGAATAGAAATGTAAAGATTGTAGGAAGCGGCGGCGGAATAGGATACAATAATCTTGGTCCAACACATCATACGACAGAGGATATTGCAGTGATGACTGCATTACCTAATATGTGTGTATTATCTCCTTCTGCTCCATTGGAAGTAGAACCAATAATAAGAGAAGCAATAAATTATAATGGACCTGTATATGTCAGATTTGGGAAAGCTTACGAAGAGGAAGTATTTACAGAAGTTCCATCATTTCAGCTTGGTAAGGCTACTGTATTGCGTGAGGGAAAAGATATTTCTATTATTGTAACAGGTTCTATGATTGCTGATGTGGTAAAAAGTGCCGAAATATTGTCACAAGAAAATATAGATGTACAGATTGTAAATATGACTACTCTAAAACCTGTTGATAAAAACGCCATAATTCAGGCAGCACATCAAACTGGAAGAATATTAGTAGTAGAAGAACATAATTACTTTGGTGGGTTAAGAAGTCTTGTTGCAGGTGTTATAGCAGAATCTGGATTGATGGTTTCTTTTCAGTTTATAGGGTTTTCAGATGAATACTGCTTTGAATATGGATGGCGTCAGGAAATAAGAAAAAAATATTTGCTATCTGTTGATGGAATAACAAATAAAGTAAGGAAAATGATGCATAATGAATAAACCTTGTGTACTGCTTACAGGAATAGGTGGTTTTATTGGGCAAAATGTAGCAGAGTATTTAACAAATTGTGGAATTGAGGTTGTAGGTGTTTATCATAATAATATACCAAGTTGTAGGATAAAGAAAAAATTTTCCTGTGACTTATCTAGAGATGATTTCGAATCTTATTTAGGAACAGAAACAATAGATGCGATTATTCATTTTGCTGGTCAGATGAGAGGAGATAAAATATGTGATTATTTGGACAATACAATTGGCAGTTCGAGAAAATTAATTGAATATGCAGAAAGAACAAAAGTAAATACCTTTATTTACATTTCATCAATTTCCGTTTATGGAGAGACAGTATCGCAGGTGAATGAGAGCAGTGATATTATTAATCCAAATGATTATGGAATAACAAAGTATTTGTGTGAAAGATTGTTACAAGATGCACATATCAACAGGCGTATAGTTATTCGCCTTCCTAGAACATTAGGAAAAGGGTGTGACTTGTCATATCCTTGGTTACCAAAAGTTACAGATCAGTTATTGAAAAATGAAGATGTATATTATACAAATCCAGAGTTATTGTACAATAACATATTGTATGTAGATGATTTATCAAAGTTTCTTTTGCATTTATTGTTAGAAAAGTTAACAGGTTTTGAGCAATTTGTTTTGGGAGCTAAAGATAAGAAAAAAATTATTGATATATTAAATAATGCTTCTGCTAAAGGGGTAGCTCATAGAATTACTCCCCTACTTCTTCATCATTTTTTTTATCTTTCCCCCTCATCACAGGAATTACATATCAACAGGGTAATGGTGTTATAGAAATTTATAATGTCATAATTCGCTGAACTGAACCACAACTCCTTATTTACAAGAAATTATAGATTTGATAATGATGGGCAGGGCATATCTTAAGCCACTTACTGGTAAAGAGCCTACAGAAATGGCTGTGCTATTAAATAAAATGCAGGTTGGTTATTTGCTCCATGATGATAATAATTGGCAGGTAGCATTAGCATGTTACTTGGGATCTATAGATAATCATTATCCTAAAAAAAAACTCATTTTTAGGTATTTTGAAGATACCTTAAAATACCCCATGGGAATTCCCTAAAATTATATCTAAAAATCCTATAGAGACTTCTTTCTATGCTTTTACAGATGTCTCTTCAAAAAGGGCAAGAAGCTTATGTTTTACATATAAATTTCATATCCTCCATCAAAAAGATTTTATTCACCCCTGGTGTATAGCTCAACAGTTCCAACTGTATTCAGCCAGATTTAAAAAAAAAATTTTTATTATGTATTTTCCTC
>OFGE01002449.1_pt1 | contig 13684 bp, 9 predicted proteins | sample 1521681 | NCBI WGS metagenome assembly OFGE01 (sample SAMEA3504093, study PRJEB24116) | mouse gut metagenome | biome: mouse gut; feature: mouse-associated habitat; material: faeces | place: Denmark | collected 2011 | reverse complement strand
CACGTTGCCTGTCCGGGGAGCCACGGCGTTGGTGGCGGTCATACCGGTGCCCGCGTCCCCCTCGGCGGGGGCGAAGACTACCCCCAGGGGGAGCAGGCCGTCCAGCATCGCCGCCCCCGCCTCGGTGAGGGACCCGGCGTCCTGGCCCGCCGCCAGCACCTTGGGGAGCAGGTCCTCCAGACGCCAGGGCAGGGCCTGGACGGCTGGCAGAGCGTTGAACTTTGCCATCATGGCCGCGTCATAGTCCAATTTATCGCTGTCGATGGGGAACATGCCCGACGCCTCGCCGACGCCCACGGCGTGGACCCCGGTGAGCTTATAGTGGATGTACCCCGCCAGGGTGGTGAGGTGGGCAATTTGGGAGATATGCTCCTCCCCGTTGAGCACCGCCTGATACAGGTGGGCGATGGACCACCGCTGGGGGATGTTGAAGCGGAACCGCTCCGTCAGCTCCGCCGCCGCCTGGGGCCGGAAGATTAAAATCCCCTCCTCCAGCACCTCGCTCTCCGGGATGATCATCAGATAGGTGAAAGCGCCCTCCGCCGGATACTGGTTCATCCAGTATCCCCGGACCTCCTCATAGCCCCCGAAGCTGTACAAGGTTTGCTTGTAGTTATTGGAACGGTGGGTGGTATAGCCCAAAACAAAATCGCTGTCCAGCTTCTTCTGGTTCCAGGCGGCGATCTCCGCCTGAGACAGCCCCGCGTCCTCCCAGCAGCCGGAAGAAAACCGCAGGCCGGACCGCTCCAGATGGGCATCGAAGTTTGCGATGAAGTCCGGACCGAGGTCCTTCCTCAGAAATTGGAGGGACATCTCAAAATAGGCGGGCATTTACTTCCCTCCGAAGATATGGGGCAGGGCGTAGCCCGTTACCTCGGCCCGGATGCGGTCCATATCCAGGGTGAGGAATGTCCCATTCTCATATATGATTTTTCCCCGGGCCATATTCATCACCACGTTGGAGGGGGCGGCGGAGTAGACCAGGTTCTCCATGATATCGTGGCAGGGGAACAGGTTGGGAGCGGTGAAGTCCACCAGAATCAGGTCAGCGATTTTGCCCGGGGCAATCACCCCGGCGTCCCGGCCCAGGGCCTTCGCTCCGTTGACGGTGGCCATGGCCACAATGTCCGCGGCCTGAAGCTGGCCGTGGTCCTCTCCAAAACTGTAATTCTGAATCAGAGCGGCCACCTTCATCTCCTCGAACATGTTGTGGCTGTTGTTGGAGGCCACCCCGTCGGTGCCCAGGGCCACGCTCATGCCGCACTCCCGCAGAAAGAACAGGGGGGCCACCCCGGACATCAGTTTCAGGTTGGACACCGGGTTGTGGACGGCGGTAACGCCCCGTTTCGCAAAGAGCTCCGCGTCCCCGCCGGAGAGATAGACGCAGTGGGCGGCGATGCCGCCGTTGGCCCACACGCCGTACTTATCCAACACCTGAGCGGGGGTTTCACTGTATTTTTCAATACATTTTTCGTGCTCTGAACAGGTCTCTGACACGTGGACGTGCATCCGCAGGCCATGCTTCCGGGCAAAATCCGCCACCCACTCCCAAGCGGGGGGACAGGAGGTATACTCGGCATGGATGGAGGCGTCCACCAGAATCTGCCCGTCCCCGGCGTTGTGCCAGTTTTCATAGAGGCGGATGTGGTTGGCGCAGTCATTGCACTTTTCCGGGGAAAAATCCGCCGGGTCGCCGAAATACACCGCCCCGCAGGCCAGATTGGCGGAAATCCCCGCCTCCAGCACCGTTTGGGCAATGGTCTCCGTCTTCATGTACATGTCGGCAATGCAGGTGGTGCCCGAGGCGATCATCTCGGCCAGGCCCAGGGCCGCTCCGAAGCCGTCCCCGGCCGTGAGGTACAGCTTGAAGCCCCCCTGCTCCGGGATGCGCCAGTCCGGACGGCAGTGCCAGCTGTCCCCGCCGCACACATAGTTCACAATCCTGCCCTCCGGCAGCTCCCCCTTCACCAGGATGCCGTAAAACCAGTTGAAGCAGCGCAGAACCTCGTCCGCGTCCACATTTCTGCCCTCCCGGCCTTCCAGCACAAAATTGAAGTTGTGATCCCATGGGCCGGTGAGAAAGGTGGTGTGGGCCTTGACCCCGTCGGGCAGGGCCTTGTAGGTCTCAATGGCCGAGCCCAGGTGGTGGTCGTACCACCCCTCCCCCAGGTAAAGGGGAACCCGCACCTTGGACGGCATATCCTTCAGCATCCCCCAGAACCCGGTGTTCCAGTAGGCGTCCTCCCGGTCCGGCGACGTGACCCACTTCCGATACCAGTCCAGCCGCCCGCCCCACAGCTTCTCGTCCACCTCTGCGTGGGGCCGGAAGCGGCAGGACTCCAGATAGTCCGCGCTGATGGGCCGCCCCGCGTTCCACATGGCCCAGCTGGTGAGGATATCGTGGCGGAACAGCCCGTCCTGATAGGCGGAGGTGTGGCGGAACACGCCGTAGTGGGTGAGGTACATGGTCTTGACCTTGGGGGGCAGAATATCCGCCACCACCCACCCGGTCAGCGCCAGGTAGGAGCAGCCGGCGTAGCCCATGCTGCCCACCCACACAAGCCCGTCCGCCCAGTCCAGCATGTCCTTGCCGTCATCCCGCTCGTTCACGTTGGGCTCCCAGGTTCCTTCCGAGCCCCCGGTCCCCCGGCAGTACTGGTAGATGTAGCCAAACCCCCGGCGGGCGTACTCCCGCGCCGTCAGGCGGTAGGCCGCGTCCGCGTCGGGATAGCAGGAGCGGCACACCACCGTGGGGAAGCGCCCCCCGCCCGGAGGCCGGTATACCACCGTGCGCAGCCGCACCCCGTCCCGGGCGGGCAGCATCAGCTCCTCGACCTGGATATCCTCCACAAAGGGCTTGACAGGGCATCGGGCAAACTGGTCCCGGATGCGGGCCAGCTCCCGGTCCTTTTCCTCCTGTGTGTAAGGCACCGCGATCCCTCCCCCCTATGGGCACACCAGCCGGCACGCCACCCAATGCCCCGGCTCCACCTCTCTGAGGGGGATGTCCTGTCCCCGGCACGCGTCGGTGGCGTGGGGACACCGGGCGGCGAAGCGGCAGCCCGGCTTGGGCTCGATAGGGCTGGTGAGCTCGCCCCGCATGACCTGGGTGTTGAGCCTGCGCTGGCGCAGGCTGGGGATAGGCACGGCGTCCAAAAGCCCGTTGGTGTAGGGATGCAGGGGACGCTTGAACAGGGTTTTGGAGTCGGCGTACTCCACGCATTGGCCCAGGTACATGACGATGATGTCATGGCTGATGTGCTTGACCACGCTCAGGTCGTGGGTGATGAAGATATACGTAAGCCCCCGGGAGTCCTGGAGGTCCATCAGCAGGTTCAAAATCTGGGCCTGGATGGACACGTCCAGGGCGGACACCGGCTCGTCGCACACGATGAATTCCGGGTCCACCGCCAGGGCGCGGCCGATGCCGATGCGCTGGCGCCGCCCGCCGTCCAGCTCATGGGAGTAGCTCTCCCTGTAGGCGGGGGCCAGCCCAACGGTGCGCATGATCTCGTCCACCCGCTCCTCGTACTCCGCCTTGCCCTGGGTGAGCTTATAGTTTTTCAGCGGCTCCCCGATCAGGCTGGACACATTTTTCCGCGGGTCCAGCGACGCCTGTGGGTCCTGGAAGATCATCTGCATCCGCTTCCGGTAATCCCGCAGCTGCCGCTCATTGAAGCGGGTGATGTCCACCCCGTCGAAAAAAATCTGCCCCGCGGTGGACTCGTGCAGGTGCAGCAGCACCTTCCCCAGGGTGGACTTTCCGCAGCCGGATTCGCCCACCACCCCCAGGGTGCGCCCTTTGGGGATGGAGAAGCTGACCCCGTCCACCGCGTGGAGCATCCCCTTTGAGGTCTTGAAATACTTTTTCAGGTCTTTGACCTGGATCAACGTTCTTTCTTCCATGGCTCACCCCTCCGTCCGCTTATCAAACAAGTGGCACCGGATCATGTGGTCGGGGGCCACCCGGACCATGCCGGGGGCCTGCCCGCACCGCTGGGTGGCGAATTTGCAGCGCTGGGCGAACCGGCAGCCCTCAATCTTCACCGACGGGTCGGGGATCATGCCCTCAATGGTCTCCAGGCGCTGGGCGTCCTCGTCCAGCTTGGGGATGGCGTTGAACAGCCCCCGGGTGTACGGGTGGAGGGTCTGGCTGTCGAAAATGGCCTCCACGCTGCCGTATTCCACGCACTGTCCGGCGTACATCACCGCCACCTTCTCGCAGGTCTGGGCTACCACCCCCAAATCGTGGGTGACCAGGATCATGGCCGTGTTCAGCCGCTGCTGCAGCTCGTGGATCAGCCCCAGCATCTGGGCCTGGATGGTCACGTCCAGGGCGGTGGTGGGCTCGTCCGCCAAAATCAGCTTGGGCTCGCAGGCCAGGGCGATGGCGATGACGATCCGCTGCTTCATCCCGCCGGAAAACTCGTGGGGATACTCGTTTTTGCGGTTGGCCGGGATGCCCACCAACTCCATCATGTTATCGACGGTTTTTTCCAGTTCCTCTTTCTTTTTGCCCTTGTTGTGTTCCTGGAGCACCTCTAAAATCTGGTCGCCCACGGTGAGCACCGGGTTCAGGCTGGACATGGGGTCCTGAAAAATCATGGACACCGTCCGCCCCCGCAGCTCCCGGAGCCTGGAGTCGGGTACGCGCAGAATATCCTCGCCGTCCAGGGTGATGGACCCCTCCACCACCTCGCCGATCCCCTCGGGCAGAAGGCCCATGATGCTCAGGCAGGCGGTGGTTTTGCCCGCGCCGGTCTCGCCCACCAGCCCCAGCGTCTCCCCGTAGTCCAGATCGAAGGACAGGCCGTTCACCGCGTATACCCTGGATATCTCCGTATTGTAGTCCACGCTCAGATCCCGGATTGATAACAGTTTCTTTGACATAGTCCCCCTCCCCTTCATCCGGCGGCCCGGGCTGCGCCCGCCCGCTTGGTCCGCTTCCCGCGCCGGGCCAGCGTCCCGCGGAGCTTGGGGTCCAGCGCGTCCCGGAGCGAATCGCCCACCATGTTGAAGCAGAGCACCACGATCATGATGCAGATGCCGGGCGCGATGGCGATGATGGGATCCCTGGACAGGTACTTATAGCCGTCGTTCACCATCCCGCCCCAGCTAGCGGTGGGCGGGTTGATGCCCATGCCCAGAAAGCTCAGCGCCGCCTCGCTGAGGATGGCGCTGCCCAAGTTCATGGTCATGAGAACCAGGTTGGCGGAGACGCAGTTTGGAAAAATGTGCACCAGGGTATTTTTGATTTTGGACGCGCCGCACAGCACGCCCGCCGTCACATAGTCCATCTCCTTCACCGACAGCACCTGGCCCCGGGTCACCCGGGCGTAGCTGGGGATCATGCAGATGCCGATAGCCACGCAGATATTGCCCAGCCCCTTGCCGAAAATGGTGCCCAGGAAGAGGGCCAGGATAATCATGGGCACCGACATCATGGCGTCCATGATCCGCATGAGCACCGTGTCCACGATCCGCCCGCCCATGCCCGCGATAAGCCCCACCAGCATCCCGAAGCCCCCGGCAATCAGCGTGGAGGCGATGCCCACCACCAGCGACACCCGGCTGCCGTAGATGATCCGGGACAGCACGTCCCGGCCCATGGAGTCCGTCCCCAGCCAGTGCTCCGGGCTCATCCCCTGGAGCTGGCTGACCAGCTTCTGCTCATAGGGGTCGCAGGGCGCCAGCACCGGCGCCAGGGCGGCGGTTACCACCAGCAGCAGCAGAATGGCCAGGCACACCACCGTGGACTTTTTCCCGGTGAGCACCTTGAACACCCTGGAGCCGGTTATTTTCTTCCATAATGATTTTTTGTTCACGTTGACCTCCACTTCCCGCCGGGATCAGTCGTTTCTGATTCTGGGGTCGATCACGCCATACAGCACGTCCACCACCAGGTTGCAGACCGCCACCACCACGGAAATGACCAGCACACCGTTTTCCACCACCATGAAGTCCCGGGCCTTGATGGCCGAGATCATCAGGTTGCCCAGCCCCGGGATGACGAACACGCTCTCCACCAGCACGGTGCCGCCCACCATGGCCCCCAGGGAGGCGCCCATCACCGTGACGATAGGGATGAGGGCGTTGCGCAGCTGGTGGCGGAAGGTGATGGTCCTGGCGCTGACGCCCTTGGCCTTGGCCGTGGTCACATAGTCCTGGCGGATGACCTCCAGCATGGAGGAGCGGGTCTGCCGGCAGAACTGGGACATGTAGTTGAGGGCCAGCACCGTCACCGGCAGCACCGAGTGCCGGATGGCCGCGCCCAGGTCGTCCTGGGGATAGACATACCCGGAGGTGGGCAGTATGTGCAGTATGTTGGCAAAGACCAGGATCAGCATCAGCCCAAACCAGAACATGGGCATGGACATGCCGATGTTGGCCACCACTGAGATGAGCGAATCCAGGACGGTGCCCCGGTTCTTCGCCGCCACAATGCCCAGGGACACCCCGATGACCACCGCGATGACAAACGCGGGGAGCACAATGGACAGGGTGACCTGGAGTCGCTGCACCAGCACGTCGGAGATCTCCATCTGAAGGGAGATCGACCTGCCCATCTCCCCGCGGAACAGGCCGCCCAGCCATTTGAAGTACTGCACCAGCACGGGCTGGTCATAGCCGAAGAGCTTTGTGTAGTATTCGATCTGGCTCTCGGTGGCGCTGGCCCCCAGGAAATTGGTGACCGCGTCGCCGGGCACCAGCTGCATCAGCAGAAACACCATCAGCGTCACAATGAATATCACAATGACCGACTGCACGATCCTTCGTCCAATCATTTTAAGCAGCTTGCTGCTCACAAATCAGTCCCCCCATCTTTGACGGAAGGGGCCGCGCGGGACACGGCCCCTTCCCTGTCAAAACTTGTCTGGTGCGCCGCCTCCTACTTGTCCATCCAGGCATCGGCGATGCTCCAGATGTTCGCCTCGCACACCGCGCGCCCGTCGTCCTTCAGGTAGTCATACTTGTAATACATGTTCTTGATGACCAGCAGCGGCTTGCCGAACAGGGCGCTGCCCGTCTCCTGGTCGTAAATCAGGGCCTGGAGCTGCCACTCATAGTCCAGCTTCTCCTTCTCGTCGGACGACGCGCGGATCTTCTCCAGCAGCTCCATGTGATCCTCGGGGTGCTGGATGCCGGCGGCGTAGAAGGTGCCGTTATAGTCCAGATGGCGGCCCATATACAGGCCCAGGTCCGGGGAGATGGTGGCGTAGTGGCCCATAATCCCCTCCCAGTTGCCGGTGGAGTACATGGACACCTCGGTGGCGTTGTCCACCATGTTCAGCTCGCAGTGGATGCCCACCTCGTCCAGCATGGCCGCCGCCGCGGTGAAGTAGTCGGAGACGTAGGGGGAGACGGTGAGGGTGGTGTTGAAGCCGTCGGGATAGCCCGCCTCGGCCAGCAGCGCCCGGGCCTTGTCCTGGTCATAGCCCAGGGGGGTGATATCGGTGTTGTAGGTGATGGCCTCCGGCGTGGCCCATTGGTCGGTGGGGGTGTACACGCCGTAGCCAAAGGCGTCGCAGATGGCCTTGGAATCCACCGCCAGCGCCATGGCCCGGCGCACCCTGGCGTCGGCAAAGGGGGAGCCGGCGTCGGCGCTGTTGGGGATGAGGCCGCAGATGGTCAGCCCCTGGCCGTTGGTGTTGGTCTCGTTGACGATGGTTCCGCTGGCGGTGGAACCCATGGCCATCAGGTCGGAGGCGATGGTCATATCCGCCAGCATAATCATGTCGTACTCGCCGGCTTGGAAGGCGGAGGACAGGGTGGTCTGCTGCTCTACCACGTAGATTTCCACACCGTCCAGATAGGGCTTGCCCTCCTGCCAGTAGTTGGCGTTCTTGGTGTACTTGATGGAGACGCCCGGGTTGAACTCAGACACCTGGAAGGGGCCGGTGCCGCACGAGGAAGTCCGCAGCGCGTCCACGTCCTCCAGCGCCTTGGGCGACATGTAGTACACAAAGAAGCCGATGGACTCCACCGCGGAGGACGACCAATTGCTCAGCACCATTTTGATATGGGTGTCGTCGATCACCTCCATGGCGGTGATCACCGCCGTCTCCGTGCGCTCCTTGGACTGGTACTCCTCAATGTTCCGCTTCACCGCTTCGGCATTGAAGGGTTCGCCGTCGGCAAACTTCACGTTTTCCCGCAGGGTCCAGGTGATGCTGGGCTCGTCCGCGTCAATCTCCCAGCCGGTGGCCAGCAGCCCGACGGTGGAGCCGTCCTCCGCGTAGGTCACCAGGGACTCGTAGGCGGTGGTCAGGAAGAGCAGGGACGCGTTGTTTGTGCACTCCGGCGTATAGCCGGGGGACACGATGCCGTTGCCGCTGGCGTAGCGGAGTACGCCGCCCTGCTTGGGGCCGGACGGGCTGCTCACATCCTGGGATGCGCCGGGCGCGGCGCTGGGTGCGCCGGACGTGCCGGGGGATTCCACCTCCGGCTTGCTTGCGCAGCCGGCCATCAGCAGGCAGAAGCCCATGCACAGGGCCAGGAGCAGCGCCATGCTCCTCTTTGCGCGGCCAGTTTTTTTCATATCATGTATCCTCCTTCTTTTATTATGCAAATTTTCATTGCATTTCTTGTTAAAACGTTGTACTATAACGTTGTACTAATCATAGCGCAATTGTCGAAGTGTGTCAATTGTGCAAATGCCATTAAAATTAGAAAGGAATTGTGGTGAAAATGACCAAATACTTGGTTGGCATTGACCGCGGGCACAGCGGGGTGCGCGCCGGCTGCTTCGACATGCGGGGGAGACTGGCCAGCGGCGCGAACGTTGACGTACCCATCCACACGCCCCGGCCGGGCCAGTCGGTGTGCCGCCCGGAGGAGCTGGCCGCCTGCATCCTCCAGGCCGTCAAGACAGCGGTGGACGGCCTGCCCGGCCCGGAGGCCCGCCGCGCCATTGCCGGGGTCAGCTTCAGCATCGCGGGGGGGCCGCTGATCGGGTACGCCCAGGACGGTTCCATACCCTTCGGCATCATTTTCCCCAGCGATTGCCGGCGCGGGGACTTCTTCTATGCCTCCAAAGCCCTGGAGAGGGCCGGAATTTCCGTGGAGGAATACACCGCCGCGGTGACCACCCCGGTCCCCTGGATGCTCAGCAATATCCTGTACCTGCAAGACCGCTTCCCCGACATATGCGGTAAAATCACCCGCTGGGCGGTGAGCGAGCACGCCCTGTTCCTCCGCACCCTGGGCTCCCCCCACATGTGGGAGACAGAGTGCCGGGGAAGCATGCACTTTAACTATGACCCGATTGCCCGAAAATATGTGGCACGAATCTGCGATGCCGTGGGTCTCCACGGGGACGATTTCCTCCCCCTCCACTATGCGGACGAGTGCTGCGGACAGGTGTCCGGGGAGGCGGCGGACGCCACCGGCATTCCCGCCGGGACACCCCTCTTCCTGGGCACCAACGACATGGTCCCCCACGTTCTGGCCCAGGGCGCCATCGGGGAGGGCTGCGCCATCGCCAATTACGGAACCTTCGGCTCCACCGGAATGCGCATCACCGATGCGGCACGATTCCGTCCCCTGCCCGGATCCAGGTATTCCCTCCACGCCACCGGCGGCGGATTCCGGGACGACTGGCAGATCAGCTCCAGCGTCAACGGCTGCGGCGCTTCCTATGCCTGGCTCAACCGAAATGTCTGCGCGGGGCTGGATGGCGGACGCGGCGGTTCCCCGGCGCTCTACGCGGCCATGAACCGGGCCGCAGGCTCCTCCCCCATCGGCGCCAACGGGCTGTACTACTATCCCGACATTATCGGCGGACGCGCGGCCTTCCTTGGCATCGGCACCCACACCGCCATGCCGGATATGGTACGCGCCGTACTGGAAGGGATGGCCTTTGAGATGCTGGGCGCGCTGCGGGAGGTGGAGGACTCCACCGGTGCCGGCATCAAGCGGCTTTTTGTGGCCGGGGGCGTCACAAAAGCGGATGTGTTCACGCAAATGCTGGCCGATATGTACCAGATGGATATCGTCCGGGCGGACGTGGATCCGGATATGGCGGGGGCCAAGGGCGCGGCCATGATCGCCGGTATCGGCGCGGGACTGTTTCAGGACATCGCCGACGCGGCCGCCCATATGGCCGGACGGGAGGCCGTAACCGTCCATCCCATTCCCTCCCAGATGGAGCAGTACCGGGAGCAGCTTCCCAACTGGCAGGCCCGCCTGGGGCAGCTGGCCCGGTGACTCTTCGGTAAAAGGATAACATAAAAGGTCACGGCCTCCATCCATGTGATGGGGTCGTGACCTTTTTCCAGTCCTGACAGCCCAGGGAATATGGGGGCCTCCTGCGGGGCATCTGCGGGACACGCCCAACAGGCTGAACTTTTGGACGAGAAAACAATAGAAAAACTCCCGAAACCTTACGATTTCGGGAGTTTACATGGTGGAGACTACAGAACTCGAATCTGTGACCTCTTGCGTGTGAAGGATTTAGTCACAAATGTCTCCAACCAGTTGCGCCACAACCAATTCCTGATTTCAAATTAATCGGTTTTGCAACATATTTCGCAACAGATCAAAGGGCTATTGCGAATTCCTTGTTTTCCGGTATATGAACGTCTTGCGATACAGCCCCCAAGGCACCTGGTTTTATACCCATATACGGACAAGGAGGTTAGTATGACTTCTATTATTTCGATTACAAACTCTAAGGGTGGTGTAGGTAAAACCACAACTGCCCTTAACTTGGGAATGGCGCTTGTTTCTGAGAAAAAGCGAGTGCTATTGTGCGATAATGATCCCCAGGGCAATCTCACAGCTTCATTGGGCTATATCCCGGCAGAGCAATCTCATGCCTTGGCGAATCTTCTGCTGGCTGCCATCGACTATCCGGAGGATCTGGAACTGCACCTTGGCCGAACCATCATACATACGGACAGCGGCCTCGACCTGCTTCCGGCTAACCGCCGGCTGGCTGACGCCGCCGCACGGCTTCAAGTGATGCAACTATCTCAGTACAATGCCGTGGGCGAGGTAAACCGGGCCTGCGAGAAGGTCATGTCTGTGTTGCTGGAGCAACTGCAAGACCAATATGATTATATCATAATTGACTGCGGATTGAAACATGAACTTTTGACCGTCAACGCCCTGGCAGCCTCGGACTACTGCATTATCCCGGTACAGGCTCACTTTCTGGCCAGCGAGGGGATCCCCGATGTGCTGGAGCTGGTCAAATCGGTGCAGGCCAAATTCAATCCCAACCTCAAGATTGCGGGGATCCTTCTGACTATGTACCAGTCCAGACCCCAGCTGTGCCAGAGTGTGAAAGCCAGCGTTTCCGAGGTCTACGGCGAGGATTTCCACGTGTTCCAGCGGCCCATCGAGTATTCCATTAAAGTGGCGGAGTGCCCTGCGGCGGGACAGAGCATTTTTGAGTATGCCCCCAAAAACGCCGCCGCCGAATCCTACCGCAGTCTGGCGGAGGAGGTGCTGGCCCTTGGCTAAAAAGGCAATGGACGACTTGCTGAAGCGCCGAATGTCCGCCACGCAGCAGGCATCCGAGCTCCAGGCTTCAGACGAAGCCTATGCGAAGCTGTTCCAGAAAGCGCCGCCCGCGGTGAGCGCCAAAATTTGTAATTTACGGCTGGACAAGCTCACACCATTCTTCACCGCAGACATTGGCTTTCGTCCCTACACCCCGTCTCAGCTTCAGGCCCTTGCGGGGCAGCTTGCTGAGGATGGGCTGATGGTTCGCATTATCGTGCGGCCCATCCCTGGGGAGGAACGCTATGAGATTTTGGCAGGGCATAACCGTACCGCCGCCGCCCGGCTGGCCGGATGGTCAGAAATCCCTGCCGAGGTCGTAGAGGCTGACGATGCCCGGGCAGTCGTCATTGCCACCTCCACCAACCTGATCCACCGTCATGATTTGTCTATCATTGTGCGGGGCAAGGCATATAAGGCGCTGCTGGATGCCAAGAACAGAAATGGGCAGAGAAATGCCGCTGAGGGGACCTTTGGCGATTCTCGCCAAAGGTACAACGCCCGGGCGCTGGTGGCTGAGTTCTTTGGTGTCACCGAGTACGAGATCCGCAAGGCGGTCAAGCTCACCTATCTCATCCCGGAACTGGTCAGCATCCTGGAGACAGCCCCGAAGCAGCTGAACTTGGCCTGCGCCGATATGATAGCGGACTATGACCCGGAATCCCAGCAGGCGTTCATTGAGATGTGCCGCAATGAGAGTTATCCGCTCAACAAGGCCGCTATGAAGTATATCGCTTCCAAGTGCCCACCCCCTTCCGCCAAGCACCAGGATATGTACGAGGCATGGCGGGAGGCCCGGGCGCGGGCCGAAAAGCGTTTGGCCGCCCCGCCCAAGAAGATATCCTTTGCCCGCAAGCAGTTTGCCCCCTACCTGGACGGGCGCAGCGACAAGGAGATCGAGGCCCTGTTTTTGGAGTTCCTGCGGGAACGGATGAGATAATGTATAATATCAAAAACAAGTGCTCGGAGGTATTGCCATGAGCGAACAGGACAAGATTCGATTATTTGAGGATCAGCCAATCTGAACAGCGTAGGATGCAGAACAGGAAGAATAGTCCTTTCCAGTAGTAGATGTGGCGAGCGTACTAACAGATCAGCCGACGCAACACAATGCCAGTACCTATTGGGCTGTGCTGAAAAAGCGGCTAAAGGATGAAGGTGCAGATCAGTTGCTTACAAATTGTAAGCAACTGAAATTAAAATCTCCGAAAACCTGCGGGACAATATGAGCACCACTGAACTCATTCTTAATATGCTGGCGGAAAACTCTACCAAGGCAATCTCCAAGAGGGAGCAACCGGAGGGTTCTGAAGAAAATCGTGAAGTGGCATAGCGGGGCGGCGGGGTCGCCCACATTGCCCGTCAGGCGTTAGAGAGTGAAACGGGAGCGCCGGTGGTCACGGCTCAGAATGCCATGCAGTTGAATACCGTGGTCACCAATATGATCAAGCAGGTGGCCGAATCTCAGCCGGATGACCCGAAGGGATCAGACAACTGACAATCGAAAAATACTGGAGAAAGGCTTGACGCCGCAAGGCGTCAGGCTTTTCTTTTGCCCTGGAGGTGGCCCTATGCGTATTCCTATCAGCGAAATCAAGGTAAACCCCGGACGGAGGAATGCCGCGCCGGCCGATGTCCGGGAGCTGGCGGACAGCATTGTCGAGGTCGGCCTGCTGAATCCCGTCACAGTCAGTCAAAGCCGAACCCTCATCGCCGGGCTTCACCGGCTGGAGGCTGCCAAGCTGCTGGGCTGGACGGAGATCGAGTGCGTTGTCAGCGGCTTAGAGGGCCTGCGGGCTGAGCTGGCGGAGATCGACGAGAACTTTGTGCGCAGCGACCTGACGCCTCTTGAGTTCGGGGAGCTGCTTCTGCGCCGGAAGGAGGTCTACGAAGCCCTCCACCCTGAGAGCGTCCAAACCAACCAGGGCGGGCCCTTTCGCGGCAATCAGCACCAGAAGGTCAGCGACAAAATGACGCAGACCACAAAATCCTTTGCTCAGGACACCGCCGAGAAACTGTGCATTGGCCGCCGCACGGTGGAGCGCCAGGTGCAGATCGCCAAAAACCTGACCTCTGAGGCAAAGGACATCCTCCGCGGAGCGGATACGCCGGTCACCCGGAAGCAGGCCCTGGCCCTCTCCCGGCTGGAACCCGGTCCCCAGGCGGAGGCCGCCGCCCT
>OFGE01002442.1_pt1 | contig 13711 bp, 9 predicted proteins | sample 1521681 | NCBI WGS metagenome assembly OFGE01 (sample SAMEA3504093, study PRJEB24116) | mouse gut metagenome | biome: mouse gut; feature: mouse-associated habitat; material: faeces | place: Denmark | collected 2011 | reverse complement strand
TATAACGAGTCTGTCATCTCCGGGCAAAAGGGTGAATGCATCGGCCTTGAGTTGCGACAGATATTCCGGGACCATTTCAGGAGACATTCCGTCAGGGACTATTTCATCAACAGGATGGGATGTATCGACAGTAAAATCTATGTCAAGGAGCCCGAGCAGCTCTCGCCGGCGTGGTGAACCGCTCCCCAGCACTACTCTATATGCTGTCAGATTATTAAGTGGACTATTCATATAAATGTCAATTTTAATGCAAATGTAAGCATTATTTATGATATTGGCACCAAAAGAGAACCCATGAATAAGTGTAATACTAACACTTTTCTTTTGAAACAGCATTTATTCTTTCCTCAAAGTGGTGTTTTAACAGATTTTTATTCTAAAAAAACATCACACCGGAAAATTTTGCATCATTTTCTTGTTTTTTACATTTTTTATCCATTAATTTGCGAAAACATAAATTTTGTACACAAAAAACTACAGTGTCATACAGCAATAGAATACACTACTTAACAGAACTGTATTTAACCAATTTAATTTATCACATTATAAATCAATCCAAAAAAATCACAAGCATGAGTAAAATCGGAATGCGATTTGCAGCACCCTTAGCTGTTATGTGTCTGATATTGGGGGGGGTAAAACCTGCTGAAGCTCAGACTATTACAGGAACAGGGACTGAAAACACGAAAATCAGTGTGTACCGCGGCGTCGTGATTGACGATGAGGGCGAACCTCTACCGGGTGTATCTGTTACCGTAGTAGGACAAAAAGGCTTAGGAGCTGCTACCAATATAGAGGGTGAGTTCTCGCTACGCTACGAAAAGTCCAAATGCGTACTCAAATTCTCCTATGTGGGCATGAAGACCCAGGAAGTCAGAGCCAACGCAGGAAAACGAATGACCGTTCAGCTTGAGACTGATGCCACAGTCCTCGGCACAGCAGTTGCCAACGGTATATACACTCGTAATATCGAAAGCTTCACAGGATCAGTCTCCACATTCAACAAGGATGATCTCAAAATGATCAGTGCCAACAATATCCTAAAAGGATTGTCGGCACTCGATCCTTCTATCATCATGCCTGAGAACACATTGATGGGATCGGACCCCAACACACTCCCCTCTCTCACCATCAACGGCGAAATGAACCCTCAGGCTCTTGCTCAGGAATATGAGACAGACCCCAACCAGCCACTGTTCATCCTTGACGGATTTGAAAGCTCACTACAGGCAATCAACGACCTCAATATGGACCGCATCGAGAGCATCTCTATCCTCAAGGATGCCTCAGCAACAGCCATATACGGCTCCAAGGCTGCTAACGGTGTGATTGTTGTCGAGACTAAAAAACCCGAAGCAGGACGTCTGCAATTGAGCTACAACGGATCACTACAGGTAGCATGGGCCGACCTCAGCGACTATAACCTGATGAACTCTGAACAGAAACTTCAGTTTGAGCTTCTTTCCGGAGAATACGGAGCTCTTGACAGTAATGGTCTCCCAATCGGAGAATCACAGCGCAACAGCTATTTCAACCGTCGTAGACTTGTTGACATGGGCCATGACACATACTGGATGAACGAGCCTCTGCAAAATGCAGTATCACATACTCATAACCTATATATTCAAGGTGGCGACCAGTCGTTCCGTTATGGCGCAGGTCTGTCATACAACAAAAATGAAGGTGTGATGAAAGGATCTAAACGTGATGTCATCAACGGCAATGTAAACCTCACCTATCGTGTGGACAACTTTAATTTCACCAACCAGACCATCATCAACAATGTTAGCTCCAATAACGAGACCGTACCATTCAGCAGATTCTCGGAAATGAATCCGTTTTACGTCAAATATGATGAAGCAACAGGTACTCCTCCCAAATATGTATTCCATGAAAACACCACTTATATATGGAATCCGGTATGGGACATGCAACAAAACAGTTTCAAGAAGGGTGATATAACAACCATTACTGACAACTTCCAATTTGAATGGCGCGCCTCACGTCAATTACGAATCAGAGGTAATCTGCAATATCAACTTCAAAAGTCAACAAACGAGTCATACACATCTCCTAATGAGACAAGCCAGACTAAATTAGAAGACAAAAAACGAGGCAGCTACTCCAACAGCAACACTACCAACAACAGTTACAGCGGACGAATCAACGCTACTTATGGAACTGCAATCGGTGCACACACCATAAACGCTGTAGGCGGCATGCAATTCTCCGAAAAAAATAATCGTTCCTACTCTTTTGCTGCGTCAGGTTACACCAGCGACACATTCTGGAACCCAAACTTCTCCAGTGGTTACCCTGAAGGCACCAAACCTACATCAACTGACTCCAAAACTCGTAACGTCAGTTACTATGCCAATGGCAACTACTCATACGACATGAGATATCTACTTGATTTCAACTGGACCATGAGTGGAGCTTCTCAGTTCGGCATTGATGATCCATTCACCACAACATGGTCGGTAGGTGTAGGCTGGAACATTCATAATGAAAAATGGTTCAAGAGTTCTGAAACAATAAATTTCCTTAAGCTCAGAGCATCATACGGTAATCCAGGCAACCAGAACTATGATGCCAAGCTCGCTGCCTCAATATATGATTTCTACACCATTTACGACAATCCGTTTGGAATAGCCAATATTATCCAACAGTGGGGCAACAACGGTCTGAAGTGGCAAAAGACAAATACATATAATGTTGGTATAACAGCCACCATGTTCAATAACCGTTTGTCATTCAATGCCGACTATCAGATCCGCAAGACCGATCCGCAGCTTGTACGAATCGACCTGCCAGGCTCCACCGGCGTGACATCTGCACCAATGAATGTCGGAGGCACCGACAACCGCTCCATCAGTGTTACTGCAACATATTACATCCTGAAGAAATATGATTTCAACTGGTATATCAGTGGAAATGTGAACCATTACACCACCAAATACTACGGTATCGGCAATCTTCTTGAACAATACAATGAACAGGGACGCGTAAGCTCATCACTCTTGCGCATGTATGACGGAGCAAGCACCTCAGGACTTTATGCGGTACGCTCTCTTGGCATAGACCCTGCCACTGGTAACGAACTACTCCTAAAGAAAAACGGAACTCCAACTTATGAATGGAATTCCGATGACGAAGTGCTCGTAGGAGATTCCAATCCCGATTTCCAAGGCAACTTCTCCACATCGTTCCTATACAAAGGTTTCTCATTCGGAGCATCATTCTCATTTAAAATGGGAGGAGATGTATCTCTCAATACTCTAATGAGTAAAGTGGAAAACATTTCCGGAGAAGCACGCAAAAAGAATCAGGACATCCGCGCTCTTACCGACCGATGGAAAAAGCCTGGCGACATAGCTAAGTACAAACGCATCGATGACACAACCACCTCTCACATAACTACACGATTCATCAAGACTGAAAACACATTCAGCTGTGGTTCCATCAATGTTGGTTACCGCACGTCGAATGCTAAATTCCTGAACACTATCGGAGCCTCATCTATAGACATCCGCTTCTACATGAACGATATTTTCAGAATCTCTAATATAAAAGAGGAACGCGGTCTTAGCTACCCATTCCAGCGTTCATGCACCATGTCATTCGGCCTGAGTTTCTAACGCACCTAAATACAACAAACGACATTCTTTATGAAAAATATATTTATAAAGGCTATAGCCTCAATAATGTTACCCATCTCATTAGCCTCCTGCTCTGATTGGCTTGAGGTGGAGATGCAGGACAAAATCATGGAGCCTGTACTATTCGGAAACTATTCAGGATATGTCTCGGCCATGAATGGTGTCTATCTCAGCCTCAATGATTACTATACTGATGGTCAACTCATGGATATCCTTGACGTAATGGCACAGTATTATTATGTCACCGACGATAACAATCATAAATTCCGTCTATATCAGTCATTCGATTTTAAAGACAGTGATATCGAGTCAAAAAACTCATTTCTTTGGAACAAGGGATATACACTCATAGCGTACACAAACACCATTCTCAATCACCTTAGTTCAATAGAAGATACTCCGTTGACTCAGAATCAGTTCAATATCTTGCGTGGTGAGGCTTTGGCGATGAGAGCAATGCTGCACTTCGATATCCTTCGTCGTCATGGGGTCAATTACTCGGCAGATCCAAATGCCGAATCTATACCTTATCAGGATGATACAAGCCGAGAAATCAAACCATTCCTTTCCAATAAGGTTGTAATGGAGAAAATCATCGGTGACCTCACCGAAGCAGCAAACCTGCTGAAAGATCATGACCCCATCATCACAGAAGGTATCAAGGATACCCAGACAGAGGACAACGGCGTGGCAAGTTATGATATGTCATTTCGCCAGTTACGCCTTAACTATTATGCTGTGCAAGGACTTCTTGCCAGAGCTTACCTTTGGATGGGCGACAAGACAAACGCTTACAAAACCGCTAAAAATGAGATTATCGATAAGGCAAACACCGAAACCCTCGAAGTATTCCCATGGGTAACTTCTGAGCAAGTTGTTGCCGATGGAAAGCCCGATCTGATTTTCTCTCCGGAAGTAATGTTTGCAATGTACAATAGCAAACGCTCATCATATCACACTAATACATTCGCTCAGGCTCTATCAATGCCCAATCGTCTCACATTCTATGGCGAGACCAAAGATGACTCCAAAGTATCCATCTTGTATGACTATCCGAATGATTATCGACGTAACCAATGGGAAATGGCTGATCCTCTCCAAGGAGGTGGCGATGACGAAGATCCTGTAACCACTCTTGTATTCAACAAATATGCCGATTTCAAGAATGGAGCCACAGAATCCACATATCGTTACATGATACCAATGATCCGTATGAGCGAAATATATATGATTGCTGCTGAAGCCACAACTGATCGCAATGAAGCATACGAACTGCTTAATGCCATACGTAGCCACCGAAACAGTCCGGATCTTGACAGCAACGATAATTTTGACATCAGTCTTGTATATGAGTTCGCACGAGAAATGGTAGGTGAAGGACAATTGTATTTCTTCTATAAGCGTAGACAAGAGTCGCTCATCATAAGTCGTACTGGATCCTATGATTTTAATATGCTGCAATCTAACTACGTATGGCCAATTCCTGAATCGGAAATCGACAAACGCATTCATACTGAAAAATAACTAATATTTTATACTATAATTATATGAATAAGCTTATATATCTTACATGTATTTTGTCCATATCCATCTTGTGGGCAAGCTGCACCAAAGAGGATATCGACATATACAGCGGTGACGATGCGCTGTTCTTTGCTCAACAATGGGGAGTCGCTCATTTTGAAAATCATATCAATCCGTCAAATGCTTCAAAGAACAGCCATCAGGCATATTCCAAGATAGGATTCGGAGGAATGCTTGAGGAAGACTCTCTCCTGTTGCTCAATGTCCAAATCTCTGGATTTATCAAAGACTATGACCGTCCTTTTGGGATTGAGGTTGTAAACGACAGCACTACAGCCATCAATGGCACGGAATTTGAGTTGGTTGATCCTGTCGCAGATGCAGTCATTCCGGCAGGCGGTTCGAACGCCCTCATCAGAATACTGTTCCACAAAACAGAACGAATGGATAATGAGAATCTGCAACTCCAAGTACGGATTATTCCAGGAGAGCATTTTGTCCTTCCATTTGATAATGAAGGATACGGAAGAATGCCTATTATTCCGAGCACCAACACCATTTTAAATGAATACAACAATCTTAATTTAGATCCATCGATTCACAATATATTCATAAATAATTTCCTTACAATGCCTCCAGGCTGGGTTAATAATTTTATGGGAATATGGTCTGAAAATAAATTCCGCCTACTTTTGGATTTCACCAATGAAAGACTCGGATGGACAATCGCCACATGGAATGATAAAGAAAATATGTGGCCACCGGCTACTCGTTATAAGATGCCACAAGCCTTGCTTGCAGAATATCTTTTAGAGCAATACAAAAAGGGTCGTGAACATTGGGTCCTGGATCCGGATGGCACTATGATGTGGGTACCGGACCAAAATCTGCCTTGGGGCGAGGATGCGCGTCCCGAAAACATGGAAGGAAACTAATAGTCATCATTAAATCATACTCTAAGTAATGAAAACCAAACTATATATATTGCTCTGTACTATAGGCTGCATTTTGCCTGCTTGTGTAGAGGATGAAGGTAATTATAGCTATAGGCCTGTCAATGAGATAATCATTGATGGCATTGAAGAATCATACCCAGGCATGGCATATAGCGATATAATTGAAATAAGGCCCGAAATCACTGGCTCTGTAAATGGCGATGACCTTTCCAACTATGAATACACTTGGTATCGTTGCCGAGGATCTCATGTCCATGACACAATAAGTCACGAAAAGGACCTGGTATGGAAAGCAAATGCAGCTCCAGGAAACCACACATTCTATCTTTCTGTAAAGGATAAAGAAACAGGTTATGAAAAGAATTATTCCACCACAGTAAGTCTTTCCTCTCCGTTCACTCGTGGATTCCTTATATTAGGCAGTCGGCCTCACACCGACAATCTGGTCGGTCTTGATATGCTTTCCATGGTCAATGGTCGTAACGACACGATTTATGCAAAAGATGTGTTTGATAATTCTGAACGCAAATTAAGAAATCCAAAAAATCTGATACTTACAGGCAGTTCTCGTATGAATCGCCTATATCTACAGACTGAGGATGCAACCTACAATCCGGTATTCACATCTCAATTTGAAACCTTAGGTGATGAATTCAATGACATGGGACTGATTGAGTGCCTGGAACCACACAAAGTGCCGATGAAACTGATGGATGTAGCTATGCGCCAAGGAGTTCACACATTAATGCCACTAAGCACCGCTCCACGTGTATACCTCACTGAGGATCTTGCTTTTGCCCACAAAGGCACAGAAAAGATGAACCAGGCATTAAACAGATATGGAATAACTTCAAAAACATATTTCAAATTCTATCCATATATTTTCTACAACACACGTAAGAGACTTAGTCATATTATAAATGACTATAGCGGCTCACTGTCTCCAATAGTTATATATGACCGTGATTATGATTGTTTCTCATATATCCAAGGAACCGCTTTGAGCTTTACACATTCCGTTCAAATCCAAAACACGGCAATATTAATGCAAACAGGCATATATATGATGAATCAGCCCAACGGTCGTACAATTGTATATGGAGAGAATGACTACTATCCGTCAAATGCTCGTTGCAATGCCATCATGAAAGATAATGATGACAAATACTATCTGTACCGTTTCGTATTGGGATGCCCTGGTATGGGTATGGCAACTCAGCCTAAAATAACAGATCCATTTTTCAAGGTCCTTGATCTATCCAAGATGACAAACTTCATGCAGCGAGAGCATATTTTTTTCGCTTCAGGAGCATCTTCATTGATATATTACTCAGTTGGGAACACATTATATGCCTATGATTACGTAAGTGAGAAACTTGCCAGCAAGCAATTTGACAGTAAAATCACATATCTTGCACCAGAAGTATCCAGCACTCGTAACTATAATCACTACTGGGTAGCTACATTCGATGGAGAAAAAGGTCACCTCTATAAAATGCAGACCATTGATAATACATCCGGTCCGACATTCAATCACCTGACCAACCAAGATTGGGAAATAGACCTAGAGATCAAGTCCGTACTATGGAAATCTGGTCAGATTTACTAATCCTCCATATTAAAAGAATGAAAAGAGCAAAACAACACTCCTTTCATACATGACAATGAATCCACTGCCTGGGAAAACATCCGATTAATAATCTGTTTCCCGGGCAGTTTTTTCTGTTAAAGGCTAAACTTTCAGAAATTATTTAAGTCTTATATTTATAAGACAATATTTTTCGGACTTATTATTTGCAGTTCAATGAATAATTGCTAATTTTGAGTCGCCTTAATGACAAATAATACCCGATCATCACATATCATTTACTACCAATATCAAGTATGAAAAAATTTTTAGCATCTATGCTCATGGGAGCAGCCGTATTGTCTGCATCTGCGCAGACCGACTTCCGTCACATCTCTTTTGACGAGGCACTCACTGCTGCCAAGCAAGAGAACAAGCTCATCTTCATCGACTTCTACACCACCTGGTGCGGTCCATGCAAAATGATGTCCAACAAGGTGTTCCCCCAAAAGAACGTCGGTGACTTCATGAACGCAAAGTTCATTCCTCTAAAGATGGATGCCGAGAAAGAGGGTCTGGAACTTGCAAAAAAATATGCCGTAAAGGCCTACCCCACTTATATTATCCTCAATGCACAGGGTAAGGAAGAAGCTCGTTTCACAGGTGCCATGGAAGGCGATGTGTTCATAAACAAGGTGAATGCAAGCCTTGACCCCGAACAGAAGCCCGAACGCCTCAAAGCCCGCTACGAAGCTGGCGATCGAACTCCTGAGCTCGTAAACACATATGCCATGCAACACTTTGAGAAACGCGACGAAAAAGGCGGTTTCAAAGTCATCGACGACTATTACAACTCACTCTCCGACGCTGACCGCATAAAGGATGAAAACATCTTCATCTTCACAAGATACACATTCGATTTCGACAGCGAACGCACACGCTTCATGGTTGATCACATCAAAGACTTCAGCAAAGCTTCTGCATCATCTGTCGGCGAACGCTTAGCGGATATATACAAAACCGAGCTTGGCTCTTACTTCTCAGGCTACAAGCGTCAACAAGGGCTCTATGACGAGAACGCTTACAATAAACTGAAGAAAGAGATGAACGACCTCGGCTTCAATAATGATGGCAAGTTCACCCCTGCATTCGAGTTCATCGAACAGAGAGGCAAAATGAACGACACCGAATTCCTCGCATACTGTGAAAACAAGTATGACAATTTCTCGCAGAACTATAAAGAGCTCCTGGTGATGAATCTCCCTCGTCTTTTTGACATCGAGAACCCGACCACAGCAGCCAACATCTGCAAATTCATACGTAACCGTATCGCAAAAATGAGCCCGGTATGCATCCAGATGGCAGGTCGCACACTTGGCTCCATCGAGAAATAAATAATTCATAATGACATAGGGAACAGGAGGACATGAAGCATCTGCCCATAAACACAAAACGTATATGGTCAGGCAACAAAAACATCGTCCCCCTGTTCTCCTGTCTCAACCCAGAGACATCAGAACAAATTATTATATGCGACGTTTATTAGCCTCCATCCTTTTCTCATTCACAATCATTGGAGCCGTATGCCAGACTGACTTCCGCGACATAAGCTTCGACGAAGCCCGCAAAGCTGCAAGCCGGGAAGGCAAGCTCGTGTTTATGGATTTCTACACATCATGGTGCGGTCCATGCAAAAGAATGACTGACCAAGTATTCCCTCAAAAAAGTGTTGGCGACTATATGAACGCCACATTCATACCCCTCAAGCTCGATGCAGAGAAAGGGGGCAGTGAACTGGCAGCACGTTACAAGGTCAAAAGCTATCCCACATACATAGTCACCGATACCGCCGGGCATGAAATAGCAAGGCTGTCATGCGCTATGCCGGCAGAGGAATTCCTGGAAAAAGTACGACATGCGATCGACTACGGAATGACACCCGAACGCATAAAGGAACGTTTTGAAAGCGGCGAACGCACACCTCAGCTCGTTGAAGCTTACGCCATGCAGCTTGTCGACAAAGGCGAATACCGCAATATCAACAAAATCATAGACGAATACTACCATTCACTCACAGACTCCCAGAAACTCGACCCTGCGAACACGTTTGTGTTCACTACATTCACCATGGGCTTCGACAATGAGCGTACGCGCTACATGATAGAACATGAGGAGGAATTCAAGAAAAACAATATCAAAGCCATAAACGACCGCATAACCCAATATCACAGATTTCATAAATGAAAATAACAACATCTCTGCCACGTATCATTATTCCGTCTTGCATCGGCGTGATGATGTGCGCATCGGCATTAGCATCGGGGACGGCACCTGAATATTACACCGACTACCCCTCAAAAATAGAAAATGTCACAGCCCAGCTGCGCGGCTATATCAACGAGCATCCCGAAAGGACCACCGACTCGATGATGAACCATGTGCTCGACGACATAAATAATGGCAAAATAGCCAGTGTTAAGACTCTTGCATCCTTACGTAAAAAGAAACTCTCCACAGAAGATCTCTACGACCTGTGCCGCAAAAGCACACTCGTGTTCGGCAAAATGGAGCACGTAGGATATCTCGGCAAAGACTCGGCATATTCCAACGCCTCAGCTGTAGCTCTCACTCCCGACGGCATATGCGCCACCAATTTCCATGTGATAAGCGACATAGTGATATGCGGAGCCTTCGACTACAAAAAACAGGGTGACCGCTCCAGGTTCGTAATGGATTGTGACGGCTACGCATATCCCATGCTATCGGTCATAGCCATCGACCCTCTCAACGATCTTGCCTTGATCAAGGTCGACACCCGGGACAAAAAGCTCACCCCTGCCCCACTCAACACTGCAGCCAAGCAGGGCACCAAGGTATATTGCCTCTCCAATCCAAGCGGAGCATACTTCCATTTCACCGACGGCATGGTGAGCAACTGCACACGCACTACCGACAAGCGCAGCGGACACACCAAATACATCATGGAAGTCACCTCCGACTACGGTGTCGGGGCAAGCGGCGGTCCGATCTTTGACGAACACGGCAATCTCGTAGCCCTCGTCAGCTCCACCCTGTCACTGTATGCCAACCCTCAGCAATTCCGCAATTTCCAGATGTCATACAAGCAGACTGTACCTGCATTCCTCATCCGCGAACGTTTTTCCGATTAAACCATGATTATGAAAAAAACAATAATTTCCACTATACTGCTGCTATCACTCGGACTCTCGGCATCAGCTCAGAACCCCGGACATAACCGTCGTGGCGAAGGTGACCGCGAAGCTGCGGCAAAAGAGATGCAGGCAAAAATGAAAGAGGAGGCAAACGCCTACTACGCAAATGCCGACACAGCCGAATACGGCATAAGATACCGCCTGAAATACCTGTTCAACAAGGAAAAAAATCTCACATTCGAAGAGGACCGCATAGTACTCATCACCCCCAAAGTAACCCTCTACCAGAGCTATGAAGGCATAGGTGAGACTCGCTGGCGTCTCGCCAATCCTAACGGTCAGGGAGGCGACCTCGGGCTTGCCTATCATCTCACCCCCGACTACTACTTCTACTATCCGGCAACAGGACGCAAAGTCAACACCTATCGCATCATCTCAGAGGAATTCAAGCTCAAGGATTTCACCTGCGACAACAAATGGAATATCACCGATGAGGAAAAGACCATCGGAGAATACAAATGCAGGAAAGCCACAATCTCGAAAGGCGGACGCGACTGGTCCGCATGGTTCACCAACGATCTGCCACACGTAGGAGCACCCCGCGATTTCAACGGACTCCCAGGAGTAGTGCTCGAAGTCGCCGACAAGGACAACGAGGTAAGATGGATGTTCAACGGAATTGTCAACCATGTGGAAGGAGACACCCTGTTCATAAAATATCCCGACAAGTTCTCCGATATCCCGGTAGAACGTTTCCCGAAAATACTTCACATCTTCGCGACATGCGACCAAAGCAACTACCTGCAAAACTCAGGGATCTACGACAAGCATAAAGGCTCATACCCCTTGAAATACCGTCCATCCACCGGAATTGATGCTTGTATCATAGATAACCCCATCGAGAAAGAATAATCACACTAAAAAATTACAGGGCCATAGGTCAAAGAACGATAATTCATATCAGCTCTTTGACCTATGGTCTTAATTATTCACGGAAATTTTGTACCTTTGCACTCGAAACGCATTGAACCCTCACGCGTTATCACTTGTTTTTTCGCTAAACCGCAATAATCATCAACCCGAAATATGTCACAGTTAATCGCTATAGTAGGTCGGCCCAATGTCGGCAAATCAACCCTTTTTAACCGCCTCACACAGACCCGCACAGCCATCACCAACGATGAAGCTGGCACCACGCGTGACCGTCAGTACGGAAAAGTGGAATGGGTAGGCAAAGAATTCTCCATCGTCGACACCGGAGGCTGGGTAATCGGAAGCGAAGACGTGTTTGAAAGCGAAATCAACAAACAGGTACAGGTAGCCATCGAACAGGCCGATGAAATCCTTTTCGTTGTCGACGCCACCAACGGTGTCACCGATCTTGACGACCAGGTGGCAGAAATACTGCGACGGTCATCCAAACCGGTCATTCTTGTAGCCAACAAAGTAGACGCCGGAGAATCACTCTACAACATAGCTGAATTCTACTCGCTCGGACTCGGAGACCCCTACGGAGTATCTGCCGTCAGCGGATACGGCACCGGCGACCTGCTGGACGCCTGCTTTGAGTACTTCCCCCCTCAGGAGGAGGAAGACGAGGAGGACGACGTCATCAAGGTGGCGGTCATCGGCAAGCCCAACGTGGGAAAATCCTCTCTGGTGAACCGGATTCTGGGGGAGGAGCGGGTAATTGTCTCCAACGTGGCGGGCACCACCCGGGACGCGGTGGACAGCTATTTTGAGAACAAGCAGGGCAAGTACCGGTTCATCGACACCGCCGGGATGCGGAAAAAGTCCAAGGTGGACGACCGGATCGAGAAATTCTCCGTCCTCCGGGCCACCATGGCCATTGAGCGGTCCGACGTATGTCTCATCATGATCGATGCTCAGGAGGGGGTCACGGAGCAGGACACGAAAGTCGCCGGGCTGGCCCACGAGGCCGGGAAAGCCTGCATCATCGTGGTCAACAAGTGGGACGCCATCGAGAAGGACGGCAAGACCATGGACAAGATGCGCCAGGACGTGATGCGGGACCTGTCCTACATGACCTACGCCCCCATCGTGTTCATCTCCGCCCTCACCGGCCAGCGGGTGGATAGGCTCTTTGAGCTGATCAACTACGTGAACAACCAGGCCGCCATGCGGATCACCACCGGGATGCTCAACTCCCTGCTGGCCGACGCCACCGCCCGGGTCCAGCCCCCCACCGACAAGGGCCGGCGGCTGAAGGTCTACTATATGACCCAGGTGGGGATTAAGCCCCCCCACTTCGTCTGCTTCTGCAACGACGCGCGGCTGTTCCACTTCTCCTACCAGCGGTATCTCGAGAACCAGATCCGCTCCACCTTCGGCCTGGAGGGCACCCCGGTGCGCCTCACCGTCCGGGAGCGGAGCGAGAAGGAGGGGTGAAAATGCTTGACTATCTGCCCGCCAACGCCCCCTTTTTCTTTGTTACCATTGCATTTTGCGCCTACCTCTGCGGCTGCTTCAATGGAGCGGTCATTGTGTCCAAATATATTCTCCGGGACGACATCCGTACCCACGGCAGCGGCAACGCGGGACTGACCAACTTCTACCGCACCTTTGGCGGACCGCTCACTTTGGGCGTCATTTCCTGCGATGTTCTGAAAGCGATACTTGCCATATGGATCGCTTCGGATATCGTCAATACGCCCTCAGAAGCGGTCAATCTGGCCAAATACTGGGCGGGATTGTGGTGCCTGCTGGGCCACATGTTCCCCTGCATGTTCCACTTCAAGGGGGGCAAGGGAATTCTGTCCGGCGGGACCATCGCCATCATGATCGACTGGCGCATCGCCCTGGTGGTCTGGG
>OFGE01002439.1_pt1 | contig 13726 bp, 13 predicted proteins | sample 1521681 | NCBI WGS metagenome assembly OFGE01 (sample SAMEA3504093, study PRJEB24116) | mouse gut metagenome | biome: mouse gut; feature: mouse-associated habitat; material: faeces | place: Denmark | collected 2011 | reverse complement strand
AATTTGAACAAAAATTACAACCAAAAGGGATTCCTTTAGATGTAATTAACATGGCGGACTATGGCATGATGAATGGCGAAAAAGTTTTAGATCAAGCAATTTCATTAATGGGATCATCAAACTAGAGCAGAAAATGGGGTAGAGGTAATGGACGGACAACAGAACTTAGAAGCAATCATGGGTTTAATCATGTATGGCGGAAATGCTAAAAGCGATGCAATGGAAGCGATTGCCGCAGCAAAATCGGGGGATTTTGAATTAGCAGACAAAAAAATTGCAGATGCAGAAGAATCACTTGTACATGCACATCATTCGCAAACAGGAATGTTAACAGAAGAAGCAAAAGGCAATAACATGCAAGTAACATTGTTAACAGTGCACAGTCAAGATCATTTAATGACTGCGATTGCATTTACAGATTTAGCAAAAGAAATTATCGATCTTTATCGCCGTATTGATAACGAGTAATCTCGTTGTCAATGCGTCTTATAAGAAAAACGCGCTTGAGAAAGCGTTAATTAGGAGGAATAACAATGGACGGATTTGTTCAATGGATGGAGAAACACTTTATGCCGAAAGCGTCAGTTATCGCAGCGCAACGGCACTTGGTAGCAATTCGTGACGCGTTTGTCGTAACGATGCCATTAATGATTTTAGGGGCTTTGGCGGTATTAATTAATAATATTCCAATTCCAGGATATGAGGACTTTTTAAACAAAATTTTCCCAATGATGTATAACGATGCACCAATTTGGAAAAGCTTTGGTGGTAACATTTGGAACGGTACATTCGCAATCTTTGCCGTTTTAGTAGCCTTTTTAGTAGCACACAATTTAGTTAAATCTTATGGAAAAGACGGCATTGCAGCCGGTACAGTTTCTGTAGCTTCATTCTTCGCAGTTGGCGGCTTAGAAGGCATGGGCGCAACTGGATTATTTATTGCTTTGATTATTGCACTTATTTCAGGAGAACTATTCCAACGTTTATCTGGCAATCCTAAATTAGTTATCAAAATGCCTGATGGTGTACCACCAGCAGTAGCAAAATCATTTGCGGCATTATTACCAGCAATGATTACAATCAGTTTATTTAGTTTAATTACATCAATTCTATTTGCTTTAGGAATTGACAATATCGTTATTTCATTCTATGAAGCAGTTCAACAACCATTTATGGGACTTGCAAACAGCTACCCATCAGCATTATTGTTAGCTTTCATTACACCATTCTTATGGTTCTTTGGTTTACATGGTGCCAACATGGTTGACCCATTAATGCAAACAATCAACGTACCAGCGATTGATGCGAACATTAAAGCTTTAGAAGCAGGTAAAGCAATTCCTTATATTGTAAACAAACCTTTCTTTGATTCATTTGTAAACTTAGGTGGAACAGGGGCAACATTAGGTCTGTTAATTGCTATCTTTATCGTAGGTCGTCGTAACAAACCATACAAAGTCATTACAAACTTAAGTTTAGCACCAGGACTATTTAATATTAATGAACCAGTCATGTTCGGTTTACCAATTGTTTTAAACCCAATTATGTTTATCCCATTCATTTTAGTCCCAATGGTTCTTGTAACTGTTGCGTATGTGGCGACAGCAACTGGTTTAGTACCAGCTGCAACCTTTATGCCACCTTGGGTAACACCACCAATTATTGGCGGATTTTTAGCAACGAAGAGTATCGCCGGCGGAGTTTTAGCAGCTGTTAACTTATTGATTTCTATTTTGATCTACATGCCTTTCGTAAAAGTAGCAACAGATCAATACTTGAAACAAGAAGCAGCCGCAGAAGCAGCCGAGTAAAAAATCGAAGGATTGAATCGTCCGGACTCTTACGGAGGGTTCAATCCTTTTTTTAATGATTAAATCGTAAAGGAGCAAATAACATGAAATATCAATTTCCAGAAAATTTTTGGTGGGGTTCTGCAGCCAGCGGTCCTCAAACAGAAGGCGTTTTTGAAGGTGATGGTAAAGGTCAAAATATTTGGGATTTTTGGTATCAAGAAGCGCCAGAAAAATTTTTTCAACAAGTCGGTCCAGATAAGACCTCACAATTTTATAAAAAATACCAAGAAGATATTCAGTTAATGAAAGAAACGGGACATAACTCTTTTCGAACATCCATTCAATGGAGCCGTTTAATTCCAGATCCTACAACAGGGAAAGTCAATCAAACAGCAGTTGATTTTTATAATCAAGTCATTGATGATTTATTAGAACACGGGATTGAGCCCTTTATGAACTTGTATCATTTTGATATGCCGATGGTACTTCAAGAAAAAGGCGGTTGGGAAAGCCGTGAAGTAGTTGATTTGTATGTTGACTTTGCCAAAACCTGTTTTGAATTGTTTGGCGATCGCGTGAAAAAATGGTTTACGCACAATGAACCAATTGTACCAGTTGAAGGTGGTTATCTCTATGGCTGGCATTATCCTGATAAAGTGAATCTAAAAGAAGGGATTCAAGTACTCTATCATGAAGCTTTAGCTAGTGCCAAAGCGATTGCCGTCTATCACTCTATGAACTTATCAGGTGAAATTGGCATTATTTTAAACTTAACGCCGACTTATCCTCGTGATGAGCACAACGAAGCCGATGTAAATGCGGCTAAATTTGTCGATGGTTTCTTTAACCGTTCGTTTTTAGACCCGGCTGTTAAAGGTCATTTTCCAGAAGATATGGTTGCTTGGGCGAAAGCAAATGACTTATTGCCAGAAACAACGCCAGAAGATTTAGCAATAATTGCTGAAAATACTGTGGACTTATTAGGAGTAAACTACTATCAACCACGTCGTGCCAAAGCAAAAGAAACACCTGTTGAAACACGACCAGAAGGCTTACTTCCAGAAGATTTTTATGATGTCTACGATATGCCTGGCAAAAAAATGAATCCTTACCGTGGCTGGGAAATCTACGAAAAAGGTATTTATGATACATTAATGAATTTAAAAGAAAATTATGGCAACATTCGCTGCTACATTTCAGAAAATGGCATGGGCGTAGAAGGAGAAGAACGCTTTGTCAATGAACAAGGAGTCATTGAAGATGATTATCGGATTGAATTCGTGCAAGATCACTTGAAATGGGTGCACCAAGCGATTCAAGAAGGCAGTAATGTTCAAGGATATCATATGTGGACGTGTATGGATAACTGGTCTTGGCTCAATGCCTATAAAAATCGTTATGGCTTCATCGCTGTGGATTTAGATGATGATGTGAAACGGACCATTAAGAAAAGCGGTCGTTGGTTCAAAGAAATGACAGCAAATAACGGCTTTTAGAAAGAGAATCGTTTCTGTGATAAAATGAATTGATACAATGTGCGAGGAGGAAAGAAAATGACAACTAAAAGAGTCAAAAAAATGGGCAAAGAAGAAATGAAAGAGATGTTTGATCTTGTTATCTATGCTTTTAATCAGGAACCCACGGCGGAACGCCAAGAACGTTTTGAAAAATTGTTGTCACATACGCAAAGCTATGGCTTCCTAATTGATGAGCAATTAACAAGTCAAGTGATGGCGACACCTTTTCAAGTGAATTTCCATGGTGTCCGCTATCCCATGGCTGGAATTGGCTATGTGGCTTCTTATCCAGAATATCGTGGTGAAGGCGGCATCTCTGCTATTATGAAAGAAATGTTGGCTGATTTAGCGAAACAAAAGGTTGCCCTTTCTTACTTAGCACCGTTTTCATATCCATTTTATCGTCAATATGGCTATGAACAAACATTTGAACAAGCAGAGTATACAATTAAAACGGAAGATTGGCCACGTGTTAAACGAGTTCCAGGTACCATTAAACGAGTTTCTTGGGCTGACGGTAAAGAGGTCATTAAAGACGTATACCTTGAAAATCAAAGAGCGCACTCTGGTGGTGTGATCCGTGAAACTTGGTGGCTGGATTATACGCTGAATCGTGCAAGTAAACCAAATAATCAAGCGATTTATTATTCGTCAGAAGGGAAAGCAGAAGGCTATGTGATTTATCGGATAGCTGCTGGCACCTTTGAAATCGTAGAATGGAACTATTTAACTAATACAGCTTTTAAAGCTTTAGCTGGGTTTATTGGCTCACATAGTGGTTCCGTTCAATCGTTCCATTGGATTAATGGTTTTGCTGGAAAAGATTTAAATGATTTAATGCCAACGCCAGCAGCTTCTGTAAAAATTTTACCTTACATGATGGCACGAATCGTTGAGTTACAAACATTTCTGGAAAAGTATCCATTTCAATCAGGAGAAAAAGAAACGTATTCTTTAGAGATTGAAGATTCCTATGGGCCATGGAATGAAGGCATTTGGACAATCACAATTGACGAACAAGGAAAAGCAACAGTGACTAAAGGTGCTGCGGAAAAAGAAGGGACTGCTGCTTTGAAAGCAGATATCCAAACGTGGACGCAACTATTCTTGGGCTATCGTTCAGCAGAGACGTTATCTTTTTATGAACGCTTGCAAGGAGACGCAACGACAGCTCAACGTTTAGGCCAACGTTTAGTCAAAGGCATGCCAATTTTAGAAGATTATTTTTAAAAGTGTGTTTATTCGCAAAAAATGACAGAACCTACTATAATAAAAATGTAAAAAGAATTATTTTAGAAAGGTGATGGGGACAATGGCGAAAACGAAACAAGAAAAAGTTGCACGCAATAATAAAATTGGGCAATATATAGCTATTGCGACAGGACTTTATTATTTAGGAAAAATGATTCTTGATCGGCGGCAAAAAAAATAATAGATAAACGAACGACGTGTTTCACTGAAAGAAAGTATCTCGCATAATTGTTTATGCGGGATACTTTCTTTTTGTCTATTGACAGATGTAGTGAAGACTTCTAAAATTAAAACAGATTGTTCTCGTAGCTCAGTAGGATAGAGCAACCGCCTCCTAAGCGGTAGGTCGCTGGTTCAATTCCAGTCGGGAACGTAAAAAGGCAAGTAAATTTAGGGGGGAAGACAGATGGCGATTACTATAAATATTTATTATAGTGGGACAAATGGAGGTGCAAGAGAATTTGCCAAAGAAATGATTGCCAGCGGAATTGTAGAGGCGATTCGTGCAGAAAAAGGGAATAGTCGCTATGAATACTTTTTTCCAATGGACGATGAAGAAACAGTTCTGCTGATTGATAGTTGGACAGATCAGGAAGCATTAGACAAACACCACGCTTCTCCAATGATGACCCGTATTACGGAACTTAGAGAAAAATATGATTTGCATATGAAAGTAGAAAGATATGTATCAGATGTAACAGACCCCTTGACAAAAGATGCCGCGTTTATAAGAAAATAACCAGAGTACAATCATTGATCTTAAAATTTAGTGCTAGGAACATCAAGCGTTTCGACTGATGTTCCTAGCACTTTTTATCTTGTAAGGATGAATCATTTGTTACACACGTTAAATTAAAGAAGGACCATTTGTTCTTCAGTCACAGCCGGTTCGGTTAAAATTTTGGCTTGGGCAGCTGCGAGTTTCGCAATAGGTACCCGATAAGGTGAGCAAGAGATGTAGTTTAGGCCAAGTGTTTGGAAAAATGTGATGGATTGCGGATCACCACCGACTTCTCCACATACGCCAATACTCATGTTTGGTTTAGTGCGACGCGCTTTCTCTACAGCTAATTGAATCAATTGACCAACACCTGTTTGATCTAATGATTGAAACGGATCTTGGGTAATGATTTTCTTTTCCCGATACGTATTAATGAATTTACCGATATCATCACGAGAAAAACCATAGGTCATTTGTGTTAAATCATTTGTCCCAAAGCTGAAAAAGTCTGCTTCTTCTGCTAACTGATCCGCAATCAGACAAGCTCTAGGTAGTTCAATCATTGTCCCAATTTCGTAAGGGAAAGGAGTCATTTTATGTTCTTCAAAGAGACCGTCAATCGTTTCTTTTAAAATGCGTTTGAGATAGAGAAGTTCTTCTTTTTCGGCGATTAGAGGAATCATCACTTCTGGATAAACAGTAATTCCTTCTTTGACTAATCGAATGGCACTAGTAAATAAGGCTGTAACTTGCATTTTGTATATTTGTGGTCACACCTAAGCGACAACCACGATGACCCAACATTGGATTGGTTTCTTGTAACCGTTCAATTTGTTTGGCGATGGTCACCGGGAACCGTTGTAGTTGCTTCGCCAATAATTGAATATCATTCTTTTCATGAGGTAAAAACTCATGCATCGGCGGATCTAACAAGCGGACCACCATGGGCTTGTCTTGAACTACTTTCAGCATTTGATAAAAGTCTTCCTGTTGAAAATGAAGAAGTTGTTCCAACGCATAGGTTGCTTCCTTTTCAGACTCTGCTAAAATCAGGCGACGCATTTCCAAGACACGCTCTTCACCGAAAAACATATGCTCTGTTCGCGCTAAACCAATCCCCGCTGCGCCAAAACGGATAGCAGTCTCTAAATCTTGTGTAGTTTCTGCATTGGCACGAACAGTTAAATCAGCGTACGCATCTGCCCAAGACAAGAGCTCTTGAAGGTCATCGTTATTATCAGCAGAAATTGTAGGAATTTCGCCAAGATAAATTTCCCCCGTTGAGCCATCGACGGAAATGATTGTTCCTTCTAAGATGACCTGTGGCCCGCAGTGTAGTTGTTTGGTTTCTTCATTGACGGTTAAACTTTCACAACCAGTCACACAGCAAGTTCCCATTCCTCGTGCGACCACAGCGGCATGAGAAGTCATTCCGCCACGACTGGTCACAATTGCTTCGCTTACAACCATGCCTTCAATATCTTCTGGTGAAGTTTCTTGACGAACAAGAATGACTTTCTTTCCTAGATTGGTCAGTTCTTTGGCTTTTTCTGCTGTAAAAACAATTTGGCCACTTGCTGCACCAGGACTAGCAGGAAGTCCCATAGCTAAACGTTCCATGTGTTGTCGTTTCTCTTGATCAAACACGGGATGAATTAATTGATCAATCGTATCAGGTGTCACACGTAACAGTGCTTCTTGTTTAGTAATGCGATTTTCTTTGGCTAAGTCTAAAGCAATTTTAACCGTAGCTGCGGCGGTTCGTTTCCCGTTTCTTGTTTGTAAAATATATAATTTTTCATTTTCAATGGTAAATTCAATATCTTGCATGTCACGATAATGATATTCTAAAAGTTCTGCGTAATGGCGAAAATCTTGATAAACTTTTGGCATAGTCAAACGTAAACGACGAATGGGTTCTGGCGTCCGAATACCAGCCACTACATCTTCTCCTTGCGCGTTCAAAAGAAACTCTCCAAACAGTTGATTTTCCCCTGTGACCGGATTTCTAGTGAAAACAACGCCAGTGCCACTGTCTAGTCCACGATTGCCGAAAACCATTTCTTGAATGTTGACAGCTGTACCTAAATCATGTGCAATATGATGTAAGTTTCGATAAACCACCGCACGTTGATTATTCCATGAATCAAAAACAGCTTTGATTGCTTCAAAAAGTTGTGCGACAGGGTCTTGCGGGAAGACCACCTGATGTTGTTCAAAAACTTCTTGGTAGCGGACAATCAAGGCAAAATGATCTTCTTCTTGAAAAGCGGTAATTTTTTTGTTGAGCTCTTGTTCCAAGCGCTCTTTTTGTTGGTCAAATAATTCTTTGGGAATGTGATAGACGACGTCTCCAAACATTTGAATAAGTCGGCGATAACAGTCAAAAGCAAAACCAGGAGAGGTTAAGGTCGCAAATTTTTTCACACGTTGATCATTTAAACCTAAATTTAAAATAGTATCCATCATACCAGGCATCGAGAAGGCAGCACCGCTGCGAACGGAAACTAAGAGAATCTCATTGTCCGCGGTAAAAGATTTGCCTGTTTCAGTTTCTAGATTTTTAACCGCTTTCAAAATTTCTGATTGTAAGTGTTCTTCAAAGAAAGTAGCATCTGCCAAATAGTCCATACAGCAACGGGTTGTAATCGTGAATCCTTGTGGAATCGGCAAACCTAAGCGTGTCATTTCTGCCAAGTTTGCCCCTTTACCACCAAGAGTCTCTTTACCTTCATTGTGTGTTTCGTTAAAAGAATAAATAAACTTTTTCATGCGTGACCTCCGTTTAATATGTGTCTTATATGTTCAATAAACATCATAATGGACGGAAATAAGTTTGTCAATAGAAAAAGTTTCTTGTCAATATGTTGAAAAAACAATAAATATGTGTATAATTGTAAGCGAATGCACAATTTGTTTAAGAGGAATTGAGGAGGAAATGATGAAATTAAGTAAACGACAAGAGCAAATTATCGCTGTTGTAAAAGAGCATCAGCCAGTTAGTGGTGAACGCATTTCGGACATACTAGCCGTTTCACGTGCGACATTGCGTTCTGATTTGTCTTTTTTAACACTTTCAGGAATTTTAAAAGCAAGTCCGAAAGTTGGTTATACTTACGAAAGTGATAATATGGAGGCTTTTTTCTTTTTTGATGTTTTTCAAACAAAAGTTCAGGAGATCATGAGTCCACCATTGATGGTTGCCCAAGACACCTCAATTCGAGATGCGATTACCAACTTGTTTATGTATGATGTCGGTTCTCTTTATGTCATGGATGAAGCAAAAGAATTATTAGGGGTTTTGTCACATGTAATTCATGGAAATTAGCTGCTGGATGCAAGAGATAACTACGAAAGATGTTAGACCTCCTCACCTGTTGCTGTTTGTATGACAAGAGTGCCACATGTGAAAACCTGCACACCAGAATTTACTATTCTTGAAGCTGCTGACACTTTGCAAAAATACGAAGTGGATTCTTTGCCAGTCGTTGAAAAAGAAAATCCTAAAAAAGTTATTGGAAAAATTACGAAAACGAAAATTTTAACCTATATTACGCAACAAGCGAAAGAAGCCGCACAAAACAGATAAGGGAGCTTAATTATGAAAAAAGAGATCATTGTTTATACTATTTCCGATTCACTTGGAGAAACATCACAAAAATTGTTAGCTGCAGCAAGCGCACAATATCCAGATATTTCTTTTCTTAATCGATACAATTTTTCTTTTGTCACAACAGAAGAAGAATTATTAGAGATTTTAAAAGATGCCTTAAAAGATAAAGCCTTAGTTGTCAGTACATTAGTCAGTAAACAACTAATCACAGCGGCGAAAGAATTTAGTGAACGAACAGGGTTGTTATATTTAGATTTAATGGCGCCATTTTTTGAATTAATTCAAGCGAAAGCCGGAGTAGATCCTATTGAAGAGCCTGGACGACGCCACCAACTAGATCGTGCCTATTTTGATAAAATCTCAGCGATTGAATTTGCTGTAAAATATGATGATGGCAAAAATCCTCAAGGGTTTCTTGATTCTGATATATTGTTGTTAGGCGTTTCGCGGACCTCAAAGACGCCAGTCAGTATGTATTTAGCGAATCAAGGCTACCGCGTTTCTAACTTACCATTAATTCCAGAAGTTCCATTGCCGCCAATTTTGGAAGAAATGGATCCACAAAAAATGATTGGTTTAGTTTGTTCGCCAGAAACATTAGGACAGATTCGTAGCAGTCGGTTGGCTTCCTTAGGTTTAGGTAATGAGACCAGTTATACCAATGTTGAACGGATTGAACAAGAATTAGCTTATGCCGAAGAGATTTTTGCGAAGTATGGCATCCCAGTGATTGATGTAACCGCAAAATCTGTCGAAGAAACAGCCTTTTTAATTAAAGAAAAACTAGATGAAAGAAATTAAAAAGCTTGGCAACCTCACTAAATTTCAGTGAAGTTGCCAAGCTTTTTATACTTAATTGAGCTTCTTTTTGTTAGTCAATATTTTTTTGATCGACAATGAGTAAAGCGATCATCACGTAGACAATCCAACTACTTTTAGAATAAAGTGTATAGCGGGGTTGCCATTTGCTAGCAAATTTTTCCTTGTATTCGCGTAATCCTTGGAAGGAGTAAATTTCTGAACCAAATTCATAAATTAACGCAGCAATCCGTTCTTGAATAAAACTTTTTCTTGATTGACCAACGTTGGCTAACGGAGCCATCCCTAAATTGAAATAATGAATATTTTCTGTTTTCATATATTCAAATAAATGAATAAATAAGAAATCCATACTTCCAGAAGGGGCTTTTTCTTTATTGTCTCTTTCAGCTTTGATTTCTTGTTTTTGTCTGACATAGTTTTATCCTTTCCGAATCTGTTGATTCTGTATTTTCCTGATATTGGATATTTGCATTTTATAATATTACAGAAGGGTATGAATGTCAATAAAAATTTATTGATATTCGATAATTTCAGAAATGGCTGCAGGGATGTTTTTGGAAAATAGATTGAACAAATATGGGAGTTCCGTTATTATGTTGACATGGAAGGATGATTGTCGCTTGTAATCATATGGCGGGACAGTGGGATTTTTAGGATGCCGAATAGGGAGATTGCAGGGACATTCATGGAAAAATAGATTGAACAAATGGGGGATATCCGCTACAATGTTGATATAGAAGGATGATTTTTACTTGTGATTTTATGATGGGACAGTGGAATTTTGAGGATACCGATTATGGAACGGATAAGGAGGTGCAGAATGGCCAGGACGGTTGCTATTGGCTGTCAGGATTTTCAGACGATTCGGGAAAACGGATACTTTTATATCGATAAGACCTCGTTCCTTTCCCAGTGGTGGGAGAGCGGGGACAGCGTGACGCTGATAACAAGGCCGAGACGCTTCGGAAAGACGTTGAACATGAGCATGACAGAGCTGTTCTTTTCCATAAAGCATGCGGGAAAGTGCCTATGAAAAGGTTCGTTACAGGATCTGTCAGATATTGAGGGATCTGTATATGCAGAACCGTTTCCTTTTGGAGGGGGATTTGCTGGCGCAAAATGAAAAGGAATACTTCGAACGGGTATCAGAGAACATGAACGAGGAGGATGCCACCATGGCCCTCCATTATCTGGCGTTGTTTTTGTATCGGTATTACGGAAAAAAGGTGATTATCCTGCTGGACGAATATGACACCCCCATGCAGGAGGCATATGTGAACGGCTACTGGGACAGACTTGTCTCCTTTACCAGGAGCCTGTTCAACTCTACTTTTAAGACAAATCCCTATCTGGAGAGGGCTGTGATGACCGGAATCACCCGTGTCAGCCGGGAATCTATTTTTTCCGACCTGAATAATCTTGAAGTTGTGACAACCACTTCTGAGAAGTATGCTGACAGCTTTGGGTTTACGGAGGAAGAGGTCTTTGCGGCGCTGGATGAGTTCGGGCTGTCTGGCCGGAAACAGGAAGTAAAAAGCTGGTATGATGGCTTTGTCTTTGGGAATCGGTCAGATATTTATAACCCATGGTCTATCTTGAATTTCCTGGATAAGAAAAAAGTCACGACCTACTGGGCCAATTCCAGCTCCAACAGCCTGGTGGGAAAGCTGATTCGGGAGGGGAGCAGGGAAATCAAGCAAAAGCTTGAGGGGCTGATGCAGGGAGAGACGCTGCGGGTGGAGATAGATGAGCAGATTGTCTATGGAGAGCTATACACCAAGAGAAATTCTGTCTGGAGCCTCCTCCTTGCAAGCGGCTATCTGAAAGTCCTTGGGATGGAATTTGCGGATGAGGAAGACTGCTGGTATTATGAACTGACCCTGACGAACCGGGAAGTGCGGCTGATGTTCGCGAACATGATTCGGGGCTGGTTCTCAGAGCAGGACGAAAGCTACAACGATTTCATCAAAGCGTTGCTGGCCGACGACCTGAAAGCCATGAACTATTACATGAACAAGGTGGCGCTGGCTACTTTCAGCAGCTTTGATGCGGGGAACAAGCCCTCTGAGGCTGCGGAGCCGGAGCGTTTCTACCACGGTTTTGTCTTAGGCCTGCTGGTAGAACTGAACAACCGCTATGCAGTCACCTCCAACCGGGAGAGCGGATTCGGCCGCTATGACGTGGTGCTGGAGCCGAAGCTGAGAGACGGCGGCACTGCAAATAGCCGCCCATTGGATGCAATTGTTATCGAGTTCAAGGTACAGGACGCGGAGGAAGAAAAGGAGCTTTCCGACACAGTAAAAGCAGCGCTCCGGCAGATAGAAGAGAAAAACTACGCAGCATCGCTTGTGGAAAAAGGAGTCCCTGAAGAGAACATACGCAAATACGGATTCGCGTTCTGCGGAAAGAAAGTGCTGATTGGGGGCGGCAGATAAATCCGTGCGGAGCCTGCAGCCGCAAGGGGGCGGCTCAGCCCGACTTGACATAATCTTCCCGCTTGGAGGAATCGTGCCGGAAATCGCTGGGCGAGATGCCCGTCCATCTCTTGAAGAGATTGGAGAAATGCCGGTAATCCGGGAAGCCCAGCAGCTTGGATATCTCCTGGATCGGCATGCCCGTGGAGCGCAGCAGGTTCTGGGCGATTTCCAGCCTCCGGGAGAGATAATAGCGGTAGGGAGTCACATTGTACTCCTCCTTGAACAGATGGGTGGCCCGGGAGACGGAGAGATGGACGTGGGCGGCGATCTCTTCCATGGACAGCTCGCCCGTCAGGCGCTGCTCGATGAAATTCTTCATGAGCAGCCCGCAGGAAGCGGTCAGGAGCTCTCCGTTATGGACCTCGGAAAAGCTTACGATATGGTGGTGGAGCAGAAGAGCCAGTTCATTGATGCAATGGATAGGCTCTTTTTCTATTGTCTCCAGGATCTGCAGCAGATATTTGCCCTTCGCGTCGCCTCCCCTGATGTAGCAGTTATCGTTCAGCTGATAATCATTCATCAGGTGGGCAATCAGGTCTCCCTGCCCGTTGAACCATACCTTGCGCCAGGGCGTCCTGGGGTCGGAATAATAGTTGTGGTAAGTACAGGGGCACAGGATGTAGGCATCCCCGGCATCGAGCCTGACAGTCTTGCCATTTATCTCCACATAACCGCTGCCGTTCAGGACGTATTCGAAGACATAGTGGTCTCCATTGAACCGGCGGACATGATAATGGGGATCCTCATAGGTGATCCCCGCGGACAGCGGGATAAATGCGGGAGAGGGCGCTCCGGCATAGGGACAGAATTTTTCTTTCGTGATGTCATAAATATCGTTCTTTGTAATCATAAAAGCCTCTTTTGAAATCGAAAAAACCACAGGGTACAAAGCAAATCCTTATATTATAATAGCATTTTTTTACACATCTTTGCAAGTATTATGTGTGGGAAAAACATGGTCAATGCTTTATACTAATAAATGTGTACAGGAAATGAACAGAATCGATGAAAAAAACAGGCGATATGACAATACCCGGCTCGCAGCCAGCGGCATGCCAGTGGTCATTTTGTGGGAAGAATAAGGAAAGAGGGGCTTCATGATGAACGCAGAAAAGACGAAACCTGCATGGGGAGGGAGACTGGAAGAGAAAAAGTTCGGGAGAAAGACGGGCGTGCTCCTGGCGGCAGGCGCCAGCGCGCTGCTGTTCTTCCTGTCGCTGCCCATGTTCGACTGGGTGCACCTGAAGAACATATCCGCGCTCTTCGGGAAGCTGGGCATATCCAGGGAGGTGGCCGCCACGCTCTACCAGGGCTACAGCATCTTCTCCCTGCTGGAATTCGTGAAGAACTCCGGCCTGGGCGTGTTGGGGCTGTACTCCATGGTGCTCCTGCTGCTTTTGCTGGGTACGTGGTATCTCCACATTGCCCATCTCTGGAAAGCACTCCGGAACCGCTTTCACGATTCCGATGGGAAAGGCGAGCTGAGGATGTATGTCTTCGGAAAGGCGGCCATGCTGCTGACGGTGCTGCTG
>OFGE01002438.1_pt1 | contig 13731 bp, 16 predicted proteins | sample 1521681 | NCBI WGS metagenome assembly OFGE01 (sample SAMEA3504093, study PRJEB24116) | mouse gut metagenome | biome: mouse gut; feature: mouse-associated habitat; material: faeces | place: Denmark | collected 2011 | reverse complement strand
CTTAAGGCTCGTCCTGCCGCTGCCACGCAGACCCGCTCCAGCGTCACATCCAGCTTGCTCTCTAAGCGCTTTTTCACCCGGTCTGCCAGCATTGCCACCTTCTCAATATTTTCGATCTGCCCGTCGATCATTGCCCGTTCTGAATGCTCCTCTTTCTCAATGGCAACAATCTTAACTTTTCCCTCCTCCATGACTCCTACCATCCCGATAATGCTCCGCGTACCAATATCCAGCGCAAACACCATCTGATTTTCCAAAACCGAAGCCTTTTTCACCTGTGCTCTAGCCATACCGCCCTCCTGTGCAGTCAATCTATTCATTTATCATTAAAACATAGTCAACCCCCGCTGCAAACAACGGGGTACATTTCCCCATTCTTCTGTATATTATAGTAAAATTACCCTTCAATGTAAATCACTTCCCACAAAAAAACACCGAAAAACTCAAAAGACATCCCTGTCCTCAAAGTTTTTCGGCACTATACCGCCTTCAGTCTCCCAGCATATTTACAATCTTCACCGGAGTCCTGTAATACATATTGGAGGTGATGATTCCCACCCGCTCATTAGAGGCATGCACCACCCGCCCGTTTCCAATATAGATTGCCACATGGTTCACAGTGCTTCCGTTACTGTAAAAAACCAGATCTCCAGGCCTTGCATTTTCTGCAGAAACAGCACGGCCCTGGGTAGACTGGGCTGCTGCCGTCCGGTTTAAATACACTCCTGCCGTGTTGCCCAACACATATCTGGTAAATCCGGAGCAATCCACACCTGTATTGGGGTTATTTCCTCCATAAACATAGGAATTTCCCACATATTGAAGGGCATTGGTGACAATAGAAGCACGCAGGGCTTCTTTTCTTGCCTTTTCCGCTGCCTCTGCCATCTTTTTTTCTTTTAATCATTTCCTGCGCCAGTCTGTCATACCCCTCGCAGATCACCGGTATATCTTCTTCCCGTATAGCATAGGGCTCCTCGGGTCCCGCCACCACCGGTTCCACAGAGATCTGTTCAAATCCCTGATCCGCCAGATGCAGCACATCCTTGGAAAAATCCAGGTTGTGATGGGTGAATGTCCCCCGCACATAGTACCGCTCCTGTCCTCTGCTCTCGGCCACTTTCCGGAATTTCGGCACAATCAGGTCATAGCTGCCCTGTCCGCCCCGGAAAGGCCGCATTTTGTCATGGATTTCTTTCCGTCCGTCGATGCTCAGGACGATGTTCGCCATCTCGCGGTTGGCAAATTCCAGAATCTCGTCATCCAGGAGCACGCCGTTGGTGGTCAGGGTAAAGCGGAACTTCTTGTTGTTGGGCTCTTCCAGGCTCCGGCCATAGGCCACCAGATCCTTTACCACCTGCCAGTTCATCAGCGGCTCCCCGCCGAAGAAGTCCACCTCCAGGTTCACCCGGTTCCCGGAATTGGCCACCAGGAAATCCAGCGCCTTCTTCCCTACTTCCAGGCTCATCAGCGCCCGCCTGCCGTGGTACTCCCCTTCCTCCGCGAAACAGTACTTGCAGGCCAGGTTGCAGTCATGGGCGATATGGAGGCAGAGCGCCTTCACCACCGTCTGGCGCTTTTTGAAGTCAAACACATAGTCCTCATAGATATCTTTCGCAAACAGAGCCCCGGACGCCTCCAGCTCCAGAATCTCCTCCACGGCCTCCCCAATCTCCTCTGCCGAGTAGGGCAGCCCCTCCTGCCGCACAGCCTCCCTGACAGCGGCGGCATCTTTCACGCCCTCCGCCACAAGCGGCTCCACCAGAGGAATCAAATCATAGACCACATCGTCCACTACATGGATGGAACCGCTGTTCACATCCATCACGATATTGTATCCATTGCTTTTATATTGGTGTATCACTGAACTATCCCTTTCCCGGTCCGAATCCATCAACAAAGTTCAAGCAGCGAAGGAATCCGCTGCTTGGCTTGTCGAAACGAACGCCTATGTAACTGACAGGTTACGACTCACGGCTCCTTCTGCGGCACAGCCGTAAATGGCAACACTATTTCACCTTCTCACAGCTCTGGTTCCCCACTGTGCAGGAAGTCTTGCAGGCAGACTGGCAGGAAGTCTGGCACTCGCCGCAGCCGCCCTTCTTCATGGATTCCTTCAGGTTCCTCGTAGTCAAAGTCTTGATGTGCTTCATATCAATAAGCCTCCTCTTTCCTTCATTCCATCCCACCGCGGCCAGAGCGCGAAACCCACTCCACGACCATATCCGGGAAACTTTTTGTAGTATAACATAAAATATCTGTTTGTAAAAGGTTTTTTTCAAAAAAAGTGGCACTCTTCCGCAAACTGCTCTATGTTTCCGGATCTGGCAGCGCTTTTTAACCTCCGGCCGCCTCCTCCTTCGCCCGCTCCAGCGCCCCGATCACCCTGTCGCACCAGGCATCGAAGGCCGGATCCTCCCTCTGGCACTCCTCATGGGCCATCACATACGCCACGGTCCTGCGCAGCCCCTCCTCTGCCCGAATCATCGGACAAAAGCCCGGGACAGCCGCTTTCAGCTTCCGATTGTCGAACACCACCGTATTGGCCTTGTCCCCGATCAGGCTCCCCGTAAAATCATAAGGCCCCACCGACGCCAGGAACTCCGACGCCACATGATAAGCCTTCAGCTCCACCCCCAGACAATCCGCCACGATCCCATAAATCTGATTCCAGGTCAGGGACTCGTCATTGGTAATCTGAAACGCCTCCCCAATGGCGTGGGGATTCCCCATAAGCCCCAGGAAACCATCCGCAAAATCTTCATTAAAAGTAATCGTCCACAGCGATGTCCCATCCCCCGGGACGATCACCGGCTTCCCCTCCAGCATCCGCTTCAGCACCTGGAAGCTCCCATTGTCCCCATGCACCCCCACAGGCACCGATTTCTCGCCATAGGTATGGCTGGGCCGTACAATCGTCACCGGAAAACCGTTCTCCCGATACATCCGCATCAAGTACTCCTCACAGGCAATCTTGTTCCTGGAATACTCCCAGTAAGGGTTGGCAAGAGTCGTCCCCTCATTCACCCGGTAATCCCTCACCGGCTTGTGGTACGCCGAAGCCGAGCTGATGTACATGAACTGCCTCGTCCTCCCCGCGAACAATCGGAAATCCCGCTCCATCTGCCCCGGCACGAACCCGATGAAATCACAGACCACATCAAAGCTCATCCCCTCCAGCGCCCTTGCCGCCGCAGCCTCATCCCCGATATCGCACCGAACCAGCCTCGCCCCTTCCGGCACCTCCACGCTCCGATTCCCCCGGTTCAGCAGATACAGCTCGTCCCCCCGTGCCGCCGCCTTCCTGGAAATCGCACTACTGATCGTCCCCGTCCCTCCGATAAACAGTACCCTCATACCTGTCCCTCCGTTTCTTTCGAATAATGCTGCCAACTCCGCCCCCTGCCAACACCCAAAACCGCCACAACCTGCAAACTCACTAATAGCACCCCCACCCAACATCCTTCCCCTATCGCCCATACCTTCACCCCACTCCCCTATCCACCCTAAATTATACCCTCCCACCCCCCTATCTTCAAGCACTTCTTCCCAAAACCTCCAAACAAAGTCCTCCAGCCAAAACCCACAAACACCCAATCGGGCGAGACAGGGGACAGTTCATCACAAGCGAGTACATGCCCATGGAAAAACACCCAATCGGACGGCGCAGAAGGCATGTTCATCACAACCGAGTACATGCCCACAAGCGAACACCCAGGCGGGCGGGGCAGGGGGGACTTTGCGACAGCACCAGAGGGTGCCCTTAGCCGGAGGTGAAATCCACTGCTTACGCAGGCTTGAACACGGCACTCTCGTGTTCTAGTCGAAGTTATACTGCATAACGATTTCACTTGCCGTGAAACCAGACTGCATAACGCTGACTGGTTCAATCGCATGATTACATTAGGCAGTATTCAGCGTTATGCAGTATAAAACGTGTCATTCTCCACGATTTAGAGCATGGAAAACAGGGTAGACGGAACTGCCGGATTTTATTTCATAAAAAGGGCAGTCTCCTCTTCTCCGTGGTAAATCACAAACATATCTCCCGTCTGCGCGACGGCATCCGCCGGATACCCTTCCGACACTTTCTGAAAGTCCATGTCTATCACATAGGCCATGCCGTCCCCATCGATCATCATCGCATAGCCGTCCCAATACCCGCTGCAGTCCTGCGCCTTGGGCATTTCCATCCGGCGGCCCTGCTCGTCCAGATAGAAATACTCTTCTCCTTCGCTGGCCAGATACCAGCCCTCATCCGTCATCGTGATTGTCTCATGCTCCGCCAGAACCACCTCCGCAAGATTCGTGACCTCACGGTACTCATTCAGCTCTGCTTTGGAAAAATCCAGCAAAAAGCATCTGTCGATTTCCTCCTGATAAGCAATATTTACAACCATCTGCATCCCGCGGCTGCCATACCAATATCCACCGCTGTAATATTCCGGAATCTGAATCGACAACCCTGAAAAAGCCATCTGAGGATTAACGCCAAATATTTGTTCTGCTTCTTCAGTGTCCATAGGGATTTCAAAATACTGCTGGGTCTGACAGTCAAACAGAGCAATTCCAACCCCCAGTTCTATGGAAAGCGAAGGCATATAACCGTCTTTTACCGCCCACGCCCAATACCGCGGCATTCCACCCCCTGATCCCACACCTGCAATCTGGACTCCTGATTCTGCCGGATCCAGCGGAACAGACTCATAGGTATGACTGCTCCACCCTGCGTCTTTCCACATAGCCTCCCTTGCATCATCGATGCGCACCATGCTTCCGTCCATCTGTACCAAAAAAAGCCCTTCTGTTTCCAGCGAACAGTAGAAGACGCCGTCCTGCACTGGTGAAACATTTGACACCCCTCCATCCGGCATTAGCTCCTCTACAGGAATCTGCACAAGATAAGCGCCGCTCTCCAAATCATAGCAGCCAATCTCGTCGCTTCCGTCTTCCCGGGTATATGCATACGTAATCTTTCCTTCTCCGAGTTCGACGGAGATTCCGTAGCTTCCTGGAAGGGTCACAAGCTCCCGTCCTTCCCTGTCAAAGAAAGTACACTGCTCATCATCCCCCAGCGCAAATATCCCCTCTTCGGACGGCTCACAATAATAATAGGGATACTGATGGGGGACAATGCTCTCTCCCTGCCGGTTGATCGCCCCGCACAGCCCGTCCTTCACGGTCAGGATCACTCCCCCGCCGCTGGTTATATAGCTTAGCCCGGTCTGGCTTACCGTCAATATCTGCGGTTCTTCTTCCCCGTCCTTCCCATCGTCTTCCAAGCTTCCATCCTCCGGGTCTTCCTCTTCCGAAGTTCCTTCGCCCACCGCGAGTCCAGAAGCTTCTGAAACCTTGTGGTTCAGCGCCTCATCCCCCAGAAGCTCTTCCAGCACAAATGCAGGGATGTCCGATTCCTTAAATTTCTCCACGCGGATTCCCGCCTGGCCGTCCGAGGCAAAAAGCTCCGCCCTCTCGCCAGCCGTTACAGGCTCTGTCTTTGTCTCGCCGCCCTCCAAGGCAGTCACGCTGCCCTCCACTGTCCCCTCCAGGATATAGACGAGCATATGCTCCTCGTCCCTTACCTCCACCCATCCGCAGGTTCCCCGGATGCCAACCACCATGGTAGAGTAGCGGATATCAAATGTTTCATCCTCGGCAAGGGGTTCCTCCACATGAAAGAACAGGCTTCCGCTCTTGACAGAAGCAGTCAGTTCCTTTCCCTCTTTCTGTATTTCTATCTCGCTCTCTTCATCCATTTTTGCAAGCTTTACTTCGTCCAAATCTATCCAGGCATAGCTTGCATTTTGTGTCCCCACCTGGTAACCGCTGTATAGTCCAAGTCTTTCCACAACACCGATATCTTTCCCTTCTTTGTCGCTGACCTCCACTTTTCCCTCTGCTTTCACCAGATGCATAGAAGCAGCCGCCTCCTTCTTCCCACATGCAGACAACAGAACACCCACCGCCAAAAGCAGCGCCGTCAAATATTTTGATCCTTTTTGCATCATATTACTGTTCCATTTCAGACAGCGCTTTCTCTGCGCTGGCAGTTTCCTTTCTGTATTTTCCGCCTCTTATCTTACCACAAGGCTAAGATCGTGTCCAACATTTCTTTCAGTATCTTCAACAAGGGACAAACGCAGAGACAACAGCCACATCCCTTTCGATATTCTGTTGCGCCTTGCTGTTGCTGTCAAGCTCAAATGCAAGGTCAGCCTTACGGATGTCCCGGATCTCCCGAATCTCCCCATAAATGCCTTTGTTGTGTATGATGCTCTTTTTCATAAAAGCTGCCTCACAAGCCTGCCCGCAGCAGATGGATATCATATGTGTGCCGGCACAGTTCCTGAATATCCTGGCTGTAATGGGACGTCAATATGATCGTCACCCCTTCCTTTTCGTTCAGTTCCCGAAAAAGCTTCCTGAAATATGCCACGGACTTGATATCAATGGCATTCAGCGGCTCGTCCAGAACCAGCAGCGAGGGCTTCTCCATCAGAGCCTGGGCGATGGCGAGGCGCTGCTTCATCCCCTGGGAATATTTCCCCACCGGAACCTCCAGCTCCGGCTTCAGCCCCACCAGCCTCATGGCCTCCTCCACCTGCGCCCTGCCCGCCTTCCCGCGGATGGAGGCCAGCAGCAGCAGATTGTCCAGCCCCGTCTCCCCCGGCAGAAAGCCCGTGGAATCCAGGATCACCCCGATGTCCCGGGGGAATCTCCCCTTCTCGATCCTTTCTCCCCCTACCAAGACCTCTCCGGCATCCGGCAGGGCGAAGCCGCATATCATCTTCAGCAGCACGCTTTTCCCGGAGCCGTTCTCCCCCAGGATCCCGCAGATGTCTCCACGGGGAACCGTAAGATTTAAATTGGTAAACAGAATATTATTTTTATATGCCTTTGATACATTCCGCAGCTCTACCATATTTTTCCTCCCTTGTTCTCCCCGCTCGCCTTGTTCTCCTACCTGCCGTTCCCGTTCTGGGACAGTCCTATTTCTCCCCATTCTCCCTGTTCTCCCTGTTCTCCTACCTGCTGTTCCCGTTCTGAGACAGCCCTATTTCTCCTCGTCCTCCATGTTCTCCTACCTGCCGTTCCCGTACTGAAACAGCCCCATTCTCCCGCCGCCCTTTCCGGAACCGATTATCGATCGTTCTTTTCAAAGACGAAATCCTTTTTCCCGTGCAGCGCTCTTGCCAGGCACAGCAGGAGCAAAATCATGACCAGCCAATACCACCAGTAAAACTGATAAGCCCCCAGCTTCTCCACCTCCTCCGGCGGCACCCCCACGATCTCCTCTATTTTATAGCCGATCTTCCCCCAGGGCGTCCACTCCAGCGCCCGCACGGCGGCTCCTTTCGCCAGGACATAATTTCCCAGGGGCACAAAAGTCGTTACCGCCAAATCCAGCATAGCGTTGCCCACTATGCTCTGCAGAATCTCATGCAGCAGGAGCATGGCGCTCCAGAAGCAGAAGATATTCAGACACTGCTTTACACAAATGTCCCCGAACTCCTCCGACAGGATAAAAGCATGCTCCGACTCCACGGGCATCTTCCGCCTGATGAAGAGCAGCAGTCCCGCGAAGGCAAGCAGGCACAGCAGTGCGAATCCTGTCCTCACAGCTGTTTTCATGTAAAAAAATTCATCCCTGTCCCGGTATCTGATCAGGACAGGATACCGGGAGCTCTGGGTCTGTCCGCCGCTGGTGGCCGCCAGCAGCAGAAAGGGGAACAAAACCAGAATGATATGATAGTTGTTGAATACCCACACCATGAATTCCCCCTGGCAGCCTGCCGGGTATTTCCACAAAAAGTCCGCTGCCATCACATGTCCCACCACCAGGGCGCAGAGCAGCCAGAAAAGCAGCCCCCTCGCCAGACGGCATTCCCTGATCTCCACTCTAAGCTTTGCCAGCATGACAATCCCCTCCTATGAACAAAAGACAGCCTATCGTAAACAGCGCCAGCTCATACAGGGGAATCCCCCAGCCTCCCAGCGCAGGATTGCTGTAGGCTGCCGGGTCTATCAGCTTAAACGCCTCCCAGGCCCTGGGGGCGGCCACCCCTGTGAACACACAGTAGCAGACCGGTATCAGCAGCGCCAGATATCTATTTCGGACAACCGCGCTCAGGCCCAGCCCCCATACCGCGAATGCCGCCCCCAGCACGCCTGCGTTCACGGCATACATCATACCGTACAGAAACGGGAATCTCCCGGCTAATTCCGGCAGGAAGCGGATGGGATTCTCCACCTTTCCCGAGCCCAGTATGAATTTGCAGAAAAGCAGCCACCCTGCCATAGGTAGGAACAGAGACAGGGAACCGCTGCAGGCCACCGCGGCGATCTTCGCCCTCCGATATTCCCCTCTGGAAGCCTTCAGCACCATCAGCCTCTGGAAGCCGCTGTCCCTCTCCCTCCGGTAGGACAGCACAAAGGGGAACATGACCGTAACAGGCCAGAGGATTGTCAGCGGCGTAGACCGCAGACTGTCCAAAAACTTGCTCAGATAAGGTCCGCTGTCACTGAAGATCCTGCCTCCCGTCTGATCCAGACGCCCTTCCAGCATCATGAAAAGACCGAATGCCGTTGTGGCGGCAAAGGCCCAGGAGCCCAGCGCCCTCTTTATTTCCGTTTTTACCATAATGCATGCCCTCCCCTGCACCGCTCTTCTTCGTGGATTCCACTGTCTGATATATCTGATTAACGGACGTTTCGTTACAGATTTCATTTCTCGATTCCATTTTCTGGCGGGAGCAGAATTTCAAGCGCAAAATCGCCATCGTCATATTTCGGGCGGTATGGAGGCGCAGGGAAAGCCAGAAAGACCAGCCGGGCAGTCGGCTGGTCTCTCCGTCATCACATCTCTCACTCTTCCATGGAACAGTTTGCCGCCGCTCCCCGGCGGCTGCAGTAAATCTGTATCGCCTTGTCCGCAAATCCCGCAGTCCCTTTGCCGCCTGCCCCATCGATATTCTCCGTAAAATCTCCGCCGGCGGCGTACATCCTCCCAAGCCCGGAAAGGATATCCTCCGTACACTTGTAATAGTGCTCCGTGATAAATGCCTGCAGTTTCCCCGCAAGGGCCTGGGCCTCCCCGGATGCCGGATCCGTGTCCTTTATCCTGCCGAACTCTGCGAATATCCGCATCATCTGTGCGCCCAAATCCCTCTCCTCCTCGGAAGTCCTGTCTTTTGCTTTCTCTTTGAACTCTTTATATGCGGCGGTGTCTCCCCAGGACGCTTTGGCCTGTGCCGCATATTCCTCCATCCTGCTGGTGTCAAATGCTGAAAAATCCATGGTATTTCCTCCTGTCTCCTTTATTCCACGGGCCAGCTCGATCAGGTTCTCCAGATGCTCCTTCTTCAATGTCAGCAGGGCTATCTGCTGCTCCAGCGCCCTGTCCCTGTCATAATCCGGGCTCTCCATGATCTTCCTGATCTCCTTCAGCGGAAATTCCAGTTCCCGGAACAGCAGAATCTGCTGCAGGCGCTCCAAATCTGTATCGTCATACAGACGGTATCCCGCATCGGTGTATCCTGCCGGACGCAGAAGCCCGATTTTGTCATAATACTGCAGAGTGCGTATACTCACTCCGGCCAACCCGCTCACTTCATGTACTGTCCTCATCGGCTTTTCCTCCCGTGTGATATCACTATAAACTATAACGCTGCGTCATAGTCAACCCCTTTTTTATAAATTTATGCAGAAAGCTTTGTCCGGGGATTTTCTATTGCTTTTCTCTCCTAAAAAATGTATACTTAAGCCAAATCAGAAATCAGAGGTGAATCTTATGAGCAGAAAAAGAGCAGTGGTGTCCCTGGGGCACGACGCGTTAGGTTATACCACAGGGGCCCAGCGGGACGCGGTGCAGGTGACGGCCCGGGCGCTGGCGGATCTGGTGGAGGAGGATTACCAGCTGACCATCACCCACAGCAACGGCCCCCAGGTCAGCATGATCCACAAGGCCATGACGGAGCTGCGCCGGGTCTACACCGACTACACCCCCGCTCCCATGTGCGTGTGCTCCGCCATGAGCCAGGGCTACGTAGGATACGATATCCAGAACGCCCTGCGCAGCGAGCTGCTGGGCAGGGGCATCTCCAGGCCGGTCAGCACTATCCTGACCCAGGTCACCGTAGACCCCTATGACGAGGCCTTCTACGAGCCCACCAAAGTCATCGGCCGCTTCATGTCAAAGGAAGATGCCGAGACCGAAATCAAGAAAGGCAATTACGTCAAAGAATATCCCGGAAAGGGCTACAGACGCGTAGTCGCGGCTCCCCAGCCCATCGACATCGTGGAAATCGAGGCCATCCGCGCCCTGGCAGCGGCGGACCAGGTCGTCATCGCCTGCGGCGGCGGTGGGATTCCCGTCATAGAGCAGCAACATATCCTGAAGGGAGCCTCCGCCGTCATCGAGAAGGACGCCATCGCCGGGAAGCTGGCGGCGGACTTAGGCTGCGACGAGCTGATCATCTTCACCGGCGTGGACTGCGTGTACCGTGACTTCGGCACCGACGGGCAGGCCCCCGTGGCGGCTATGGCCGTGGCCGAAGCGAAAGAGATGATTTCCCAGGGACAGTTCGAGGCGGGCACCATGCTGCCGAAGATCGAAGCCGCTGTCAGCTATCTGGAGAAGGTGGGGACGGGAAAAGTGCTGATAACTTCTCTGGGCAGGGCAAAGGACGCCGTCAGGGGCAAGGCAGGAACTGTGATCACGGCGTAGCGCTTTCCATGTACCGCTTCGGCAGCGCGGTTCCACTGCGCAGGCCTGGGCGGAAAACAGCCCCTCCGGCAGGACGGCCCATGTCCGGAGGGGCTGTTCGTTTTGCTGTCTTCTCTGTCTTCTGCCAGGCGATTTCCCTGCATGTCCACGGATCGCCATCGGATGATTCCCCCTGATTTCAGCCATGTCAAAGAATTTTGACATGGAAAAACCGGTCCTGTCAAAGATGTTTGATAGACATCCGGCCCTCAATACATGATAATGGCATCGAAAGGAGCAATCGGAATATGGAAATAGGGAAAAAGCTTAAAAGCGCACGGGTACAGTCCGGGATGACGCAGGAGAACGTGGCGGAACGGATCAATGTATCGAGACAGACAATATCAAATTGGGAAAATGAGAAATCATACCCTGATATCATCAGCGTAATCGAGCTGAGCAACCTATATTCCATAAGTCTCGACGTATTGCTAAAGGGTGATGAAAAAATGATAGAGCACTTAGAGGAAACCACAAATGTCGTAAAGAGCAACCAGAAAATGATATGGGCTGTCATTGTCAATATCATTGTCGCAGCGCTGCTGATAACATTAAGTATGTTCATACCGGATAACCGCTATTTCTTAGTCGGCGTATTCTGCCTTATGGTCATCACTTCATCAGCATTGCTTTACCAAATCATCAGAACATTCTAAGGAGGACATCGTATCATGAGATTAAATATGGTTTTTGCAGTGATTTGCGGCGCAGCGGCGCTTGTAGGAGGCTTTGAGGCCGTATTCCAGGTTTATCACTTAACCGTAATCGATGCCACAGCCAGGGGGCTGAAGCATCCCAGATTCTGGGGATTTTTTGCGATGAACGGCAATCACTCCGGCGGTCTGCTCATGTATCTGATCGGAAGGAAAAGATATCCTGTCATGAATATGAGCGAAAGCAGCGCAAAAGAAATGGAAAGGCGCAAGAAATCTGCCGGTGCAGGCCTGGCATTTCTGGCAGCCGGGGTGATTGGCATCATATGCGCCATTCTGTTATGACGCAGTAAAAAAGATTGGACTGTCCCGTCCTGCCTTGCCCGCTCCAGGAGCTCCGGCAGCAGGACGCGGGCCATCGCAAGTCCATTCAGCGTGTCCCCTTCTTCCAACAGGGAATCACAATTGAATCGTGGATTTTCCTGAATCGTTGGCATATACCGCAATCGAATCATGTTCCGCCACATCAGGCCTCTCCCACAGAAAATAGCTCTCCCCATGGCAATCCTTCCCCTGATGGGTATAGGTGTACAAGATGATATAAGGAGTCTTCCCCGCATACCGCACGCCCATTTCCACACACACTTTTTCCACGGTTCCATTTACCTTAGTTCCATTCGCAAGCAGCTCGTTGTGTAATTTCTTCTTTCGGGCAGCAATGGCTGCCAGCACTGATTGCCAGATGAGAAACACTGCGCCAAACGCAAAGAAACCGATTACCATTCCATTTGCGTCCTGTGTCCCTGCATATCCCGCAGGTTTCAATATGCCGATCAGCCCCAACAATCCAAAGGCGAGAAATCCGATGCCTATCCAGCGGAAAATGGTTTTGAATAAATCTTCTCTGTATCTCGGCGGCTTCATAGTCTCCTCCTCAATCTCCTCTCCCTGTCCTCCAGGCAGTCCCACATCTGGCTCATGGAAAAGGCATCAACGCCCTCGCCCTCAAAGGGGGAAACGCCCATCACCATGAGCTGCACCGGAGCCTTGCCGTCCTTGAACTCCGCTATATGCTCCAGGGCAGCGAAGCCCGCTGTCTTTTCATCATGGCAGAAACATTCCACCGGTCCTATATGCCGCTCCATCACGGCAGTCATGTCCCCTTTCTCCGGCATGGGCACAGGCTCTTTGAACAGCATCCGGATGAGGAAAGGTCCTCCGGGCTGCAAACCATTTTCATCGGCCAAATCCTGTCTGAAAACTTCATCGCTCATAACATCACTCCATTTCCCTTATTTTCCGCGCCGTACAATCCCGCGTTCTCCTCAGCGCTGCCCACCGGCCTGAGAATGTCGGGAAGCTGACAGAAAACATGCTCCTGCCCTCACCCCTCGTCCCGGGAAGCGCCCAGGACCGCCAGCATGGCCCCGATCATAATCGCGAAATCCGAGAGGTTGAACACCACCCTCCCCAGGGGCTTCCATCCCACCTGGAAGGTCAGATAATCCACCACGTACCGGCGCTTCAGCCTGTCATAGGTGTTGCTGAAGGCGCCGCCCAGGAGCAGGGCCAGCCCGGCCCGCAGCAGCCGGTTCCCCCGCTGCCCCAGGCTGCACAGGAACATCCCGCCCACCGCCCCGGTGAGGGCCACCGACAGGGCTGCCACCGCTTTACGGCGCCTCTGGCCCAGGTTCAGCATGGCTCCTTCATTATGGTACTTCCGTATCCGGACGCGGCCTCCGGCCAGCGTCATGGGCTTCCGGCAGTCCCCTTCCCTGCCCCGGCCCAGCACATTTCCGCTTTTGTCCGTATCGCTCCCCTCTATCCGGTCCTTGATCCACAAATCTCCCAGGAAAATCCCTATCACTCCAAGCACATAACCGGCCATTCCCATCCTCCCACGCTCCTGACTTGCTCATATCTGATAAATCCTGACATTCCACCGCTTCCTCCCATCTCTTGACCCTATTATACACAGTCACCCGGCAAATTACAAGAAGCGGAAAACGCAGACCTATTGTAGTCCAGCAAATTAAAGTTCTTATCTCCCGCACAAAAACGTCAAATTAAACTCTCAGGTTTCAAATACTGTCTATAAGAGCGTGCTGCAGGAAGCGGCACGTTTTCCTCTTGACCATCCCTTGCTGTTCCGATATAGTTTTTATGGAACAAAAAAAGAGAAAGAACAGCACCTCCCACAGTTCGTTCTTTCTCTCACATACCAGTGTGCCTGCCATATACGGGATCGTGTCCCACTCGTGAGGCTCCGGCACCACCGACATATACTATGATAAGAGAAAACTCCCTGTTTTG
>OFGE01002433.1_pt1 | contig 13751 bp, 10 predicted proteins | sample 1521681 | NCBI WGS metagenome assembly OFGE01 (sample SAMEA3504093, study PRJEB24116) | mouse gut metagenome | biome: mouse gut; feature: mouse-associated habitat; material: faeces | place: Denmark | collected 2011 | reverse complement strand
AAAGAAAGAAAGAAAGAAAGAAAGAAAGAAAGAAAGAAAGAAAGAAAGAAAGGAGAGAGAGAGAGAGAAAGAAAGAAAGTAAGTAAGTGAGTTTCAGGCCATGATTAACCAAATAGCAGGAACAAGTCACCTCACTGTGCAAAAGGGAAAAATCTAGTTTATCTTGGGTAGAGGGAGAACAGAATGGTAGTGCATAGTTTGCTTCCATCTAGTCTCCCCACCTTCCATTATCCATATATTGTATATACTGTTGGGAAGAATACAAGGAACAATCAGCACACTCTTCCAACAGGGAGAGTGGTTGTCTGACCTGAGGTTGTATTTGTCTGTACCTATCTATAACTGAGAGACAGGAACACACCATTTCTGACACCTAACTCTAGGAAGATCACATGCATATTAGTTTTCTTTCTATGTTCTGCCCTCTGCCCTACACTCAGAAACATGTGAGAGCCCACTGTGAAGTTGCAATTGTGTTTGCCTTGCAATCTTTCTAATAGAGAGTGGCACTGAGGTAATATGAGTTTAAGTCAAGTTTAAGGTGCCCTTGGAAAGAATACTCTTGGGCATCCCAAGAGGCTATATCTGAAACTCCTATGACTACAGGTATAATAAATGAGACCCTCTTGGCCATAGGATCCAAACCTGAGGTCTCTGTCATCATTGCTCCATGACACATACACCCTTGGCAAGCAATTAGATGTCTATGTTCCTTGAGGTTGAAGGAGGTAATTATAGCCCCCTTTTGTACTACAATGAACTGCATGTGAGTGGACATCATTCTACCTTTTTCAGTGGGAATGGCATAAAGCTTACTTAGTCTGGGGCATCTTTTTTTTATTAGATATTTTCTTTAATTACATTTCAAATATTATCTACTTTCCTAGATTGCCTTCTGAAAATTTCCTATGCCTTCTCCCTCACCCCGCTCCCCAACCTACCTACTCCTGCTTCCTGGCCCTGGCATTTGCCTATAATGGGGAATAGAGCCTTCACAGGACCAAGGCCCTCTCTTCCCATTGATGACCTCCTAGGCCATCCTATGCTACACTTGTGGTTAGAGCCACAAGTTCCACCATGTGTTTTCTTTGATTGGTGGCATAGTTCCAAGGAGCTCTGGGGGAGGGGTACTAGTTAGTTCATATTGATGTTCCTTCTATGGGGCTTCAGTCCCCTTCATGTCCCTGGGTATTTCTCTGGCTCCTTCATTGAGGACCTTATGCTCTGTCCAATGGATGACTGTGAGCATCCACTTTTGTATTTGGCAGGCAGTGGTTTGGGACATCTTTTGTCACAAGAGAAATGACTGAGTCCCACTTTCAACGAAACTGAAAGTTTGAGGGTATTTCTACTAAATGAGTACTTTAGACAATCTTGGGCAAATAGAGAAGGTCTGCAGGAGGCTTAGTCATAGGAGGAATGTCTGACATTCTCTTCAGTGAAAAACAAAACAAAACAAAGAACTGAGGTAACTTGGGAAGAGAGGAAGTACTGGGCACTTAGGAGTAAGAGAAAATAATGAGACCTGGTTGGTACAATGGCATGCATTAGAAAAACCTTGGAGAGGGGGTAAGTGCCATGCAACATCCTGTTATGTATGAATGTCCCTTTTACCTTGATCAGTAAAGGAAGTCCCTCCACTGCTCTTCAGCTTCCAAATCTTCCTTAGTTGGTAAAAGTTTCACATCCTGTGTTTAGTCTGAGGGAGTTCAGAGAACATTCCAAGCCTTTTCAAACAGCCTGGATGTCTGTCCCTGGCTAGGTTGCCGCCTTCAGTTTGTCTTAATATGTACATATATAGGCAACAACAATTCAATTGGATTGCAAAGCATAACATAGGATCCAGTCAATAATTCTATATATAGGACCTGGGACCACAAACCAGAGAAAAACAATATATTTCCCCTGTCATCCTTATAAAAGGGAAAGGCTTGAATCTTACTTAATTAGAGAATATACATTTGATATAGTTCAAAGTCATAAGTGAATGCTTGAGGATACAAGGCACCATGCACTATTATTCAAAAGAGCATATCTAATGGCATTTTAGGAATAAAGAATAGTGTGACCTTCCTTTGGTCAAACACAGTGGTTAATGCCCCCTTCCCTTGCAGAAATGGACAAGATCCAAGGCCATATTTTGGGGGAAGGAAAAGACTGAACCTCACTCAGCCTCACCCAGGTTAGTTCTCTTGGCTACTTCAAAAAACAAGGAGTGTGAGAGGAATCCTGGGAACATAGGAGTTATGAGAACCTCTTCTCAGAATGGTAAGTTCCAAGACCACCTTCAACAGAGAAAAAATCGTGAATGTCTTAGTTCCTAAAGTAGAGGTCCCCAGTCATATTTTGCAGGTCAGAAATATCCAGTTCACCCATGGTCAACAGGGTAAGTTTCTAGGCTTCACTGGGTACTGGAGGAATGTTCAGACTCTGCCTCACTAGCTTCCAAGTATTTCCCCCATATGCATACCCTGTGTAACATCTTTGAGAGTCCAGTCAGTGGTCACAACAATCTCCCAGCATAAGTAGTTATGCAAGCATTGATGTTTCCTCGAGGCTGTGTTCAGCTGCACACATCTGTGAATAAGAGATAGGAATGGTGCATTTTGATGACCATTTTTGAAGCACAGGATACGAGAGCCAATTTCAGATTTCTATTTTCTGTCCTATGATCTAAAAGGATAGAAAATGTGAGGTGTCATTGGTCGTGTATGTATTGTATGGATATGTTTAAAGCAAACTTAGTTAATAGGGGTATTTGCGAGGCACAGCCAGAAGAGAATCTCTGGTGGTTCAATAATTGCACAGATGGACCTGAAGTGTCCTAGTACAGAGAGTAGATGTATGAAACGCCCCTTTGACACAGGAGCTAGTTCTGAGAGCCCTTTCAATAGTCTTTGATTTCCCAGGACCCCCTTTGTAGAAACTGAAGTTCTAAAATCCACTTGGTGAATTGAAGTAGACAATAGGCCCAGATTCCTACTGGGAAGACAGGGAATGTTAGATTCTCTTTTATGTAGAATGAGTGGTATAAGTCTCTTATGGTCTGACATCCCTTTAAGGAAAAATGATTCAAAGCTACTTGGTAGGATTAGGAATATTCCTTATAAGGCATAATACATGTTTTAGGCGACATTTGACCAATAGGGTCTAAGGCAATGTTAGCCCTAGGAGAGTTCTGACATTCTATTCAGTGTAGTGAGAAAAAAATGAGTTACCATGGGGAAATGTGGGCCCCATGTAAAAGAGGAAATCTCGAAGGCCCTACTGAAAGAGGAGGGCAGACTCCTCTTGAGGCAGAATGTGAAATTGCCATATACACCTCTGTCAAAGGTAAAGGTCCCTGGTACCTTATAGAGTGGAGAATGTTTCCAGGCATGATCATAAGTTTCCAATTCTTATTCAGAGTTTGTATTTTCATAGTTTGTGTTCATTCAGAAGAGACATGGCAGCAACATATTTTTTTTCTTCCAAAGGCTTTCAATGACTGTTGCTGGCTAGTATACTTCTTCGACTTTGTTCATCTATCCAGGTCTAGGCAGAATTAATGAAGTTATTACATTTCTATTGACTTGCCTAAAGGCAGATGGCACAGGTACTTTGCTCTGATTTGTAACTTGGACTATGGGACCTCAAACCAGAATGGTCTAGGGTACATTGTTTACAGAAGGAGTCACTTTTGGAAATATGGCTGACCAGCTAGGTATAAAACTACTTTGAAGTATACATTCACATATATACTTCATATATTTGAATGACATTTTTGAGAAAGAGAACGTGTTGGGTGGATAAGGAAGAGAAGGAAGGTCACAGAATCCCTCAGACAAAAGTTTACCTTGGGAATTGGAAGATGTCAAAAATAACTTATCAAGTGCAAATGTCCTCATAGTCCAGAATACCCATGTGTTCTGAGACTTTGAGTTTTGCTTGCCAACAATCAGAGCAGTTTTCTTTCAAATTGTTTGGTAAACTCTAGCTCTATGTTCTCCATAAGCTGTACAGCAGCATCCCAGGCATAGGCACCAAAATGGAATTGATCCATTTCAAGTGACAGGCTTAAAATTAAAAATTAGATTAGGGTTCATATAATTACTGTCATGTCCCAGGACATCATTTCAGAGTGTTTGGCATCCCTTCTTTTATTTGAGCATGCCTGGCCATCCAGGTCTGAAGGGAAACTTTAGGACCTCCTAGAGGAATAGACCTCATGGTTCTATGGATAAAAGTGGATTTTCTGAGGTAAGCATAGTCAAGAGAAGTTGATTTAAAGTTTCCTTGAGGAAAAAAAAAGAAAAAAAAAAGAACATTGGCTTGAGTTTTTCATGTCAGTGGCTTTTCTGTAGGCTCCATAAGCAGCAGAATTTGTATTAATCCCCGGTCAAATTTAAGGGTGAGTCTATATTTCCCTAATTCAAAGATAAAATGAAAGATTCTTCCTTGACAGAGTATCTATGTCAAAGATTCTTCATTGAAACCTTTTTGAATCTAGAGTTTACCTTGAACTGAAGGAAAAGTCTCAGAAACATTAGGAAAAACATCTAAGGTTCAGTCCATAATATCAGCAAGCTCTGTGGGATTCCTCGACCTAAATGAATGTCCAAGCCTGCTTTGGACAAACTGGTATGATCTGAGGCTCCCTTTGCTTCAGTGGGAATATGTGATGCCTCCTTAAGTAAAGGTAGAAGGAGTGAGTAGCCCTGGGGAGAAAGGAGTTGCTGATATCCTTGTAACAGGAGAGATGATCAGAGTATAAAATTCCCCATAATATTTTGAGCAAAAATTAAATTGCTTACCTTAGCTCATGAGGTCCTAGCATTGCCACAACTTCTGACAGTTCTTCACAGCCTGGGGTATCCATATCCTTAGCTGAATTAGCAAGGCACCAAATATAGATACCATGATTCATGAAAAGCTTCGGATTGTATCCTCAGCATGATTGCCTCCTAAGAATTATGTTCAACCAACCAGAACTGAGTTATAATGATGATTTCACACAATGTCATGTGACTATACTCAAGGAAGTGGCATAAGGTTCCAGGATTGGCCTCCTCCTCTTGATTTCTGTGAACTTTGAGCAGAGGGAGCAATTCTCCTTGGTCAGAGGTAAAATATCCCATGGGTTCCTGAACGGAAGGGATTTTTATGATTGCCCATTGCATCAAAGGTGTACATTTTATGACCTTGATCATCACAGGAAGGAAAATACTATAGGTTTGGAAAGTAGAAAGTCCCTCAACCCTGTTGGACAGTAGGGGAGTTGCCCTGTTCACCTTCTGTAGAGGAGTTTGTTCCAGGCACTCCAGGCCTCCACATCTTCAGAGAACTCTAAAAAATTCTTATCTCTTAGGACTCCATGAAGATTTGACAGCAATCTGAGGTTTCTTCTGACAAGTTGGCTCAAAGTCCCTGGATTTGTTGCCTATTAAACTTACAACAAAGCACACAGGTGTGGGTGTAGTGTACAGTTACCTTTCTGATGACCAGCTTAAAGAGAGCCTTGGATCCAGGCTGAGGTTTTTATACATTGGCCATGGGACTTGACTCTGGAGTTCTGTGAGGTTTGTTTTGTTTGTTTGTTTGTTTTTGGTGGTCAAAAGTGTATTCCCTAACCAATAAGGTCTGAGGGAGAAGCTCTTAGTTGAGTGGTAGACCTGATTCCACCATGAACAAAGACTGAAACTCTTGTGTATTCTTGGTACCAAGGATTCAGCCTGAAGCACACTAGAGCTGAGCCTGAATATTTGAGATAAACTTCTCACTCACAAGGTCAGTTCTATACCTTGCTTCATCAGAGAGGCATGTCTCAGACCCTTCCAGTGCAGAAGGAGGAAGAATAAAGAGTTTTACTCAAGGTCAGCTGACCCCTTTGGCACACACATAATGTCAGGGGATACTATGATTAGAGGAAGCAAGGTTTAGGTGCTCTTCAAAAGATAAACCAACTGGGTGTCAGCCCCCTTGAAGTTATGGGATACTTTACATCTGAGGGGGCCTGACGTGATGGAGTTGATATTTATGCTGGAGGTATAAATTATCCTGGGTCTAGAAGGGTACATCTGAGTCCCCATTGTAACTTCATCAATGCTATTGCATGCTGATAGTAAAAGAGCCAACTTTGTGGCTTTCTTAAAATGTTGTTGGGGTCTGTTGATAAGTCCTTTGCTTATCATGTCATATGTATCAGGGCATCTTCAGTTATTGAGGACCTATGTGACACCTTTGTTCTGAAGTGGTAATTCTGAGGGAAATTAACGAAATTCTGAGGTTTCTGGTTCTCATATGATAATGCTGCCTTCAATACTGGGGAGTTTCTAACATATTTGATTTCGGGGGTTACATCTGAATCCCCCTTGAGTTATTGGTGTAAGTTGTGAGTCACATAGGTTCTATTTCATGTATGTGGGTATACTGTCATTGTCTTCAGACACACCATAAGGTGGCATCAGGTCCCATGACAGATGGTTGTGGTACAACAAGTGATTGCTGAGAATTGAACTCAGGACCTGTGGAAGAGAAGTCAGTGCTTTTAACTGCTGAGCCATCTCTCCAGCCCCAGCACATTGGTTCTAGACAGGTAAGATGAAGGTCACTTAGGCTATTGGGGATGATCTGAGGATCCCTGGTTCAGAATGGGCATATCAGAAGTTCCCTTGGTCCATACAGTAGTTTAGAAGATCTGTGGTTCTTAAGCTGTAGGTCTGAACCTTACCAGAGAAGAATGCCTGGAGTGTTTTTGAATTCCTAATTTAGACAAAGTGTACCTGATGACTCCTTGAGCCACTGAGAGTGATTTAAGCTCCACTTCAAGCATGGGGGGACAGTGTGAGTCTTCTTGGTGCTGAAGGGATAATTCTGAGGTTTGTGTGTCAGAAACAGGACTTGGAGGACCCATTGACAGAGTGATAATGTTGATGTATCCACAAACAATCTATAAAGGATGCCATCCTTTAGAGGCAGAAAGGTTCACACCATGTTGGGGAAAGTAGAAATGCCAAAGACTATTGTATCTGTACAAGATCAAGGGTCGATGTGGAGAGGAGAGAAGGCCTGAATATTTCATGATTGAGACTTCCTGGGAAGCTAGAACACACAAATCATGCAGGCCATGCAACAGCTTAATCAATCTCCAGTGTGCTAGGAGACATTTCCCAGCTAGTTCTCCTGATAAATCTGCTGCCTACTTCTAAAAATGGCAAGGCTTTCTCATTTTTGCTGGTCAGCTTAATGTCTATGTCCTGGGTTCATTAACGTGCTGGCTACTCTTAAGCTCTGAGACTTCAGGAACCCGGGTCCTGATCCTTGGACAGGGGTAATTAGGTCAGAGGATCAGAATAAGAAGCACTTGGTGCACCTTAGATCAAGGGAGTGGATTTTTCATGGACTAGATCAGATCTAGTAGGTAGGTCTAGGTCCTCAATGTTCAGAAGAATCACATAATACTCTCCATGAGGTGAAAATTATATAGCACATTCTTCTGGATACAATTGTGATCTAATCTTAATCAGAAAGGGGATTCTTGTCCTGCTTTTAGTCACAGGGGCATAGATGAGGCTTCAATGTGCATCTGAGGCAGCTAGGAGTGGAAATTGTAAGTTTGATAGACAGTTGATGAAAAGAAAAAGTTCTAAATTCATGTTGTTCATAAGGGGCATAGAAAGGGAAAATATGAGGGCAGCTTCTGTATCAAAAAAGAACTGAAAATGCCAGAGTAAGAGAGAGTAGGGCCCAGGCCACCCTCTTGAGATGGACTGCCTTACAGGTTCCGTTTGGCAGGCTGGGAAGCTCTGGTGTGTCCCTGGGCAGAAGGAGGAAGTCAGAAGCAAGGAGTAAGTCGTAAGCCTCCTAGAGCATTTTCGATATCTCTTTTGTCATAAAAAGCACCGGTGAGGCCCAGTTTCTTAGATGGAGCATTTGAGGGGCCACCTATTTCAGCCTGAAGCATTCTGAGCCTTTCTGAAACAGGGATCACAAAGCCAGTGTCCCTTTGGTGAGAACTGGAAAGTCTGAGTCCACATTGGTCTGATTGAGAAGGTCCGACACCTCCTTTAGGGAAGAGGAAAGAACTACAACTCCCCTTTTGCAGTGCGATCCTGTTGAGATTGATTTTCAAATGATGTGTATATTTGTGGCCTCCTAGGTCACAAAGGGGGAACCCAAATTCATATTGTAATGATGGGTCTCTCCAAGGACAGGAGAGAGCAGGTACCACATCCTCTGCTTGAGATATTGTATGTTTGTCATATCTTCGCATAACAGGGAATGTTCCAAAAGGGAATGTGGTACTCCCTTTTGGAGGTATGAATGCCCATAGGATAGGCACAAAAGCTATGGGCTCCCGTTTGGCACTTCTGGAAGTTTTCTCTCCCTCTTGGACATTAGGAATATGTTTTGAGTCCTCCTTAGTAGAAAAAGAATGGCTGATATCCTCTTGGGGTGATGATGAGTGTTGCACACCTCTATGGGGACTGTCTCCATCTGGAGATGAATCAATGCATTCTTGATCTGTAGGGGAAGCTTGCAGGGCTCCTTGGGTAACAGAGGCTTTCCTCTGTTTTCTCTTGGTAGAAGTAGCGTGTCTGGGAATCTCATGAGGAAGGTGGGATGCCTGAGGCTGTCTTCATGAGAAAGAGTGGTTCGCATGCACTCTTCTGTAAGGATGGAGGATGGCTTGTCAACCTCATGCTCTGAATTGGAAGCTTTGGTGTCCCATTGGTCAGAAGGGGCTTTTTCTGATGGGGTTTCAGTAGACTTAGATGGTCTGTGAATGCCTTGGCTTGGTAGGGGACTTCTGAGGCCCACCTCATGAGATGGTGAGCATCTGCAGGCTCCTTTAGCAGAATCAGATGTGGCGAAGTTTATGTTAGTCATAGTTTTAAGCTTTACACCTCTTTCTTAAATTTGCAAACTCTTACCCAAATTTTGGAAGAATGGCAGTGTTTCCAGCCCGCATGTTTTGAGCGCACATATTTCAGGCCCTCTTGATCTACAGAGGAAGGGCTTGGTCTTGTTTTCCTCAATTTAGAAGGTGTGGGGCAATCTCCTGGAGGAGGAGAATGACTGAGACCTTTTTTACAAAGAATACTAGATCTGAAACTCAATTGAGATGATTTTAAGGGGGAGATGCTCCTTTGAGGAGTAGAGGTAGGACTGGATTCCTTTTCTGCATACTTGGAAGATGTGAGGCTACTTACGGCAGAAGAGATACATTTTAAGGCATCAAGTTCTGAAAGGCAGTATCTGATATCCCTTTCAGGAATTGGGACATGTTTCAATATCCTTTGGTTAGATTTCAAACGTCTAGGGTTCTTTTTGAGATAAGAGAAATTTCTCCATCCATCTTCATGAGGAGGGGTAGGCATAATGTCCCCTTCTGCACAAAGGGACAGTCCCTGAAACTCTGTTGAAAAGGAAGTATCCACGGTTTCTTGGTGAGATGTCACAGGTTTTAGAGGCCCCTGGGCAGGTTGAGAAAGTTCTAGACTTTCCTGGGGAAATGCTGGTGTTCTCAGGATCCCTTGTTCAGATACTAAAGGGCCCAGAGCACCTTCATTGGGTTTCAAAAGACACAGAGACCCTAACACAGATGCCAAAGCTTCTGGAGTCCCTGGCACAGATTCTGAACTCTTAGAAATGGATTGTGTATATGTCAGAGGTTCTTCTGTCTCTGGACTAAGTGGTGAAGGAGCTGGTAATTTGGGAGAATCTTGTGTGGCTGACAAAGATTCTATGACCTCTTGGGTGACAGATGGTATTTCTGTACTATTTTGCATACATGCCCATATTTCTAGTGTGTCCTGGGAAGAATCAGAAAGTCCAAGATCTTCTGGATTGGATGGTAAATATCCTAAAGCCTCCTTTTCCAACCAGTGTCCTGGAGGCTCTTGAGGTAACAAGGAAGTTTCTGTAAGCCCTTGGGAAGATATTGATGTTTCTAGTACACCTTGGGCAGACATGGAAGGTCTCCAAGACATTAAGACAGAATGTTACTCTTTCAAATCCAATTGGACAGATGGAGAAGGTCCTAGACTCACTATGGTAGATGCTGAAATTTCCAAAGCTCGTGATGAAGCATTGGATATTCCTGGATTGCCATGTGTACAGGTACAAACTTCCAGGTTCCCCTATAAAGACAGCCAAGGGCCTCCAGCTTCTTGAACAGATAACAAATGTCCTGGATTCCCTTGAGCAGATAGGGACAATGTCAAAGGCTCTAGGGCAGATGATATAGATCCTAGTGTTCCTCGATCAGATAAAGAAATTACCATGGGTCCTTTGGAAGAATGCATAGATCCTGAAGGATCTGAAGCAGATGGATCTGTTTGTTGAACCCCTTGTAGAGAATTCAAAGACTCATTTGGTCCCTGGAATGAAGTTAAAGGTCCCTCTGTAGGTTTAGAGAGGTCTAAAGGCTCTTCTGTGGAAAGGGAAGATCCAAAAGGCTTAGGGAAGAAAGTGAGGAACTAAGTTGGGCAGAAATTGCAAGTTCCAGAGGTGAGTCATTGGATATCACATGTCCTGGGGTAGCTGTTGAAAATTTTTGTGCTCCTCATGCAAATGATGAATATCCTAGAGCCCCCTGGGGAGGCAGCAATGTTTCTACAGAGCCTGTGTATTTGCTGAAATCCTCAGAGATCCCTGGTCAGATCTCAAAATCCTTGCTGTATTTTGAGCAGGGTGGTTATATCCCTGACACACTGGTAAAGATGGTGAGTCTGCTACTGTGTAGTGTGTAGATGTGGAGTGAGTTCCTATACCTTGTGTATGTAAAGAAGGACTTGAAAACCTTTTGGAAGATGTAGAATGTTGGGTAGACCTTTGTGGACATGTGGACAGATGTATGGTCCCCTTGTGCAGAGACTGGGACTCACACCTCCTTGAGCAGAATCAGAAGATCCTGGAGTCCTTTGTTCTGAGGATGAAAGACCCAGAGGATTATGAGAACATTCATAGCATTGTGATGTATTCATCATTGCCTGGGCTGAGATAGAAAGTTTCAGAGGCCCCTGGGCAGATTGCAAAGGTGCTAGATACCCTTGACCAAATGGGAAAGTCTTTGCACCTCCTTGGTCAGAACAGGAATGTCTACCAGGTGTTGGCGATGATGGTGGCAATGTTCCTAGATTTGCTGAAGTAGACTGAGAAGATGCTACAGCCTGCCTCACTTGTGGAAAAAGGCCTAAAGCACTGTGTGACTCTTCATATTGTGCAAATATCCCTGTGGCATCTGTTGAATTTTCTCGATTTCTTTGTTTGGGGAAAAATGAACTTTGCATGAGCAAAGTTCCCTCTTGTGCCCTGGAAAATTTCTTGTGCTTTTGAAAAGATGACAAAGCTTCTAGAACCTCTGGAGTAGATACAAGATGCTCCTGAACACCCAGTACTGATGGTGTAGGATAAAAGGTTTCTTGAGATTTCTGGCTAGGTAGGAAAGTTCGAGTGTCCCTTGGGAAACCTGGGGATCTTTGTGCAAAATGATGGGCAGTTGGAGAAAATCCTACTTCTGTCTGACAAGAAGTTGGAGGATGCAAAGTATCTTGAGCAAATGAAACACTTTGTGTATTCCCCTGTTTAAAATTGGGCTTTTAGATACCCTTGGGAAAAACAGAAATGTCCGAAAGCCTCTTGGAAAGATGAAGAACCTAGGGTTCCTTGTGAAGATAAACAAATTCCCAGAGACATCTGCTCAGATGACACAGATTCTGGTCGCACCTGAGTATTTTGGGTAGACCCCAGATGTCCTGGAGTGGGAAGCAAAGCTCCCACAGTCTCCTTTGCAGACAGGGACTTTCCTACTGTGGCTTCTGCAGATAAAAAAATCCCCTCAGTGCCCTGAGCAGATGTGGAAGACCCTAGAGTTGTTTCTTTAGATTTAGTCACTTCTAGATGGCATTATTCAGTTGAACAAAGTCCTAGAGTTCCTTGCTCAGATCTCAAAGATGATGGTGACAACTGTAGTGATGTAGTAAGATCCAGGAGCAGTCCAGCACATCTGAAAGTGTCTGAAGTCCCTTGGGTAGATGGAGAACATTCATTTGTTTCTGAAACTGTTGGGGAAGGAGTTGAATGCAGTAGAGCCCCTTCAGCATATCCAGAATATGGGTCATTGCCTGGGCTGAGCTTGAAAGTGTCAGAGGCCCCTGGGCTGACTGCAAATGTGCTAGGGTCCCAGGACCAGATGGGAATGTTTCTGCACCTCCTTGAGTAAAAGATGAATGTGTACCAGGTTCTCGAGGTGATGGTGGCAAAGGTCCAAGAGTAGGAAAAGAATATGTAGAAGATTCAGTATTCTCCCTCACTAGAGGCAAAGGGCCCGAGGTAGTCTCTGTGTGTTTACATTGTCCCATGACCAATATCCCTGTGGAATCTACGGAAGGTTCTAGATTCATTCGTGTGGATGACAAAGAACTTTGCACAGGCAAAATCCCCTCTGCAGCTGTGGAAAAGTCCTTACACTTTTGAGAGGATAGCACATATCCTTGAGAGTCTTTACTAGATAGAGGATGCTCCTGAGATCCTAGTACAGATGGTGAGTGTTTCCCATCTGCTGGTGAATATGAAATGGATTTTTGAGATTTCTGGCTAGGTAGTAACGGCCCAATATCCCTTGAGGAAGCTGGGGATCTTTGTCCAGAAGGTTCAGAAAGGGGAGAAAATCTCATACATTTCTGGCAATAAGTTGGATGTTGCACAGTCTTTGGAGAAGACGGCACAGTTTGTACACTCCCTTGCCTAGTTGTGGACAGATTTAAAGACGCTTGGTCAGAAAGGCAATGTCCAGAAGGCTCTATGGAAGAAGAAGAGCCTAGAGTTCCTGGTGAAGAGGAAGAAATTCCCAGAGGCTTCTGATCAGATCCGAGTGATTTGGGTGGACCCTAAAGGTCCTGGAGTGGGAGGCAAAGTTCCCACAGACTGCTTTGCAGACATTGGCTTTCCTACTGTGGCTTGTGCAGATAAGGAATGCCCCCTAGTACCCTGAGCAGATGCAGAAAACCCTACAGTTGTTTCCTTAGATTTAGTTGCTTTAGATGAGAAAGGTCCCACAGTTCCTTGCTCAGATCTCAAAGATGATGGGGACACCTCTAGTGATGTAGTAAGATTCAGGTGCAGTCCAGCATATCTGGGAGTGTCTGAAGTCCCTTGGGTAGATGGAGAAAAAAAATACAGCAACTCATTCATCATCTTTACTTTGTGCTTGCAGGCTGGTTGCAATTATCTTGTAAGCATTAAAAATCAGTCTAACATACTGCCTATGTTCCATAGGGTTTCATTGATGTGAGGAGACATCATGACTCAGGCAACTCTTATAAGGAAAATTTAAATGAGGTTGTCTTACAGTTTCAGAGGGTCAGTACATTATTATCTTGGTAGGAAGCATGGCAGCACCCCGGTAGAGGAGGTGCTGGGGAAGGAACTAAGTGGTCTATATCTTAGTCTGAAGGCTACCAGAAGGAAGCTTGTGGCCACAGGTAGCAAGGAAGAGGATCGATTTTTGTCTCTGAGCAGAGATTGAGCACTACACAAAAGCAAGCCTACACAATGATACACTTCCTCTAACAAGCCAACACCTTGTAATAATGCCACATACCATGGGCAAAAGATATTCTAATCAACACACTGCGTCATAGGACATAAAGAAAGATACTGCATGATTGCATTCCTCTAGTCACAGGTGCGACATACCTACAAGCTTATATGAACATACACACACACACACACACACACACACACACACACACACACACACACACACA
>OFGE01002428.1_pt1 | contig 13774 bp, 7 predicted proteins | sample 1521681 | NCBI WGS metagenome assembly OFGE01 (sample SAMEA3504093, study PRJEB24116) | mouse gut metagenome | biome: mouse gut; feature: mouse-associated habitat; material: faeces | place: Denmark | collected 2011 | reverse complement strand
ACTAATCTGGGTAAAAACGGTGATTTGGGATGTAGATAATCTAAAGAATAATACCTAAGACGGTTGCGGAAATGCTTGTGCAAAAGCATAAGGACATAGAAAACCTCAAAGAGCTGTTCGGGGAGGAATATATGGACTTCAACCTTGTATTTGCTTCTTCATGCGGCAGACCCATTGAGGGGCAGGTTATCAATCGGGCATTGGCAAAACTCATTAAGGATAATGATTTGCCGCCAGTCGTTTTTCACAGCTTCCGCCATTCAAGCATCACTTATAAGCTGAAGCTCAATGGCGGCGACATGAAATCCGTGCAGGGTGATTCTGGACACGCACAGGTCAAGATGGTAGCAGATGTGTACTCGCATATCATAGACGATGACAGACGGATAAATGCACAGAGGTTTGAAGAACAGTTTTATCAAAGCAAAGCTGCTTCCGCTGCGGAGGAAGTGCAGGAAGAAACAAAGACTGAAACGGCATCGCAGACAGACCAAGAAATGCTTCTAAAGCTGCTTGCCAATCCAGAGATGGCGGCGTTGCTGAAATCACTTGCAAAAAATTTATAAGGCTTAGAAAGGCAATCTTTTTATAGGTTGCCTTTTATTGATTGGTTTTTCAGCGAATTAAATTGAAGTGATAAGTCTTTTTCTTTAGCAAGAGGTTACAAATACCAATCTTTCTGGTAAGTTTTTTCTAACCCTTTTTACTGGCGAAAGCAGTTATGTCCCTTGCATTTATGGAAAAATTTGTTGATATATGTTACACTAAGATTGAAATTAATTAGAATCCGATGGAGGAACATAATGCAAAAAGGGGCTAGAAAATGGATTGAATACTACTGGAATTATGTAAATTCTGATAAATATAAAGAAGAAAAAATAAAACGAAAGGCAGAATATGAGAAAGCGACACATGATTCTGACAAAGAGGAAAACATTCAGGAAGAAGAACAGGCGGATTATTATGAAGATTCTATAGTAACCCATTTATCCATTTGTGATGTATTGTCCAATGATGGCGTTACAAAGGTATTAAAGAAACTTTATTCCTTACCGAAAAAGAAGTTTAAAGTTCATAATCATTATAAAAAGCCTTCTATATTCCATAAATATGACTATGTTCATCTTCAATATTCTGAATCGGGGTATGGATGTTTTGCGGAGATTGAATTATTAGAGGATAAATATATAAAAAGTATTAAGGAGACTTGGGCGCAGATTAACAGTTATTTTGCACTGATTGAATATTGCTTTACGTTTAAAAAGCCTTTAGACGAAGATAGTTATAATCAATTTGTATATGATAATATTAGGAATCTTACTTCCAAAGATTATATAATATGGCATCGCATAAGTAAAGAAGAAGGCAAACGCAAAGACGATATGGACTACGGATTGGCGGAACAGATGACAGAAGAAAGTTTTCCTCTAATTTGTCAACATTATATTACAAGCTTTTTATATAGTGAACAGGGGAAAAATAATCCGCTGATTAATATGGAATATAGGATAAGGAAAGCTCCGATAGATATTAATAGACTATATCTCAAAGGAATTGTAATAGCCTATTATAATAAAAAATCGAACTATGTTATTTGTTCCGATTATGACAAGCCCAATTACTGTATGCTTACAGGAAACAACCGTTTTCCACAGTTTAATATATGTGAGTATAGTGCAACCTATAGAAATGAGATTTTTATTGTTTCTTCGGATATAGAGAATTGAAACTATTTGAAAGAGAGTTTTCAAAATTTTCGACAGGGAGAAAAAGCATCGCTTATAACAAGGAATTTAAAAAGCTACTTAATAAGGTACAAAGTGTTTCGGAGGTTGAAAGCAGAAAAGAAAAAGACATCTATACAGCGTTTAATAAAACATGGGACTTTTATAGTTTTGGGAAAAAGCAGGACTTGAAAGAGTATCATGAGAACGATATAGCCAAATATAAGAAAATTTATGAAAATAATTTTTCATACCTAAAAGTATTGTCTGAAATAAATTATACGAAAAATAATCAGAGACTTATGATATTTACCATTATCGTTTCGATTGCAGCGATATTCATTAGTATTTTGACTGCTTAAAAATACAGGAGAGATGAGATTATAGCTATTCCCAGAGAAAAATATATGATATACTGTAAAAACAAACAACAAGTGTACATAAAACTTGGTATTCCGATTTGGAATTTCAAGTTTAGGGATATACGAAGCAGCAGAACTTGAAGTCGCAAATTGTGATTTCAAGTTACTCATAGTTTTGAGGTTTCAATCTGACACTTCAAAATAGAAAGGACGATAAAAATGGCTGATACAGAACAAACAACTTTGGAAAAGACAAATGATAATATTCAAGAAGTAAGTATTGAACCAGCTCAATTCGATATAAAAAGCATGATTTATGTTGTTCGTAATCAGCAGGTTATGATAGACAGTGATTTAGCGATGCTGTACCAAGTAGAAACTAAAAGGCTTAATGAAGCTGTAAAAAGAAATATTGCTCGATTTCCAAACGAATTTCGTTTTCAGTTGACTGAAAAAGAATTAGAATCTTTGAGGTCGCAATTTGCGACCTCAAACAATAGAGAAATGGAAGATGGGAAAAAAGGCGGTCGAAGATATTTACCTTATGTTTTTACAGAACAAGGTATAGCTATGCTTTCTGCTATTTTAAGAAGTGATGTGGCTATACAAGTAAGCATTAATATAATGAAGTCTTTTGTAGAGATGAGGCGTTTTATTGCTAATAATGCCTTGCTTTTTGAACGTATCAGCACAGTCGAATTGCGACAGCTAGAGTATCAGAAACAGACAGATGAAAAATTAGAGCAGATATTTGAGTACATATCCGAACATGCGGATGTTGGGACATTGAACTTGCTTTCAAAGAAAAATTCTGATGTTGCAGTTACAATTTATACACAGAAACAGACCAAGCTAACGAAAGCCGATGTTAAGAATTTTAATGCACAGTATCCGACATTGAAAATAAAATATACCAAAGTATTCCATGACAGGTTTTTGATTCTTGACCAAGCGACAGCCTATCATGTAGGAGCGTCTTTGAAAGATGCAGGAAAAAAGTGTTTTGGAATCAATTTAATTCAAGATGCAGGCATCATCAAAGACATCCTGCAAAGGTTGGAACTGGAAACGGAGAAATAAGAAGTTCTTTGAGGTCGCAATTTGCGACCTTAGAAAAAATGCAAACAGCTTAAACTATTCTGGGATTAGTTGTGAAATGCAGGTATCAATCGGGAAAGGCTTTACAGCGTAACATTTCCCTAAATTCAAGCCCCTTGCTAATCGCCTGCTAAAAGGAGCATTTAAAATACCTTAAAATCAGCAGTCACACGGAGGTACGAGATAACATTCTGATTCCGTGACAAGCAAGGAAATAAAGGGATTATATAACACTAAGAGGGAGCTGCTTACTGGCAAATGGTTCTACTCCTAAGCGGTAGGCCGGAGGTTCAAATCCTCTTAGCGACATCTTAAAAATTCCGGGAATACTGGGATGCCAGAGTTTCCGGTATTTTATTATATCTAAGTTTACTAATCAAAATGGCAATTCTGCTAATGGTTCAAAAAATTTTACTGAAAACCTTGTTAATTAAAATAGAATAAGTACATAAACGTATCGGCGCTATGAAAAGATGGCATAGAATTAATAAACAAATACTGCAAAAGCTTTTTCATTCTTTAAAAATATGATATGATACAGTCAGATGTTTAAGTTGTTTCGAGATGATTATTTTTTTATCATATGCTCATAAAGCAAAGGAGGAAAAGTAAGATGCGTGAAATTACAATCCTAAAGGGAGATGAATTTAAGATTGCGGTAAAAGATAAGATTGAAGAGAATGATATCTTTTTTGAAGAATACAGGCGTGCTGCAGAGATGCTGAATGAAATCACAGGGGCGTGGATCAGTAAAAAAGCGAGGCAGAGAGAATGGTCCTGGAAAGAGCAGGATTTTGAAAATAACATCATTGCATTCTGCGGTGAACGGGGAGAAGGAAAAAGCAGCGCGATGATGACCTTTGTCAATGCAGTATATGAGGATAAGAAAAAAGAAAATAAGGTTTTTTCAGCGTGCAGATTCTTAAAAGAAGTGCGCTTTTTGACACCTATCCTGATAGATCCCACGCAATTTGACGATGTACATAACGTATTGGATATTGTTTTGGCAAAGATTTTTCAGAATTTCTATATGGAATGTAACGATGATACCAGTTCTTATGAAAGAAACAGAGAACAGCTTTTGGATCGGTTTCAAAAAGTTTACCGTTATATTTCTCTGATCAATAACCAGAAACAAATGCTGGATGATGAATTTGATTATGAGGGGAACATCAGTAAATTGACAAAACTGGGAGAAAGTACAAAATTAAAAGAAGAACTCTCAAAATTGATTGCAGAGTACCTTGCCTTTATGGATCAGAGTGAAAAACAGCATCAGCTGATCATTGCCATTGACGATTTGGATCTTTGCAGTGCAAATGCCTATAAAATGGCGGAGCAGATCCGAAAATATCTGATGATTCCGAATGTATCGATTGTGATCAGTGTAAAGATCGACCAGCTGGAATTATGTATCCGGGAAAAGAATCTGAAAGATTTTGAAGAAATCTATAAAAACAAAGAAGAAGCCGTATACAGACAGTTAAATAATGAAGTCAGTACAATGTCGGAACGTTATATTTCTAAGCTGATTCCGAAACAAAGACGAATTTATCTTCCGAAAGTGCAGAGTTTTGATCAGATCCATATTACATACAAAGACAGAGAAAACGATACCATAATCTGGGAGTCGGTTCAGCCGGAAGAAGGAGAAAAAAATTTCACCTCCGTTATGCTGGATATGATTTATAAAGCTACGGGAATGCGGTTTCTACCGGAAGAAGGCGGAAAGAGTTATTTGTTTCCGAATAATCTTCGGGATATGATCAGCTGGATTGCCTTAATCGGAAATTTCAGTAAAACAGAAAACAAAGAAAACGGTTATCTTGAGAATATTCAGGAATTTGAGCGTTATGTACAAAGAGAGTGGACAGAAGATCATTTAAAGCTGTATGAAGGCCTCACCTTACAGGATATTGAAACCATGGATGCTTACCACATGCATATTGCGGTAAAACGCATATTGGAAGGAATTTACAGTGAAATCAATCCAGGCTATGATCCGAAATATCATGTTCCCACACATGATCGTATGGACAGTTTTTATCAGGTCATCGGCTGGTTTTATATTTTTAAAAAAAATGTGGTGGATATCGGTACAGAAGGCTATATCAGCCGGCTGCGCACCATCTATACAATACGAATGAATCGGTGGCTGAACAGCGGAGAACAGACGGAACTGACAGAATTTATGAACGGATATTTGTTCGGAGAATATTTTTCCAATGTACTGCCTGCGCATGCAAATAGCGGTATGGACCGTTCCCGGTTTCCGGTTCCAACCATAGAATGTTATAATCAGATATTAAAGATGATCAAAAGTAACTTGCCTGAACTTTCGGTTCCGGAATACGGAAAGATTTACAAGATTTCTAAAATCAAACAGGATGAAAACAGGACCTGCTATTTACAGGCATGGATTGTGCTCGGATTATTGTCGAACATATTTTATACCAATAATAATCAGGTGATCTTTTCTTCTGACGGAACTGTCATTTATGATAACAACAGCATCAATTATTTTATTCATGTCAGCTTAGAAAATTATCTGGTTGGGTTAAGCGATCTGGATGCGATCTATGATAAGATAAATATGGCAAGGCTGGGAATCAAGGAAGAAGAATTTAAAGAAACGATCCGCAGGATGCAGGAAGAAAATAAGGAAATTATAGAGTGTGCAAAAAAACTTATCTGTAATGTAGATTTAATTCTGGGAATGAAAGATTACTGTATCAAACACCGGGATTATAAAGAAGATACAACGGATGATACGGACAGGTGCCGAAAGCTTGCAGATACATTTTTGAAAAATACTGCAGAGTATATGAATCAAAACGGGATCGCATGCACGCCCGAAAAATTTCAAACATTTTCTTTGGGAGACGAAAAAGAACCGATGGCTGTGAGCAGCCTGTACGCAGAATTATTTGATTTAAGCCTGGCAAATAGAAATGTTCAGAAAGAATTTGAAAGAAAGAAAAAAGTAGACGATCTTGTTTCGGAATTTCGAAGAAAATTGGTTGAAATGCCGGATTACTGGAATCCCAAAGAAGTTGCGGTTCCAAAAACATTGAGAAAATTAACGGCAGAGAATTTGAAACTGCATTTGGATGATTTGGCGTCTAATATTCAGCGGTATAACGGAATTACGAAAAAGCCGCTGGAACATGTGGATGTAGAAGGATTGTGCCGGTTATACGGAGCAATTGCGGATCTGTATATCAGAAATAAAGAATTAAATGTTCCTGAAGAATTGTATGGAGAATATAAACGCCTGGTACTCATTCAGGATCAAATAAAACTTGAGGAATCTTAAAGCACAGGCGCTTTGAATGACATGAGAAACAGATTCTGCAGCGAGCGCTGCATAAGACAGAGGAAACCATATGGATATTGAAAAAGGAAATCTGGAACTGTTATTTTTAAAAATACCATATACGAAGATAACAAAAAAACCGACATTAGAGAAATCAGGGCATGATTACAGACAGGTAAATAAAGATCTTTATATGCAATATGCCCAGAATGTATTTTCCAATTATTCGGAAGATGAACGATATCATCATTATCAAAAACTGCTTCAGGATATGAAAAACAATCCGCAGGGAAATTGCAGCATCTTTCACTTTATTATGACAATTGCAAAAAAACTTCTGGTCTATGACGGAAACGAAATGACCTGCCGGTTTCAGGAAATCCTGCGCTGGCGGGAAGTTTCTTTTTTGCTGGGGCAGGATTTTTTCACCTGTGCGTTTTTGGCGGCGCATGATCTGGAAAAAGGATATCAGTCGAAAAATTTTTCCTGGCTGCCGATCATACGCAGCAACGACAATCGCCTGCATAATATTTTAAAACGCGGCATGGCTGAGAATCATTTTCATTTGGCAGGATCTACCAAGGTATTTGAATTAAACTGGATCTGTCTGATGAACTTAATCGAAGGCAGAATGCACGATTTTAAGAAACTGCCTGCGGCGCTGCAGGTTCATTCTGTGGATCGGATTCGGAGTGAGGGAAACAGAGAAAGCTTTTATGCAGAATGCCAAAGAGCGGCGCTTTACCGGGTCTATCTGTTTTCAGTCCTCAAGCAGGATTACGCACTAAAGGAAAGAATAGAAAAACTGGTGCAGAAAGCAGACCGGGAAGAACCGATGGAGCGTCTGACGGCAGAGATTCAGGATATGATCGTGCTAGCAAAATATTTGTACGGGGCAAAAATAGAAAGCGCCGGTTCATCAGAGACCGACAGAACGATAAAATGGAAGCAGATTAAAAAAGGTTCTGTTCTGGATTATGCATTTGAAAAGGATATGGCAGATAAAAATGACAGAGATTGCTGTCTTTTAACGGGAGAACGGCGTTTTTTGTACGAATGTTACAAAGCGTCTGTCACCGGAGCATTTAGCGGATATCAAAAAAATCTGTTTTATATCTATTTATCGATCCGCACCCATTTCCGCGGAGAACTGATACAGATCAACAGACAGGTAGGATTTGCAAATTTCAGCAATTATCAGGACAGAAAAGAAATTTTTATTGAAGGACAGAAAGAATACGAAGATGAATTGATTCGCCTGGCGTTAAATGAAACGATGCGGAAACAGAATATCGTTTCCCTGGAAGCGCGGATCTGCCCAAAGAGCAGCGCGGCAAAATTATATAAAAGTATTACAAAAAGCCAGAACATAGCAAAAAGTGAAACAAAAGCAGAAGAAAAAGTGATCTATGTGCTGCATTTTCCGAAAAAGAAAGATCAGGCGTTTAGTGCAGGTACGCCGCGCAACCAAAACGTTCGAATGGCTTCGTTTCGACAGGCAAGAAGCATTGCGGCTTTGTTGGAAAAGGAAACGGATATCAATGAAAAGATTCGTGGAATCGATGCCTGTTCCAGTGAAATTGCCTGCCGTCCGGAAGCGTTCGGACAGGTATTCCGTTATTTGCTGGATTTGGAATTTCCATGTAAGAAAGGCGGTATGAAAACAAAACTGCATGCAACATATCATGCCGGTGAAGACTTTTTGGATATTGCAGACGGGCTTCGTGCAATCGACGAGGCAATAGAATTCTGCGGGCTGGAACGAGGAAGCAGGATCGGACATGCGCTGGCGCTTGGTATTTCTCCCTGGGATTACTATAAATATAAAGGATGTAAGCTGACACTTCCCAAGCAGGTTCTGTTGGATGATCTTGCCTGGATATTAGCCAAAGCAGACGAAACGGGATGCATCATAGAAAATCAGTTGCGAGCAGAATTAAAAGAACGATTTTATCATCTTTATGAAGAAATATACGGAGAACATGTGAGTACAAAAAACAAGGTATCTGTATGGGATTATTATCAAAGCTGGAAACTGCGGGGCGATCAGCCTGCTTTTTACCGGTTAGAAGAGGAGGAATTTTTAAAACAGCTGACAAGGAAGCAGATTCAAAGATTTGACAGATACGGGTGGAACCATAAGGCAGGCAGTCATATCAGAAAAACGGAATGCGCCAGAAATTTATATTTTGCCTACCATTATAATCAAAACGTCAGACTAACCGGCGATGAAAAGACAGAATGGAAAATGGATCAAAGATACGCGGATCTTATTTATCAGCTTCAGGAAAAAATGATACAAAAACTGGTGCAGGAGGGAATCGGAATCGAAACAAATCCGTCGTCGAACTATCTGATCGGTACCATTCAAAAATACGATGAACATCCCATCTTACGTTTTAACTCCAGAAAATTAAAAGATGTTCCGAAGAACATGTCGTTACATGTATCCATGAATACGGATGATCAGGGGGTATTCGATACATTGCTGGAAAATGAATATGCATTGATGGCCATGGCTTTGAAAAAAGCAAAAGATGAGAATCATCAGCCGTTATATGATATCGAAGATATTTACGAGTGGATCGATTATGTGCGGAAAATGGGAGTTGAGCAGGTGTTTGTATAAAAAATACAATAAGTACAGGGAATTTCCGGAAATAATCATAACAATTTTTATATTTTGCACAAACAATGAGGATAAACTTGTGAAAATTCACAAAAATAAAGTAGAAAAGCATGTTTTTTTGTGATATACTGAACACAGATTTATCAACTTTTATAGAGGAGAAGGGAGTATAGTATGAGGATAAAAACAATTACAAAGCTGTTGTCAGCAGTGTTATCGGCTTCGATATTAGCCGCATCCGTGCCGACGGCATTACTGGCGGAACCTGCGGTGCCGGCAGAAGCCGGTGAAACAACAACGGAAAGAAATCCGCTGAGGTTATGGTATAATACCGCGGCTGAAAATTGGCAGGAGCAGACGCTTCCGATTGGAAACGGTGATATCGGAGCCAATATTTACGGCGGAATTGCAAGCGAACATCTGACATTTAATGAAAAGACCTTATGGACAGGAGGTCCCAGCAATTCCAGACCAAACTATAACGGGGGTAATTTAGAAAACGTAGGAAACGAGGGGCAGCTGGTAAAAGAAATTCAGGAGTTGTTTGCGGCGGGAAATTCAACGGCAGCCACTAACAAATGCAGTACACTGATCGGTGCGCAAAATGGTTATGGCGCTTATCAGGCGTGGGGAGATATTTATTTTGATTATGAGGGAGTGACTGCCTCAGCCGCACAGGAGTATGTCAGGGACCTTGACCTTGAGACAGCATTGTCAACGGTAAGCTTTCAGGCAGACGATACGAGATATACGAGAGAATATTTTGTCAGCAATCCGGATAATGTTCTGGTGGCAAAGCTTTCTGCAGAGGGAAGCCGAAAATTGAATGTAAACGTCCGGTTTACATCGAAGCAGGGTGTTACGGCAGTGGCTTCCGGCGATACGCTTCTGGTAGCGGGAAGCGTTTCTGACAATCAGTTAAAATTTGATTCTGTGTTAAAGGTGGTAAATGAAGGAGGAAGCGTAACGGAAGACGGAGCGAGTCTTCAGGTTCGGGATGCTTCATCGATTACCGTCTATGTATCAGCAGCGACGGATTATAAAAATATTTATAAAACTTATCGTACAGGAGAAACGAGCGAAGAACTTCATGCCAGAGTGGCAGAAGATGTTGATGCAGCGGCACAGAAAGGATATGACGCGGTAAAAAGAGATCATATTGCAGATTACAGGGAATTGTTTTCACGCATGACGTTAGATCTTGGGGCTGAGGTTTCCGATAAGCCGACGAATGATCTGTTAGCTGCATATAAGGAAAATACTGCAAGTGAAGCGGAGAGAAGGCAGTTAGAAACGATGCTGTTTCAATATGGAAGGTATCTCACCATTGCTTCTTCCAGAGAAAACTCTCAGCTTCCGTCCAATCTTCAGGGTGTCTGGAATGATTCAAATTCACCGCAATGGGCTTCGGATTATCACTTAAATGTAAATCTGCAGATGAATTACTGGCCGACATATGTGACAAATCTGTCGGAATGCGCAGATCCACTGATCCGTTATGTAGACTCTCTGCGCGAGCCGGGAAGGGAGACGGCAAGAATTTATGCGGGTATTGTAACAGATGAAGAGCATCCGGAAAACGGATTTATGGCGCATACGCAGAATACGCCGTTTGGATGGACCTGTCCGGGCTGGGCTTTTTCCTGGGGCTGGTCGCCGGCGGCAGTACCGTGGATTTTACAAAATTGCTGGGATTATTATGATTTTACAAGAGATGAGGAGTATCTGAAAGAAAATATCTATCCGATGATGAAGGAAGAGGCTGTGCTTTATGACCAGATGATGATCGAAGATGAAGACGGTAAGCTGGTATCTTCGCCGTCTTTTTCACCGGAGCACGGACCGTATACAAGCGGCAATACCTATGAGCAGTCGTTAATCTGGCAGCTTTACGAAGATGTGATTGAAGCGGCAGAAATTGTAGGGGAAGAAGATACGGAAAAAATAAACGGCTGGAAATCCAATCAGGAACGGTTAAAGGGACCGATTGAAATCGGTACGGACGGACAAATCAAAGAGTGGTATACAGAAACTACGCTGGGAAGCGTAGGAGGAGAAGGATACGGGCACAGACATCTTTCCCATATGCTTGGGCTGTTTCCCGGAGATTTGATTTCGGTGGAAACGCCGGAATGGCTGGAAGCGGCAAAAGTCTCCATGAACAACAGGACGGATGCAAGCACAGGCTGGGGCATGGGACAGAGAATTAACACCTGGGCTAGGCTCGGAGAAGGAAATAAGGCATATAAGCTGATCACGGACTTGTTCAAAAACGGTATTTATGCAAATCTCTGGGATACGCATCCGCCGTTCCAGATTGACGGTAACTTCGGTTATACCGCAGGCGTAGCGGAGATGCTGGTTCAGAGCAACGTAGGGTATATCAATCTGCTTCCGGCGCTTCCGGACGTATGGCCCAAGGGAGAAGCAAACGGTCTGCTGGCAAGAGGAAATTTTGAAATTGACATGAGCTGGAGCAAAGGTCAGGTAGATACGGTAACCCTTACATCCAATAAGGGAAATAAAGCAGTCATACAGTATAAAAACGTGATTCTGGCTATGGTTACAGATGCAGAAGGCAATCCGGTAGAAGTGGAAAAATTAAGCAATAACAGAATCTCATTTGACACGGAAGCAGGGAAAACATATAAAATTTCCGGTTTACCGGAAAAAGAAGAAGTCCCGTCTAATCTTAGAATTGAAAATAAGGCAAAAGATACGGTAACACTTGCATGGGATGCAGTGGAATCGGAAGATGCGGTATATAATGTATACCGCAAAACAGAAGGCGGTGTGATCACACAGATCGCTTCCGGAATCTCAGATACTTCTTATACGGATGCAGAAGCGTATGATATTTTAGGAACGCTCACGTATCAGGTAACGGCGGGTTCCGGAATGACTGAATCCATTATGAGCGCATCGGTCGAGAAAACAGAAGAGAGCCAGATGGTAGACGATACCAGTTCTGACATTACATATAGCGGCTGGGCAAAATGGGACGCAACCGGACATTACGGAGGATCCATTCAATATGTACAGAATCCGAACGGCAACGAAACCATAACACTCACTTTTACCGGATGCGGGATTGAAGTCCTTGCTCCGAAGAATGCAGACAGAGGATTTTTGGAAATCAGTATTGACGGTAAGGTTGTGGAAAAAGCAGATACCTATGCGTCCGGAGATTTGAAACAGCAGGTTGTATTCAGTAAAAAAGATCTGGATGCAGGAGAGCATACCATTGTTGTTAGAGCTGCCAATGAAAAAAATAGCAGCAGCAGAGGAACCAAGGTTGAATTTGATGCATTCCGAATTTTTACATCAATAGTTACCCCGCCGTCACTTCCGGCAGACAGCCGATATCATGTACTTGCAGTAGAAGAGGGACGCGTGATGGCACAGTGGGAAGAGACAGAAGGTGCAGATTCCTATAACATCTATGTGAACGGGGAACTTGTAAGTACATCAGATAAACCATATGCATGGATTGCAGTGGAAGCAGGAGCGGAACGTACGATTGAAATTAAATCGGTGGCAAACGGCGTAGAATCCTCAGATGGTATTTCCTTTGGTACGACGGTACCGTCAGAACCGAAGACACCTGAAAAAGTAACCGGTCTTACCGCGGTAAGAGATACATCGGATCCTACTCTTGTACGGATTTCCTGGCAGGCGTCGGAAGGCGCAGAGAAATATCTGGTTTATCTGGATAATAAGCAAGTGGCAGTTACAGAAAATACCGAATTGTCGCTCGGCGGATTTGATACGGCGAAAGAATATACCATCTTAGTCTATGCAGTGGCAGGTCAGGACAATATCTCAGAATTTACAGAAGTTACGGTGGAAGCATGGAAAGAGATATCGGTGTCCATTTCGGTAGCTCAAAAGAGCAAAGAATTAAAGCCAGGAGAAATATATGTGATCAAAGCATCTGCTGCACCGTCTGATGTTCATCTGATCTATCGCTCTTTAAATGATAAGATTGCAGCAGTAGATCAAAACGGAAAAGTTACCGCAATTGCGGAAGGTGAAACGGATATTGCGATTACATGTATGGAAGATGCAAAGGCTTCGGTAACCGTACATATTAAAGTAATAAAATCAGAAAGCAGCGGTTCCGATTCTGTTCCCACATTAAACAGTAAGGTGGAAGATGCAAATCTTGAGTACAGAGTGACCAAATCAGACGCCGTTAACGGTACGGTAACAGTCTCCGGCGTAAAAGCGGCGGGCAAGAAGAAAAGTACGATCACAATTCCTGCGACGGTATCCAAAAATAATTATACCTTTAAAGTTACGGCAATTGATAAAAATGTCTTTAAAAGCTGTAAGAAAAAATTAAAGAGTGTGATTATCGGAGCAAATGTGAACGAAATCGGAGCAAACTGCTTCCAAAAATGTACGAAGTTAAAAAGTATTCGTTTTATGGGCACAATCGCACCGAAGAAAGTCGGAAAAAATGCATTTAAGAGAATAAAATCGAACTGCAAGATTTACTATCCAAAGAATATGCGCAAATCGGAACTCAAGAAATTAAAGAGTAAAATGAAGAGCGCAGGCAAAAAAGTAATATATAAGAAAAAGTAAAAAAAGGGGGCTGTCGCACTAAATAATTAGTGCGCAGCTCCTTTTCTGTACAAAA
>OFGE01002427.1_pt1 | contig 13776 bp, 7 predicted proteins | sample 1521681 | NCBI WGS metagenome assembly OFGE01 (sample SAMEA3504093, study PRJEB24116) | mouse gut metagenome | biome: mouse gut; feature: mouse-associated habitat; material: faeces | place: Denmark | collected 2011 | reverse complement strand
AGGAATGGATAATGATGCAATATTAAAAATTGCCCTGCAGCAGTCAGCCTATGACTGTAATTGTGCACCGGAGGATTTTTTGGCGAAGGAAAGCAGCGTCCATAAGTCTGTTGCCAGTGACAAGGCCAGGCGGTATCTGGAACTGCCCCATATCTGTAACCTGGTATCTTATGGCACGAACATTGTGGCTACAGGACGGGAGGAACTGCTGCCGGAGGTTTTAAGCTTTATCAGGGAAACGCCTGGCATTGAGGCTTGCTTTGAAACGCCAAGACTGTACCTGCTGAATAAGATACTGGAAAAGGCGGGGGCGCAGATCTGCTTTATGGCGGACTATTTTCTGCCGGATATAGAGGAAGTATTCCGCAGCCGCCCGGCATGTGATTGTGAAATGCGTGTAGTGGAACCGGCGGAGTTTGCCGGATGGTATCTTCCCCAGTGGAAGAATGCCCTGTGCGCAGACCGCAGGCACCTGGACGTGCTGGCAGTGGGGGCATATGAAGGGGGCAGGCTGGTTGGCCTGGCGGGATGTTCCGCGGACTGCGATACGATGTGGCAGATTGGCGTGGATGTACTTCCGGAATACAGAAGGAGGGGGATTGCATCGGCGCTTACGAACCGGCTTGCCAGGGAAACCTTTGGCCGGGGGCGGGTTCCTTTTTACTGTGCTGCATGGTCTAATGTGAAATCAGCCAAAAATGCCATCCGGAGCGGTTTCCGGCCCGGGTGGGTTGAAGCTACTGCGAAGGCCGTTTCATTTGTTGATAATCTAATAACTGCAAAGGCCCCATAAAGTAGTTTGCTTGCGGCCAGGGCCGTTGAAGACATAATGGAAATTCCTATTACTTCGATTTAAGGACAAAAGGGCAGGAGTATGTTGATGGAAAAAACAATGTTGCAGACAGAAAAAAAGATTTGGGAGCTGTATGAAGAACTGAAGGAAATCGTAACTGTAGTGGATATGGAGAACTATGAGCTGGTATATTTAAACCGCCGGGCATGCGAATTATATGGTATCAAAGCAGTGGAAGAGACCAAAGGGAAAAAGTGTTACGAAGTGCTTATGGGAAGCGCCACGCCCTGCGCCGTATGTAATGGCAACAGGCTGGCTCCCGGTACATTTGTAGAGGAAGTGCGGTACAATCCGGTAATCAGAAAGAAGCTTGCCCTGAAGGATACGGTGATAGAAGAACATGGAAAAAGATACCGCTTTGAGCTGGCAGTGGACTTAAGCGCCTGGGAGCAGCAAAACAGGCGGTATGAAGACAATGAAACCATGGTCAACGAAGGCCTGAGGATATCCCTGGCTGCACCTACGCCTGAGGAATCCATTCATGTTTTGCTGGAATACCTGGGGCAGTGCCTGAACAGTGACAGGGCATTTCTTTTTGAGGAAAGGGAAAAAGGAACCCTGGACAATACATATGAATGGTGTGCTAAGGGGGTGGACCCTAAAAAGGGAAACCTGCAGAAAATCCCGGTACAGGTAGTGGGTTCATGGTATGAAAAATTCCTGAAAAGTGAAAATATTGTAGTCAGGGATGTGGCGGCCATGAAAGAAAGCGATCCTGCGCTTTATGGGTATTTAGGGCCAATGAATGTGCAGTCGGTAGTTGCCAGCCCTTTGATATATAATGGGGAAATTATTGGGTTTTATGGGGTGGATAACCCGCCGGAGAAGCTTCTGCTCCATATTATGACCCTGCTCCAGATCCTTGGCCATTTTATCGTGTCCCTGCTTCACAGGAGAAACCATGTGTGCCGGTTAGAAGAGCTGTGCTTCCAGGATCAGCTTACAGGGGTTGGGAACCGTCACGCGATGAATGAGTACCTTACGATTATACAGCCCCAGAAAAGCATAGGTATCCTGTACTGTGATGTAATGGGCCTAAAGCTTGTAAATGATACCAAAGGGCACCGGGAAGGAGACCGGCTCCTGATACGGGCAAGCGAGTGCCTGCGGAAAGTTTTTAAAGAATATGCCCTTTTCCGCATAGGCGGAGACGAATTTCTTGCCTTGTGCCAGGGAATCACCCAAAAAGAGCTGGAAGAAAAGACAGAGATGCTCAGGGAAACCATGCAGGAGCAAAACTCCCTTATGGCCATTGGGTTTGCCTGGAATCCGGACGGGAAATGCAATATGGAACAGCTTTTGAAGGAAGCGGATGGCAGGATGTATGAGAATAAGAGGGCATGGTATGCCATTCACCCAAAGACAACGTAGCCCCGCTATTTACAGCGGGGCAGCCTCATCCACAAGCTGAAGCTCATAAAGCTTTTTATAAAGCCCGTCCGTTGCCAGAAGCTCCTGGTGGGAGCCGGATTCTGTGACCTGGCCCTTGTGCATAACAATGATTTTATCCGCGTGCTGGATGGTAGAGAGGCGGTGGGCAACCATAATGGTAGTACGTCCCTCCATGAGGTTTTCCAGGGCATGGGTGATCAGGCTTTCTGTTTCTGTATCAATATTGGCAGTGGCTTCGTCCAGCACCAGAATGGCGGGCTTATAGGCGAGGGTCCTGGCGAAGGAAAGGAGCTGCCTCTGGCCGGCAGAGAGGGTGCTTCCCCGCTCTGTCACAGGGGCATCATACTGCCCTGGCATTTTTTCTATAAAGGTATCTGCATGGACCGTCCTGGCTGCCTGGCGGATTTCTTCCTCTGTAATAGAAGGGCTGCCAAGGGAGATATTGCCCTTAATATCTCCGGTGAAAAGGAACACGTCCTGCTGTACCTGCCCGATAGCGGCCCGGAGTGTGTCAGTATCAATTTCACGGATGTTTACCCCGTCAATAAGAATTTCCCCCTTCTGGATATCATAATATCTCCCAATCAGATTCAAAATGGAGGTTTTCCCTGCGCCGGTTGCGCCCACAAAGGCAACTTTTTCACCGGGGCGTATAAGGAAGCTTACATCTTTTAGAATATAATCCTCCTTTTCATAGGCAAACCAAACATGCCGGAACTCAATCTCCCCCTTTATCTGTACATTCACAGGCTTGGCCGGGTTTGTGACCTGGGGCTTTTCATCCAGGATGGAAAACACTTTCTGGGCAGAGGCCAGGGAAGACTGGAGTGTCCCGAACTGTTCCGCCAGTTCCTGTATGGGCTCGAAAAAGCTGCCGATGTAGGTGATGAAAATAAACAATGTCCCCAAAGAGAGGGTTCCTGTTAATACCAACCGGCTCCCTGTGCCAATCACCAGCAGCATGGCTAAAATGGAAACCATATAGATAGAAGGGCGGAAAATGGCAAAGGTCATAGTCTCCCGCCAGTTGGCGTCATAAAGTTCCCGGGATTTCTGGCAGAAAGCTTTGTATTTGGCATCCTCCCGGGCAAAAATCTGGATAAGCCGCATGCCGGAAATATGCTCTGACAAAAAGGTGTTGATTTCTGTAATCTTATTCCGGGTTAGCTGGTATGCTTTCCGGGAAAGGTAACGGAATACAAAGGTAAGTATGGTCACTGCCGGAAGCAGGGCAAAGGAAACCAGGGCCATGGCCACATTAATGGAGAGCATTACCACAGCATAGCCAATGATTTTCACCACATTTTTAAACAGCCTTACCAAAATGGAGGAAAATAGTTCGTTAACAGCTTCCGTATCATTAGAGACCCGGGTAACCAGCTTTCCCACAGGGGTGGTGTTAAAAAAATTTAAGGAAAGGCCCTGTATGTGCCCAAAGACTTCCTTTCTCATATCATAAATGATATTCTGCCCCATTTTCTGCAGCATCCAGGTATCCAGGGCATTCAGGCAAAAACCCAGCAGAAGCATACCAAGATATACCAGGGCGGCGGTTAGGATGCCCAAAAAGTCAAAACGGCGGAGGTTTTTTAAGTCTTCTTTTTCCAGAAGGACAGCCCCCTTTTGCACATAGCCTTCCAGTACATCAGGGGAGGCGTTTTCCAGGGCGGTACATTCTTCCCCGGTGAGATTTTCCGCCATATAATAACGGTCCTGCCACAGGAAAATCTGATAAAAATCCTGTTCTTTTCCGGTGTCAAATTTCCGGGTGAGCCACAGGCCACGGTAAGGGACGCTGCCGGGGGCGTCTGCCTGTGCCGCTGCGTAAGGGTGGTAGTAGCCGTTGATATAATTATCAATGGCATTACCAATGATAATAGGGCGGTAAAGCTCCACAACAATGATAAAAAGCACCAGCGCTGTAGCGGCAGCCATCACTTTCTTATGGGGTTGTAAGTATGTAAGCAATCGTTTCACCGGGGATTCCCTCCTTTTTTCGCTTTCCGGCCCGTGCCTTTGCCAACGTGATTGGCAAAAAGACGGCGGCTGGCATAATCCGGCACCTGGGAGTGCTGCAGCGCCCTGCGTTTATCTCCAATAGCAGCTTCTAGCTGCTGTTTTTCAAACATGTCTTTGTAGATCCCTCCGGCAGCCATTAAAGAAGCATGGTTTCCGATTTCCTTTGCCTCCCCTTCATCCAGTACCATGATCAGGTCAGCATTTTGGATGGTGGAAATCCGGTGGGCAATCAAAATGGTGGTTTTGCCCTGGCGGTTGTCCTTCAGGTTCCGTAAAATCTGTTCCTCCGTGTCAGTGTCCACGGCGGAGAGGGCATCGTCCAGGATTAAGATAGGCGCGTCCTTAATCAGGGCCCGGGCAATGGAGCTGCGCTGTTTCTGCCCGCCGGAGAGGGTCACCCCCCGTTCCCCTACCATAGTTTCATAACCGTCCGGGAAGGAGATGATATTTTCGTGGATACAGGAAGCCTTGGCGGCGCGGATAACAGCATCCATTTCCTGTCCCTGTGCGCCAAAGGAAATATTGGACTTTAAAGTGTCCGAAAACAGAAAATTGTCCTGGGGCACATATGCAATATGCTCCCGCAGGTCCTTCAAAGGGATGGTATTGATATCCCGCCCGTCAATGAGGATCATGCCTGGCTTTGTATTGTAAAGGCGGAGCAGGAGGTTTACCAGTGTTGACTTGCCGTTGCCGGTACGCCCGATGATGGCAAGGGTGGTCCCGGCTTTGATTTCCAGGCAGATATCTTTCAAAGTAGGCTCGCTGTGCCCCCTGTGGAGGAAGGTAAGGTGTGAGAAAGTAATCTCTCCCCTGATTTTGTCGGCGGGAAGGAGCCTGCCCGTATCATAAACCCGGGGCTTTTCATTAAATACTTCCTGCACCCGGCGGATGGAAGCGCTGCCCTGGGAAAACATATTAATGGCGTCGCCACAGGCAAGCATAGGCCACACCAGCATATTGATGTACTGGTTAAAGGCCACAAAACGCCCTAAGGTTATTTCCCCGGTGAGGGCAAGATACCCCCCGTAAATCAGGGTGGCAAGGCTGCTAAGGCCAATGATTACATCCAGCAGGGGCATTACAATGGCCTGAAGGCGGACCACATTTAAATTCTTTTCCATGGTATGTTGGTTGGCTTTTAAAAATCCATACATCTGCGCCCGCTCCCGGACAAAAGCCTTGATAACCCGCACCCCGGAAAAACTTTCCTGCACGTAATCCGTGAGGGCGGAGACCGCTTCCTGCCGCTCCTTATATTTAGGGTGCATGACCTTACCATAATAAATTTCCCCAATGCAGATAAACAGCATGGGAACCAGGGCCAGCAGGGTTAACTTGACATTAACATAGAACATCATCTGCCCAATGACCATAACAGCCATCACCGTGGCATCAAAGACACAGATAATGGCAGGGCCGATGGCCATACGGATCATGTTCAGGTCACTGGTAAAACGGGTCATCAGGTCGCCTGTTTTGTGCTCATTATAATATTCCACATCCAGCTTTTCCAGATGGGCAAACATATCATCCCGCAGGCTGCGCTCAATCCCCCGGGCTGCGCCAAAAAGGAAATAGCGCCAGAAAAAACGTCCCAGGGCAAGAAAAGCCCCTACCAGGAAGAGCGCCAGCAGATGCTTACGGATGCCACCCATATCCATGGCAGAGGCAGCCAGGCCGTCAGTAATTGCGCCTGTGAGCCTGGGAATAAAGATGTTAAAAAAGTCCACAAAAAAAAGAGTGATAATTCCGGCAATATATTGAAATCGGTAACGTTTTATGTACTGCCATATAAATTGGAAGGTGTTCATATCTGATAATCTCCATATGTATTTAACGGTTCCTTGTATAGTTCCATAAAAGAAAGGGGGCAAAATTCCACTGTTAGATGGAATCATGCGCCCTTTTTCAGGAAACAGGCCCAGGCCTTGCCTGGCCGGTTTTATTCCCGTTCTTTCCACTGTATCATATTTTCATTTGCCCACACGACCTGGTTCCTGCCCAGGCGTTTGGCATCATAAAGCATATTGTCTGCCAGCTTTAAGCAATCCGCGTATTGGTCCCCGGGTTTGGGAAACTGGGTAATGCCTCCCATACTGACAGTTACCCAGGGAGAAACGGAACCGCTGTGTTCTATATGTAAATCTTCGATTGCCTGGCGGATAAGCTTAAAATGGGAAAAAGCCTCCTGTGCTGTGTTGTTTGAAACAATAGCGATAAATTCCTCCCCGCCGTACCGGGCAAAGAAATCCGTGCCACGGCGTAAAAGGGAGTTTGCCGCATGGGCAACAGAAGCGATGACCTGGTCCCCGGCAGGGTGCCCGAAGGTGTCATTATAGACCTTAAATTTATCAATATCAAAAATACACACAGAAAAAGCAGTTTTAAGGCGGATGGCTTCTTCCCATTTGGTAAGGCTGTACTGTTCATAGTGCCGCCGGTTGGCCACCCGGGTCAGTTCATCTACCATGGCCTGCTGTTCAAACTGTATCCGGTACTGGTGCAGCTTGATATGGGTATTCACCCGTGCCCTTACGATCAGTGGGTTAAAAGGTTTGACGATATAGTCCACTGCCCCTAAGATAAGCCCCTGTTCCTCGCTTTGGGTGTCGGAAAGCCCGGTGATCAGGATTACCGGGATATGCTCCGTTACCAGTTCTTCCTGCAGCTTTTTCAGTAACATAAAGCCGTCCATATCCGGCAGGACAACATCCAGCAGGATCAGGGAAAATTTTCCTGTTTTGGCACAGGTAAGCCCATCCTTTGCAGTGTGTGCCAGGGTAATTTGGTAATTCCCGGCTAAGATATTTTTCAGATACCTGGCCTGCATAAGGCTGTCATCAATAATCAAAATTTTATCCATGTATATGCTCCCTCATTTTATATTCCTGTACACTGGCAGAAGCATTGACTGCCTGCCAGGCAGTTAAATACAGTGTTCTGAACAGATACAAAAATCAGGACAGCCTAATATGGATCTTTGAAGTCCTGCGGCCCTGACGATATCGGTTTGTTTTATGATATTTTATATATGTTGGCTTAAGTTAAAGTATAGCATACTGATTGTTTTTGTCAATCTATGATTATCTTTTGCCAATGGATTTTACGTGGGATAAAGTCACCCAAATATTGACATAGATTCATACCCTTGTTAAAATGGAAACGTAATAGCAGTATAAGGACGATTTGGGAGGAAGTGGGATATGTACCAGTGCCATATTCATTTTTACTTGACGGGCAGCCAGTGTGATGCCTTTGAAACCATTAGGAATACACCGCCTCTTGCACATTTTACCCATGAATTTTCCGATAGTGGCAGCCCGGAGAAGGCGCTGGCAGCTGGGGCAGATGTGATTTTGGCAAATTTACAGAATATGGACGTAAAGGAAACGCTGGGATTTCTTCTTAACCATAAGAAAGAAAAAGCCCGGCTTATTTTGCTTGCGGACAAAAGCCAGGTAACGCTTTTGACAGAGTTTCTGCGGGAAATCCAGGATATCTGGATCATGCCTATGAAGGGGGAGGAGGCTTCCTTCCGTTTCTCCAGGTGGCAGCAGGAATATAAGATGGGCAGGGACTTCTGGCAGGCTGGGCAATATCTTGATGCAGCCATCAATAACAGCCCGAACCTGATCTGGTACAAAGATAAGCAGGGCATTCACCAAAAAGTCAACGATAGTTTCTGTAAGACGGTAAATAAAACCAGAGAACAGGTGGAAGGGCAGGGGCACGCCTATATCTGGGATGTGGAGCATGACGATCCGGCATGCATCGAGTCTGAGAGAGAAGTTATGGAGACAAGGCGTACTTGTATCTCGGAGGAGACGGTTAAGACAGGAGAGGGTACGAGGCTGCTTACGACTTATAAGTCGCCGTTGTATGACCTGGATGGAAGCGTTATGGGGACGGTAGGCGTAGCGATCGACATAACGCAGGAGCGGGCGTATGAACAGGAGATCATGAGAAAGAACCAGACTCTGGAGACGGTCTTTACTACAATGGACTGCGGTATCCTATGCCACACGCTGGATGGTTCGGAGATTATCAGCGTCAACAGGGCGGCGCTCGAGATCCTAGGTTATAAGTCCCAGGATGAGTTGATGAACGATGGCTTTGATATGATCGCAGAGTCTGTCATGGATGAAGACAAGCCGAAGCTGAGAGATTGTATTACGAAGCTTAAGAAAGAAGGAGACAGCGTCAGCGTCGAATACCGTGTACAGCATAAGGAAGGTGAGATCCTGCATGTCATGGGGAATATCAAGCTACTGAAGGAGAACGGTGAATTGTTCTATCAGCGCTTTCTTCTGGACTGTACGGCACAGAAATTGCAGGAGAAACAGAGGGAGAGGCATCAGGAGGAGCTTCTGCGGGCGCTGAGTATCGACTACAATCTGGTTTGTTTCTTTGACTTGAATACGGGGGTGGGACTGCCGATCCGGGTTGACGGAAACATACAGATGTTTAACGAGATCTTTCATGATGAGATACAATTGGAAGAGAGTATGGATCGCTATATACATAAGTATGTATATGAAGAGGACAGGGAGCTTCTTAAGCATGCGACATCCGGGGATAATCTGAAAAAGGAACTGGCATGGAAGGATATATTTTACGTGAATTTCCGCACCAGTTGGAATGATGAGATAAAATATTTTCAGATGAAAGTTGTGCGTATAGGAATGTGGGAGGAAAGCAAGGGGATCGTGGTAGGATTCCGAAGCGTAGACGCAGAGATCCGTGAAGAGATGGAGAAGAAGGGAATCCTTGAAGATGCACTCTCACAGGCAAACCGGGCGAATAAGGCAAAGAGTGTATTTCTTTCCAATATGTCGCATGATATCCGGACTCCTATGAATGCAATCGTTGGGTTTACGGCTCTGGCGATTGCCCATATTGATCAGACAGAACGTGTTGAAGAATATCTGAAGAAGATGCAGGGTTATTGTGCGGATCCGTTCGGAGAGAGGGCGGATCCTTTGCCGTCCTGTTCCGGGCGGCTGCGGTTTTCGGGAACCTGTGAAATATGCCAAAGTATCAGGCGCATGAGGGTTCCCGGCGTGAGGCTGATCCGAAATCAGTGAAAATCATAGTTGACTGAAAAGAGTGTGTATGGTAGAGTAATTTTATTAGATAAGTCAGTTGTCTGCTTTGCATATCCGGCATGTCGCCATTTATTTCAAAGCAAATCAAAATAAAAATAAGGGAGGGATGCCGTTGAGGGTCATTTATGGGACACTTATTGTGTTATGGTAGGGAAAGATAAAATAAATCTTGACAGAAAAGATATTTGCCTTTACAATGTTTTATGGACAAATATTGAAAAACCTGTGGGGATGTTTTTCAGTTGCCGCAGGGGAGGCAGGCAGCCCGCCTGTCCGGCCCCTTGCGGCCTTTTACTGAACGCCTGCGCCGGCCCAACCCGGCCAGGCTCCGTGGCGGTCCGCCGCGGACACGAAAATTTTTGGAGGTGTAACAAGACCCAATGGACCCAATTTTAGCAGTCATCGGCATGGTCGTCGCGCTGATTGTGGGCGCTCTGGGCGGCGCGGTCTTTGGCTGGAACCGCCGGAAGGCCACCGCCGAGCGGGAGATCAAATCCGCCGAGGACGAGGCCACCCGCATTGTCAACGAGGCCTATAAGAGCGCCGAGAGCAAAAAGCGCGAGGCTCTGGTAGAGGCCAAGGAGGAGATCCTCAAAGCCAAGAACGAGCATGAGAAGGAGGTCAAGGACCGCCGCAGCGAGCTCCAGCGCCAGGAGAACCGCCTTCAGCAGAAGGAGGAGAACCTGGACCGCAAGACCGAGAATATTGAGAAGAAGGAAGAGCAGCTGTCCGCCAAGCTGGCCAAGCTGGACGCCACCCAGGCCGAGGCGGAGAAGCTGAAGCAGAAGCGGTTCACCGAGCTGGAGCGTATCTCCGGCTTTACCGCCGAGGAGGCCCGGAACTTCCTGCTCCAGCAGCTGGAGGACGACGTGACCCACGAGTCGGCCATGAAGATCAAGGAGATCGAAGCCCGCTTCAAGGACGAGGCCGACACCAAGGCCCGGGAGATCATCTCCCTTGCCATCCAGCGCTGCGCCGCCGACCACGTGTCGGAGGCCACCGTGTCGGTGGTGCCCCTGCCCAACGACGACATGAAGGGCCGGATCATTGGCCGGGAGGGCCGGAACATCCGCACGCTGGAGACCCTCACCGGCGTGGACCTGATTATTGACGACACGCCGGAGGCCATCACCGTCTCCTGCTTCGACCCCGTCCGCAAGGAGATCGCCCGGCTGGCCCTGGAGAAGCTGATCCTGGACGGCCGCATCCACCCCACCCGCATTGAGGAGATGGTGGAGAAGGCCAAGCGGGAGGTGGACGCCACCATCAAGGCCGAGGGTGAGCGGGCCATCTTTGAGACCAACGTCCACGGCCTGCACCCCGAGCTGGTCAAGCTGCTGGGCCGGATGCGCTACCGCACCAGCTACGGACAGAACGTGCTCAACCACTCCATCGAGGTGTCCCACGTGGCCGGGCTGCTGGCCGCCGAGATCGGCGCCAACGTCACCGAGGCCAAGCGGGCCGGCCTGCTCCACGACCTGGGCAAGTCCATCGACCACGAGGTGGAGGGCTCCCACGTGCAGATCGGCGTGGAGCTGGCCCGGAAGTACCGGGAGAGCGAGAACGTCATCCACGCCATCCACGCCCACCACAACGACGTGGAGCCCAAGACCGTGGTGGCCTGCCTGGTTCAGGCGGCTGACGCCATCTCCGCCGCCCGGCCCGGCGCCCGGCGGGAGAATCTGGAGAACTATATCAAGCGGCTGGAGGCCCTGGAGGAGATTACCTCCTCCTTCAACGGGGTGGAAAAGTCCTTTGCCATTCAGGCCGGCCGCGAGGTGCGCATTATGGTCAAGCCCGAGGTCATCAGCGAGGACCAGATGGTCCTGCTGGCCCGGGACATCGCCAAGAAGATCGAGTCTGAGCTGCAATACCCCGGCCAGATCAAGGTCCACCTTCTGCGGGAGACCAAGGCCATTGAATATGCCAAATAACAGAAAGAGAGACCCGGGACGCCCCCCAAGCGTCCCGGGTTTTTTGCGCGCCCGGACGGAGACGGCATTTTAAAAAAACCTTAATGAAATCATCATCTTTCCTTTAGAGCATTTTCCACAACTGTATGATACACTCTAATACAGTTAAACGAGAGGAGCGGATGAACCATGACAGAAAAAATCAAAACCGGACTGTGCGTCCTCGCCCTGCTGATGTCCCTGCTGGCCGTGCTGATGCTCACCTTTACGCTGTCTATCAGCAGCGGCGTCACATTCCAGACCTGCATGTCCCAGCTGTCCCACACAGTGCTGCATAACAGCAGGCAGATTGCGTTTCAAAACGGCAGGCTGAAATTAAATGACGATTTCCAGTTTTACCAGTACGGCGTATCTACCCTTGTTTACAGCCAGAGCGAGTCCCTGCTGGCGGGCCAGCTTCCGGTATCGTTTCCTGCCGGGGAACCGTTTCAAAACGGGCTGACACGGACAGTCGCTGTCGGAGAAGACGAATACCTGGTACTGGATATCTGTTATTCCGACAGCTGGGAAGAAGGCGTATGGCTGCGCGGACTGATGGAGGTTCCCCGCAGCCGCCAGTTTTCGAAAAACCTGCTGCTGGCCATGCTGATTGCACTGCCGCTGTTTTTAGTGCTGGCCGCACTTGGCAGCTACTGGATTGCCAGGCAGGCCTTCCGTCCCCTGGACAGCATTGCAGAAACCGCAGAAGCCATCAACGAAGCATCCGACCTTTCCAGGCGCATCGGGCTGCCGTCTGGACGGGATGAATTTACCAGGCTCGCCGCAACGTTTGACCACCTGTTCGAACGGCTGGAACGTTCCTTTGAAGCAGAAAAACAGTTTACCGCCGATGCCTCGCATGAACTGCGCACCCCGGTATCGATTATCAAAGGAGCCTGCGAATATGCCAGCAAATATGACGAAACACCGGAAGAACGCCAGGAAACGATTACCATGATTTCCCGCCAGGCTGTAAAAATGTCTGCCCTCATTTCCCAGTTATTAAGCATGACCCGGCTTGACCAGGGGACGGAGCTGAACCAGTTTGAGCCTGTAAACCTGTCCGGCCTGCTGCAAAACCTCTGTGAAGAACAGGCCTATCCGCACGGACAGCTCACGTTAGAGCTGCAAGACCTTACTGTCTGTGCAAATCCGGCACTGCTCACCCGCCTGGTACACAATCTGGTGGAAAATGCCTTTAAATACGGAAGGCCCGGCGGCCATGTATGGATCCGTACCTGCCGGGAAGGCAGTGAGGTACTGCTGCAGGTGCGCGATAATGGCATCGGCATTGCCCCGGAGCAGCAGGACAGGGTCTGGCAGCGGTTTTACCAGGCAGACGCCGCACGCAGCAAAGATACCGGGGCCGGGCTCGGCCTGTCCATGGTACAGCAGATTGCCCGCATCCACGGCGGATATATGACGCTGGAAAGCATTCTGGGTGCTGGCAGCGCCTTTACGCTGCACCTGCCGGATTCCCGGCAAAAAAACTGCACGGCTTCTGCCAGACCGGAAATAAATAAGAACGCATAAAATGAGAACGAAAAAATTATAAAAAATTTTTCTCATTTCATACTCATTTCATAATTGCACGTTAAGATACTATCAACAGAACAAACAACACAAACATAACAGCAAAAAGGAGTGCAGGCAATGAAAGCAAACTATTTCCTGTGTGCTGCCGGACTGGCGGCGCTGTTAACTGCAGGATGTGCCGGACAAAAGGCCCAGATGAATTTCATCGGAACAGAAGAAGCAAAACGCCTGGCGCTGGAAGATGCCGGACTGGCGTCGGCATCCGATGCAGAGTTTACCTCGTCGGAGCTGGCCACCCGCAGCGGTGTAGACTATTACCAGGTGGATTTTACAGCAGGCGGGCAGTCTTACCAGTACGACATCGATGCCCTGACCGGAAACATTATTCATTCCAGCATGCCGCCTGACGCGCAGGACAGTCCGTCTGACGGCGCAGATGCCGCTGCAGCAGATACTGGCAGCAGCGGACAGGATATTACAAAAAATCCGGATGCCGGCGGACAAAATGCAGATGTAAAAAATCCTGCTGACAGTGGACAGAACACAAAGGCTGAAAATACTGCCAGCAGCGGACAGAATGCGCATAAGACAGCCGGGACTGGCAGCCAGGATGCAGGCCCGGTGCTGACGCCAGAAGAAGCACAGGCAAAAGCGCTTGCGCATGCCGGCATTCCAAAAGACCAGGCCGTTTTCCTGAAAAGCGAACTGGATTACGATGACGGGCGCAGCCTGTATGAGGTAGAGTTTTTTGTAAACGGCGGCAAAGAATACGACTATGAAATCGACGCCGTTACCGGAGAAGTCATCAAATATGATTTTGAAGCAGAAACCACTCTGCCTCAGGCTGGCTCCGACGGAAAAATGATTTCCGAAGAAAAAGCCAGAAAGCTGGCGCTGGAGCAGGTGCCGGGAGCCT
>OFGE01002425.1_pt1 | contig 13782 bp, 15 predicted proteins | sample 1521681 | NCBI WGS metagenome assembly OFGE01 (sample SAMEA3504093, study PRJEB24116) | mouse gut metagenome | biome: mouse gut; feature: mouse-associated habitat; material: faeces | place: Denmark | collected 2011 | reverse complement strand
GCGACGGCGAGCGCGCCTACGAGTGGCCGGCCATCATCCGCGCCATCAACACCGTGGACGTGATGACCGCCGAGGTGCCGGAGCTGGATTGGGCGCTCTTGAAGCGCATGACCGACCGCATCACCCACGAAGTACCCGGCATCTGCCGCGTGGCCTACGACCTCACCCCCAAGCCCGTAGGCACGGTCGAGTGGGAATAGGCGCGCACATCACGTGAGGTTTGAACCGGGTACATTTTGGTGCAATTTGGCAAACTAGCGAAGCCCATAGTTATCTCCAAGCCAGTTGGACCATAGTTTCTAGAAATGCTCCCTCGGTTGATTCCGAAGGAGCATTTTTTAGTTGGCCCGCCCCCTTCAAACCTATGAAGCTGAAGCATGAAATCCTTGCGTCTCGATATAATGCGCTTGAGCTTGTATTATGCGGATCCAGTCAGTTTTGTACTCACACATCTTCTAAAAGCATGAGCGTTACGTCGAACTTGCACTCATTCAGTGCTCACGGACGATTGCGCAAACAAAAGACCGCTAACCGCTAGATTATTCGCTTTCGGTTTTAACCCAGGATTTCCACAGAGGACTTTCTTTCCAACCATCAGTAAACCCCATACGATTGAGCTCGTCTGCCGACCTGGTCTCCAGAAGGCTAAATAGTTTTGACCGCCAAGACGTGTCAGGAGCCACTCTTTCGAGCAGGTAGCTGAGGATAGTGAGAATTCCGCAGGTTCTGTCGGCGCGAATCTGAAAAGGTTCATACCACTCGGGATTCTTTGCTTTGGTTGGAATAACCGGTCTTGTACCAATACCTTTATTCCAGAGTCGTGCATGATGAGCACATATGTTGCGCGTGGTATTTAATGCAACAAGCCAGGATTTCAACACACGCGTGGTTACACCGAGCTTGCCTGCGAGTTCATTTCGAATTTCCGACGACGCACCTTTATAGAGGCGCAGCATCGTCCCGAATTCCATGAGATTAACCATGATCCAATACGGGGGCAGCTCTTTACTATCGCCATACTTCTCTTTGAAGTGTCGCACAAACGGTTCACTAGAACGCAGATACTGGGTTTCGCAGCGCTCCAGAAATTCGCTATATTCTTCTTCATCTAAACGTGGCAGATTTTCTGGTTCCAGATATCCAAATGGACCAGTTTCTTTCGCGAGTTCATATGCAAGCTGAGACCTAAAATAAACCTCAATACGCTCTATAGCGTCGAGAGTCAATAAACGCAATTGCCGGTCGAATGTATAGAGGCTCCAGATTTCATCAAACGTTGTTCCCTCGATGAAGCGCTCATCGTGAGTACCTTTGGAATCTGAGATGTTAGAGCGTTTGAAAATATACCAATACCCACTCAGACGATAATAGCCGACCTCCTGAAGATGTCGAATCAGGTTCTCTCGGTTGGCGCTCAAGCCACGCTCATCTATAAGCAGATCTGCTTGCTGCTCGTAAGACAACCATGGCTTTTCGTACTCCAAGGACCCTCCTAGGCGAGAATACAAGAAGACCCGGCAGTGTGCATCGTTGAGAGGCCGGCCGGGTTTGCTGTTGCTTATACTAGCACAAGCGCTTGAAGATTTGGTGGCGATACTCTTGAATGGTAGCCCGCTTCATCCACCAAGCCCTTCGACCTTTGGTTGTCTTGCCGCCGCCATAGACCCAGAATCTGTCGGAAACCCATTCGGCCCCTTCGAAACGCTTTCTATCTTGACACCTGCTGCGGCCACAGCACGAACATACACACGAACTCGGTTCATGTGTATGTTCATGCCAATACTGCCGATTGAGGGCGAATGGGGCTTCGATGCGGAGCTACGGGCACAGATCACCCGACAGCACAATAGGGTCGCAGCAATGACCCAGTACCGCATCTGTCGCCCGCGGCGGCACAACCATAGCAAGGCCTGCCGTTTTACGCTCGGCAGGCCTTTTCTTCTGGTCAGATATGCGGCTTACGGCACGCTTGCCCTAGGCGGGCTTTACGGGGATGCGGAGAACCGTTTTCAGGCGTTCGGGGGCAACCCGTCGCGGATCCGAGAGGTAGATCTCGTGGTGGAGGCGCTTCTCGCTTTGGTCGAACCGCAGGCCCTCCGATTCGGCAAAGCTTTTCAGCGCATCGATCGTCGCAGGCTCGTCGTCGTAGGACCCGATGTGCATGCACTGCACGCAGAGCCCCTCGTCCACCGTGATCATCTCCGTCTTCGAGAAGTCGGCTTTTTTCTTGCGCGTGACCTCCTGCACCGCCCAGGCGAACACCCCGGGCGTCACGAACTCGGGCAGCCTGATGCAGCTCATCCACTCGAGTTTGGCCTTGCGCTGCGGATCCAATCGCTCGATAGGCTCGGGAAAAGTCCAGAAGCCCTCGAGCGGCGGAACGACGTAGGGCGTATACCCCTCGATGTCGTAACCCGACTTGGGTGACATCTTGATGGTGAAGGAGATGCCGTAGAGCATCTGGAGGGCACGCTGGTATTCGCCGTCTTCTTCGTTCGGATCCCCTTTGCCGCGCACCGCCACATAGTTGATCGGCGGCATCTCTATGAGAGCCGGCTTCTTCGACGGCTGATAGATGTCCTTGTACTCTTTCTTGTAGTCGAACGGCATGGGGCTCCTCGCTCCTTACGTGATGGTTGCTGCTGGCTATCAGCTCGCCGTCGGCGAACGCGGCCAGGGGCCTTAGGCCTTGACCACGGGAAGCCAGACCTCGCTCCTGCTGTCCGCCGCGGTCATGGCCGGCGTGAAGTATCTCTCGACGTCGGTGCCCGAGGCCCACTGGTACCCAGAGGCCGGCAGCCACTCGGCGAGGATGCGATGCCACAGCTCGTTCATGGCATCGGGCATCGGCCCGACGCACTCGAAGACCGCGTAGGTGGCCGCCTCGACGACGCGCTCCCCCATGCCCTCGGGGCACGGCTGACCTGTGGCCACGCAGGCCATGTAGCAGTCGAACTCGCCGTCGTCGCAGAACTGGACGCCCAGCAGGCCCGCAGGCTCGCTGCCGTCCATCAGGTCCAGCACCTTGTGGACGTCCGCCCCGATCTTAGCCCAGTACTCGGTGGCCTTCGCCCCGGCGCTCTCGACGTCCCATGTCCCGTTGTCGGACGGTATCCCGACCACGCGGAAAGACGGCTGCTCGATGATCTTGTAGTCCATTGCCTCTTCTCCCTTCACGGATAGTGTGAACGCGAGGCGTGGGTGGAGTTTGAGCTTGGTGCCGGGCAGGCGCGCCTCGCTCGGCGACGCGCCGTGCACGCTTCGAAACGCCCTGCTGAACGACGTCGGAGAGTCGTACCCGTATCTCAGGGCCACGTCTATCACCTTCGCATCGGTTGACACCAGGTCGTATGCGGCGCTCGTCATCGCCCGGCGCCTGACGTACTCCGAAAGCGTCACACCCGCCAGGTAGGGGAACATCCGCTGGAGCTGGTACTGGGAGCATCCGGCGATGCGGGAGAGCTCCTCCAGGTCAAGCGTCCCGTCCAGGTGCTCCTCAACGTAGCCCATGGCTCGGTTCAAGTTCTCAAGCTGGCTCATCCACGCCCCCTTTCGCATCCAGGTTACCGGGCAGGAGAAGGCACGTCCTCTCATATCCCGTGCGAATATTGGCTGGGCGCGACCACGCATCACGCCCGAACCAGCAGTATAGCTTAACATTGCAAAGCATGCAGAAGAAACCCTAGGCATCGCGCCCCAAAGGGCATATCCTTGCGCGATGGTTATACTTGAAGGAGTCTAATCTGTTCGGAAGGGGAGGAAGATGGGCGTGCGACGAAGGGGCGCAAATTCGGCATGAGGGCGTTCTGGACCCCTGCGATTGCCGGGGCGAAATGATTCGCACGACAAAGATCTGTCAAATGAATAACCGAACTTACCGGCCAGGTACCTACTGAACTATATTTTACAGACATGCTGAATATGTATTAGAATGTCAGCGTGATTGTAAAATGATTACCAAATACGACAAGACACTGAATTCTATCCTCGAAGCCAACGCGGGGATCATAACCTCTGCCGAGGCGCAAGAGGCAGGGGCTACGCGCCCGGCGTTCTCCGACTACGTCCGCAGACACGGCCTTGAGCGAACATCGCGTGGGGTCTACATTGATCCTGATGTATTCCCAGACGAAATGGCGCTCCTCCAGAAGCGCTTCCCTAAAGCCGCGTTCTCCCATGAATCGGCGCTCTACCTCCATGATCTGACCGACCGCGAACCGATGCCGATCTCGGTCACGGTTGACTCGGGCTACAACGCCGGCCCCCTGAAGGCCCAAGCCGTGCGCATCTACTACACGAAGCCGGAGTGGTACGAGATGGGACTCGCGGAGGTCGAAACGCCGAGCGGTGCCAAAGTGAGAGCCTACGACAAGGAGCGCACTATCTGCGACCTCATCCGCAAGCGTACCGCTTTCGATCCGGCAGTGTTCCGACAGGCTATTCGCGATTATGTGCGGTCAAGGGACAAGAACCTCGCACGCCTGTCTGACTACGCGCGCGCGATGAACATAGAATCCCGCGTTTACGAGGTAATGGAGGTGGCACTGTGATCACGGGAGCCCGGAGAATCAAAGACCTCATCAGGAGCCGCACCAAAGGAGATGGCGCCACGGCACAGATGCTCCTTCGTCACTACGCCATGGAGCGCCTGCTTGAGAGACTGTCCGTGTCCGATTATCGCGATGACTTCGTCATCAAGGGAGGCATGCTCGTGGCAGCTCGACCGGAGCGACGAGGTGATAGACCTGCTTGCGCAAAGCGAGATGATAGAGGGGCACTGGAGCCGATATCAGGCGGCAAACGCCTTCGCTGAGTCAGTCAGTTGGCAAGACGCGCTCGCGTCTCTTCGCGCGTTGGCCAACGCGGTCAAGGACGCCAAAACTGCCGACTAGCCGTTTTCACGAAGAAATACCAGTTCAGAGCTAATGGGACAATTTGTCTCAGTGGAACGAGGAAAGACCAGAATGTCTATCAACGAGTACATCGCCAAGCAGTTCGCCAACCCCCGTGGTATAGGCGGGCGCATCGTTATGGCCGTCATGAACCGTCAGAACGCGCAGATGTACGAAGAGACAGAGAGGCTCCTTCGTCCTCGAAACGACGACATCATACTTGACATAGGCTGCGGCAACGGGATCATGTTGGAGCGGATCGCCCATGCGTGTGATTGCCATTTGATAGGAACCGACATCTCGGAAGATGCGCTTGAGATCGCGAAACGTCGGCTTGCCGGAACGAACGTGGAGCTCCTTCGCTGTCCGGTTGACGATACGCCACTCGAAGACGCAACAGTCGACAAGGCTCTAACAATCAACACGATTTACTTCTGGGAGGATCTGGCGTCGGGCTTCGAGGAGATTGCTCGCGTGCTCAAACCCGAGGGCATCTTCATCAGCACTCATTACACGAACCGAGCCCTCGAATCCTACTCTCACACTCAGTTCGGCTATAGGATGCGTACGGAACAAGAGGTTGTTTCGGCTGCGGAGATTGCGGGCTTTACAGTTCAAATCAAGTCCATCATGGACGGAAGGGCGTATTGTGTTGTAGGCAGGAGGCAAGCGTGAGCGAGGATTTGCGATTCGCCGACAGGGGCGAGTTCAGAAAATGGCTGCAAGGCAATGCATCTTCCGACGATGGTGTCTGGCTCATCTTCGGCAAGGCAGGAGGCCCTAAGACGCTCAAGGCATCGGAAGCCCTGGAAGAAGCGCTCTGCTTTGGCTGGATCGACGGGCAGATGCAGAAGATCGACGACGTCTCTTATCGCAAGTACTTCTCTCAACGTAGGCTCAACAGCAAGTGGTCTGAGAAGAACAAGAAGCTCGTAGCCGAGCTTGAGAAGCGCGGACTCATGACCGAGCATGGGCGCTCGAAGATCGAGGAAGCGAAGGCCAACGGACAGTGGGATGCTCCGAAAGCTCCTGGCATCACCGACGAGGACATCGAGCGTATCGCGCAGATTCTTGAGCCCTATGAGAAGGCGCACGCGAACTTCCTCGGCATGTCTCCTTCGGTGAGGAAGACCTACACGAGGGCCTACCTTGATGCAAAGACCGACGCTGGTCGCGAGAAGCGTCTCGCTTGGATGGTTGACAGGCTCAACCAGAACCTCAAACCGATGTAATCGGCGAAGAATCACCAGTTCAGAGCAACTGAGATAATTTGTCCCAGTGAAGCAAGGAGGGAGAAGAGATGGATGCAGCAAGAAGGCAGCGATTGAGCTTGATCAGTTTTTGCTTGCTGGATCTCGTTCTCTACACCTACGGCGTCATCTCCGCGCCGCGCATACCTAGCCACATCGAGGGCATCGCCCTGCCGCTTGATTTCATGGTGGGGATACCGTTTGGGTTCTATCTTCTCGTAGTTAGGCCGAGAAAGCTCACCCTGCTCTCGGTCATTCCCGTTATTTGGATCGGCTATGCGCTGAGCGCGCTCGCGCTCGGGGCGCCAGATGCAGGTATCCTGCCGGCCCTGCTCTCCGCGCTAATCCCCGTGGAGCTCGCCATCGCCGCGCGGGAATGCCTGAAGATCGCCCGCACTTTCAAAACCGCCAAGGCGAAGAGCCCTGATCCCATGGCCTGGTTCAGGGAGGCGATGCGCTACCTCGTCCGCAAGGATGCCGCCGCTAGCATAACGGCAGCCGAGCTGAGTGTTTGGTACTACGCACTTCTCTCATGGCGAAAGAAACCCTATGTGCTGCCAGACGAGAAGGCGTTCAGCTACCACAACGCCGGTGGTTACATGAACATGATGCTGGGACTTGCGCTCGCGTTCCCTGTGGAGATCGTCGCGGTGCACCTTCTGGTGTCGCAGTGGAGCGTTCCGGCCGCTATCGTCATTACGGCACTTTCCGCTTATGCGGCCGTTTGGCTCATGGGCGACGCGCGCGCCCGCATACTGCGCCCCATCGTGGTCGGAAAAGGCTCCGTTCGTCTGGAATGCGGCATTCAGATGGAGGTCGTCATCCCCGTCTCCAATATCGAGATGGTCGCACTTTCGGATAACGAAATTGGGCATATCGAAGAGTCAGACAGGCTCAACTACGGCACGTTTTATCGCCCGGATGCATGGTTGGTGATGCAGAGCTCCGTTGAAGTTCGGACGCTTCTGGGCACGAAGCACGTGCGCGCCATCGGCGTGAGCGTTGACGACCCAAAGGCGTTCGCCGCCGCGATTAAAGAGGCTGCGGAATGAGGCGCCGTAACTTGATACGCGCCAATCGTTGAGGGATCGAAGCGAATGCCCAGCGACTTGAACAGCTGATCCTCTGCGGTTGGCGCAAGCTCGAAGGCGTCGACCAGGGGCCAGGGCGACTGGAAGGTATGCGCCCAGGCGCAAGCGAGCTGGAAGGCAACCGAGATGATCACGTACCTCAAGACCAAATCGATGGCGCTCATACGGAGACCTCCTCCCCCAGGCGGCGCATGACTGCATCAAACCTTGGGTTGCCGCGAAGCGCGCCCCAGCTCTCGTTCGATGTGATGCTGCTCACGAAGGACGAGCGTAGCGATGCCGCAGCCTCTCCCCTCGCCTCATCCGCCTTCTCGTCTCCGTTCTGCCACAAGAACTCGTCGACGGGTTTGAAGAAAGGCGGGTTCTGCGGGTTCTCAAACGTCTCGCAGCAGCGCTCCAGGTCTTCGACGAACCGTTCCAACTCGTCCAGCGCGCGGTCGCCATCTCCCGATTCCACGAGCTGCGTCGCCAACGCGATCCGAATGATCGGGACGAGCGTCGGGGAGAGCGCCTCAAACCCATTCGGCGCTTGAATGGCTGCCGCGAGAACAAGGATATCTTCGAGCTCCTCGGCGCTTACACCCTCGACCCCGGCCAAAGCCTGCGCGCAGCTGGCAACTTCGAGGAGCGAGAAGAGGAGCTGGCGCTTGAGCGCGATCTCGGCCCTCTTCGGGTTCCCTGCTCTTATGGCGATGCCCGCGAGAATGATTGCTGCCGTGTTCGGCTTAGCGGGAACCATCTTCCCAATAAGTTCATCTGCTTGCCCCTCCCTCCCCTCGGACGCGAGCAATATGCAGAGCGCTTGCAAAACGAAGTCTGTGGAGGGGCCGTCTGGGTCGAGCTGCAGCACACGGCGCAAGATCCTCTCAGCGAGATTGGCCACGTGCGATGCGGGTTCGGGGCAATTCGCCTCATCTGAGGCGCTCGGCTCTATCGCTTTCACATAGAGCGCGAGGCCAATAGCCTTGAGGAGCTCAGGGTCGGACCAGTACCGGGCAGACTGCCGCTCGGCATACGCAGCAGCCTGGGCAGGATCCTCCGCAAGCAGCGCTTGCAGCCACTCCGTGACCTCTTCCCGCTTTTCCTCGCTTGCCAGGGGTTCGTACCCGAACAAGTCGTCCAAGGTTACAGAGAAAAGGGAGGCTATCTGGGGCACAAGGGCGATGTCGGGCAAGCTTTGGCCGCATTCCCATTTCGATACGGCCGCTTTCGACACGCCGAGTCGGCAGGCAAGTTCCTCCTGCGTAAGATGGTTGCGGATGCGCTCTTCTAGGATGCGCTCGGATAAAAGGGAACGGTTCATCGGTTGTCCTTTCGACACCTTCAATTATCTCCGCACTAAGAAATCGCAGCAAGCGAGAGCCGATTGACTTTGCCCGCCGTTAAATCAACCGACGGTTGACTGCCGCTCTTGTAACGCGATTTTGCGACGGCCGGGCCGAAAGGATCAGCACGGTAAAGAACCGGCTAGCGAGGCGGAGCTCACGCCCTCGGCTTCCCGTTACGGAAATCCTACGGCGGTGTAAAAGGCCGGTTTCGGCTCCGGGGTGCCCCCCCTTCGGCTCTTTTCCGCAATCGCTACGGTAAAGGGACGGAAAACGAAAGGAGGAAGCTATGTCTTCGATCAGTCATACCGTAGCAAAGCCCGTCATCAGCAAGCCCGTATCCGAGAAAGCCCAGCGTAAGCAGCGCGAGAAGCAAGATATCGTCGCCGTCATCGGCCGCATCGCCTCCATCCTCTCGGTGCTTATGTACGTGTCCTACCTCACGCAGATCGCCAACAACCTCGGCGGCAACCCGGGCAGCCCCTGGCAGCCGCTCTGCGCGCTCTTCAACTGCACCATGTGGACCATCTACGGCTTCATGAAGCCCAAGCGCGACATCCCCATCATCGTCGCCAACATCCCCGGCATCATCCTCGGGCTCGTCACCTTCGTCACCGCCATCGTGCACTAGGGCTATTTCGCGGCGGAGTACCTGTGGTGTTTGCTTCAGCGCGCATCGAATGCGATGCGCGCATGCGCCTCAGGCTGTCATTTCCAGTTCGCAAAAGGGGCGATTGCGTAAAGAGGTATATTTTGCATCCAACCCTCGTCGCGATGCCCGGACAGACTGAATCTCCGCGCCTGCATACCTTTGTATTTCTCGCAAAACGCACGCAGGCTCTTTGATTTCAAGTTCTCTTCTGCTTTGACTTCGATCGGATACGTGATGCCATCTTTTTGGACCACGAAGTCAATCTCGCCACGCGAGTTTTCTGCCGACCAGTAAAACGGGGTCAACCCGCATTCTGCTATGAGTTGCTGGCACACGAATTGTTCTGCGAACGCGCCTTTGAATTCAGTGAAGAGCAGGTTCCCCCCTAAGATGCTGCGTTCGTCCAACCCCGACATTGCGCCCAACAAACCGACATCCAAAGCAAAAAGCTTGAAAGCGGAATTCGTATATGCCGAGAGGGGGACTCCGGGTTTTGTGACGCGCGGTACTTTCAAAACGAGTCCGGATTTAGTGAGCCATGTTATGGCGGCATGGTAGTTCTTTGCGCGAGCGCCCGATTTGATGTGTCCGAAGATGTACTTCTTATTCTCCTTGCTCAGCTGGGCCGGAAGGGAGTTCCAAGCTGCAAGCGTATACTCGGTTTCAGTTCGACTAAGATGTTTGGAGACGTCTCGCTCATATCCTTGAAGGATCTCCTTCTGGACTTGGCGAACCTCGCTAAGGTCGGCAGATTCAGCGAACCGCGATACGACTTCAGGCATCCCGCCGATAAAATAGTATTGCCGCAGAAGCGACGTCAGCTTTTCCTTAAATGAATCTATGAGCTTCCAATCCCCTGAATCAACTAATTCGCGTAAAGCGCTCTCGTTTGTGGCATCTAGGAACTCCCGAAAGCTCAAGGGGTAGAGGTCCAATGTGGTTACTTTGCCCACAGGATATCCCGTACCCTCATGAATTGTGATTCCGAGCAGGGATCCGGCGGCCGCTATTGCCTGCCCAGGCATTTGCTCGTAGAAATACTTCAGTGACGTGAGCGCTTTTGGGCACTCTTGAATCTCATCGAAGATGATGAGGGTCTCCTCTTGCGTGATCCTTTGCCGTGATTCGGCTTGGTGATTATTTGCAACGACCGGCCACGTCCGTTTCGGGTGCGACCGCGATGCCGGTTTCACATGCAGCCGCACCCGTTTTCAGCTAAAGACGCAGCCTAGCTTCTCGGCGACATCAGCTCCCTCATATTCACCTCTCCGGTCTGCAGGGTCACGGCGTTGTGGACTATCCTGTCCATGATGGCGTCTGCGTGGGTTCCCCCGCCGAGCCTGCCATGCCAATCCTCCACCCGGTACTGGGAGCACCATATCGTCGACGATTTGTCGTGGCGACGGTCGACGAGCTCCAGGAAGAACCGCATCTGGTCGGGGTTGAGCGGATCCATGAGCCACTCGTCCACGACGAGAACCTTGTAGCGCGCGTACTTCTTCAGCACCTTCGATTCGGGGATGCCGGCGGCCAGGTCCTCCTCGCGCGACATCAGCAGGTCGGGCATGCGCACGTAGAGGGTGCTCAGGCAGTGCTTGCAGGCCTGCCTCCCGATCGAGCAGGCGAGGAAGGTCTTGCCGGTTCCGGTGTAGCCGACCACGATGACGTCGGTTGCCGATTCCACGAACTGGCAGGTCCCGAGGCCGTTGACGGTGTCGCGGGAAAGCGGCCTGCCGTCGTAGACGACGCCGCTCACATCCGCGTTCGCTATGCGGAAGTGCGCCCGCTGGAGCAGCCGCTTCACGCTGGCGTTCTCCTTCTCCTGCGCAACGTAGTCGACGATGACGCGCACCCTCTCGTCGAAGCCCATGTTGGCGTACGAGGGGTCGGCCGCCATCGCATCCATGATGTCGAGCGCCTCGGGCACGCCGATGATCCGCATCTTCCTCCTGGTCTCCTGGTCGATCATCGCGCACCTCCCGCGTAGTAGGAGGCGCCCCGGACGTAGCCGCCCCTGTCCGCGGGCCTCGTCTCGGAGCCCGACGGCCCGGCGGCCCCGGACGCCAGCACGCTGCGTATGAACCTGCAGCGCGGATGCGCCGTCTTCTCCAGGGAGTAGGAGCATGCGGCCTCCAGCTCGGCGTCCCCGTAGTGCTTCGACAGGTTGAGTATGGCCATCACGGGGTTGTACGCCTGCTCCTTTATCTGGACGTCGCAGAACACGCGCTCGACGACCGCGAGCGCGGACGGGCCGATCGACGAGGCCCACCTGCGCATGCGATCGTCGTCCCATTCCAGATCGGCGAACTCCGGCGGCATGTGGGACCGGTCGGTCTGCAGCTTGTAGCGCGCGAAGTCCGGGATGCGCGGGTGCGTGGCGACGCGCTCGCCGCCGTGGTAGATCTCGACCGTCGACTCCGTCACTTTCAGATCGACCTTCTTGCCGACGAGCCTGTAGGGCGCCGAGTAGCGGTTCGTGCCGTACACGACGTGGAAGTCCAGGTTGACCTTGCGCCCGTATACCCAGTCGCACACCTCGAACGGGGTTGCCGGGAGCGGGGCGAGCATCGGCCTCTCCACCTCCTCGAACACGAGCTTGCGCGATCCCTCCCGCTTCTGGAAGGGCCGGGCGTTGTACTCGTCCAGGCGCTCCATTATCGCCGCGTTCAGCTCGCCGAGCGTCGCGAACTGCCGATCGCGCAGCTTGGCGATGACCGCGGTCGCGATCTTCCCCACGCCGCCCTCCACGCTCGCCTTCTGCTTGGGCTTCGCCACGCCGGTCGGCATGATGGCGCACACGTAGTGGCGCCCCAGCGCCTCGTAGGCCTCGTTGAGCACGACCTCGCCCTCCTTGGGATGCTTGGTCACGCCCGTCTTGAGATTGTCGCAGATCAGGCGCACGGCGACCCCTCCGAAGAACTCGTAGGCCCTGACATGGCAGAGCAGCCATGTGTTCTGCCTCATGTCCAGGGTTGCCTCGACGTATGTATACTGCGAGTACGGGAGAACCGCGACGAACAGGCGCACCTTCGAGACCTCTCCCGTGACGGGGTCGACCAGCCGCATGGTCGACCCCGACCAGTCCACCTCCATGGCCTGTCCGGGCTTGTGGTTGAGGTGGTTCGTGACGTTCTTGGAGACGGCGTAGTCGGCGTATCCCCTCGTGAAGGTGACGTAGCTCACCGATGCCTTGCCGCTCTCGGCGCATTCGTCGCGGTACTCCTCCCACAGGAGCTTCAAGTTGACGCCGACTTTGCGCAGCTCGCTGTGGACGTATCCGTAGTCCGGCCTCGCCACGGCCTCCTCCGCCTCCCTTTCCTCGGGGAACAGCATCGCCGCGATCTCGTCGTCGCCCAGCAGGGAGACGTCCCCCCACCCGACGCCCTTCTCGGACGCCCTGTCCAGCACCTCCTTTATCGTATGCGTCGAGATGTGCCGCGTGCGTGCGATCTCCCTTCTGGACATGTTCTTCGCGCTCAGCTCGATGATGAGCTTCGCATTGCGGTGCTTTGCCATGGTGAACCTTCCTTTCTCGATCTGGTTGGCAATGCCAGTCGAGTATAAGAAGCGTGGCTCAGCTTGAAATCGTGGGATCGGAGGCTATGCGGCCCGTGTTGAAATCACGTGTCGCTCGATATGAAATCGGTGCAGCTGAAAAACGGAAATAATCAGCTTGGATTCCCAATAGGATTTGCGCAAGATCATATCCATTGTCAAATAATGAAGCTAACTGCGGGTTGTTGTCGAAAGAGACGTATGCGACGTTTTTAAATGCTGTTTTTCCGAGCTCCTGCAAAAGCCATGTTTTTCCTACCTGTCTGGCTCCGTTGAGCACAAGCGGTTTGCGGTGAGGTGAATCTTTCCATTCCAAAAGATCTGCCATGAGGAATCGTTGCATGATTGCCTCCAGTCGTGTTTTGTGGTGGCATTTTTAGTCGCAGGTCTATCTGCTGTGTTGTCCCATTATAGTGTTTCATCCTGACTTTCTCACCATTTGGATATTTTAAGGACGTAAAATATCATTTTTAGGACATTTTCAGGACGTAATCTGATACGGTCGACATTAAGTCTGATCCGTCGTCATCTGGAAGGCGAATCGGCCAGAATATCCTTAACCTATTCCGTAATAACCGCCGCATTGTAAGCCGCTTGCTGTTTAAGAAGGTAGAATGGCGCAAAGTGTTTTTCGAAGGCATCCCAAGCAGAGCGGACAGTGAAAATCATGAGCGAGGTGTTGATCGTTGAGGATGAGCGGGAGCTGGCGGGGCTTTTGCGGATATATATGGAAAAGGCGGGGGATATCATAAAGGGGGAGCTGAACGCAGGCGATACGGAAGTCATTTTGTGCAAAGGCGGTATCAGGGACTGGGATGAGGAAACCATTCCGCAGGAGGTTGACCGTATCATCCACTGTGCCTGCCCCACGAAGTCCCATGAGATGATAGCGCGGCCGGTAGAGACAGCGGACTGTATTGTGGAGGGGACGCGCCGGATCCTGGAGCTGGCGGCAAAAAAGAAGGTTCGTTCCATGGTATACCTCTCCTCTATGGAGGTTTACGGAAAGGTTGACTG
>OFGE01002423.1_pt1 | contig 13787 bp, 10 predicted proteins | sample 1521681 | NCBI WGS metagenome assembly OFGE01 (sample SAMEA3504093, study PRJEB24116) | mouse gut metagenome | biome: mouse gut; feature: mouse-associated habitat; material: faeces | place: Denmark | collected 2011 | reverse complement strand
TGTGGAACGCCTTCTGCTCATCTCTGAAGTTCTTCAATACAACTTCATCGAAGAAGTCTATCTGCGGAAACTGAAATCCACGGACGAGAATATACCTTGCATTGTAATCCCTTTCAAAGAGAAAGGGATCGACACCTCACAGCTTCCGAACGAACTGTTGGAGTGGCTGAAACAACAATTGCTGTAGCAAGAAAGGTCACATCCGTACAAGATACCGACACATTCTCCTGCTTCTGTCTTCTGCAATTGCCCTACCTTTGCAGCGACTATTATTAAGCATTGGAATGAATGAACAGATTATATAATATCATCCTCATCAACGGAAAAATTCTTTTGGCTATCATAGCCCGACTATCGTTTCTCCTATCAACGGAAAGCAAACTGAAAAAATTCGCCAAAGGCCAACAAGGGTTGATTAAACAGATTCAAGCCGAAATGTCCTGCCACAAAAACAACCCGACTCCCGTCATCTGGCTACACGCTGCTTCTTTAGGAGAATACGGCGTTGCACGCCCTATCATAAAGCAGCTAAAACAAAGAAGTACATGCCGCATCGTACTCACTTTCTTCTCCCCTACCGGATACGAAGCATTGCATATACATCACCCGGAAATAGACCATATCTTCTATCTGCCATTGGATACTCCTAAAAACGCCCGCACGTTCATCGATACTATCCATCCGCAGAAAACGATATTCATCATCTCCGAATACTGGATAAACTACCTGAACGAACTCAGAATGAGAAACATTCCTACTTTTCTCATCTCAGCCGTCATCAGCCGTAACGCTCCTTTTTTCAAATGGTACGGCGGATTATTCCGTTCGTCATTGGAGACATTCACTCACTTCCTGGTGCTAAACAGGCAATCGGGCGAGAACCTGCAATCGTTAGGATATAGGAACTTCAGTGTAACGGGCGACCCGCTCTTCGATAATGCAGCCTCCATCGCCGCATCCCGGTGGAACCATCCTGTGCTCGACAGCTTCTGCGGCGGAAAGAGTGTATTCATCGCCGGCAGCGTCAGCGACCGCCGAGATCTTGCCATGACCACACATCTCGCCGATGACAACCCTGACACGCGGTTCATCTTCGTGCCGCACGACATCAGCGACCGCAACCTCCGCTCCCTCTCCGAGAATCTCGCGAACGGAAGTCTGCGGCTATCGGAATGTACGCCTGAAACCGACTTCGGCGGCGTTCAGTCGCTGGTGGTGGACCACGTCGGCGATCTCCCCCGCATCTACCGATACGGTACCTGGGCATACGTCGGAGGCGGCTTCACTCCCTATCTGCACAGTGTGATCGAGCCCACGGTCTATGGACTGCCTGTAAGTTTCGGACCGAGAATCGAACGGAAATCCACGCCGTTGCGTATGATCGAACTCGGCATAGGTACAAAAGTGGAGAACTATGAGGAACTGCGCGACTGGTTCGCAGGGCTCCGCGACAACATGCCTGAACTGGAACGCGTACACACCGCCGCCTCCCGCTATGTTCAGGAAAATGTCGGTGCCACTGCCGAAATCGTCTCCCGGATAGAAAAAGACCTCGACAGGAAACCGGGATGATATGAAAAGTCAATCAAATAATAAATAAAGAGTTATCGATATAAAGAAATATACGTATATGAAGATAATCTGTGTGATTCCGGCAAGAGCCGAATCCTCACGCTTTTTCGAGAAACCGCTCGCACCTATCTCAGGCAAGCCGATGATACGCTGGGTCTGGGAACATTGCCGCGAAGTCAAGGAATTCGACGCGGTCTATGTCGCCACCGACTCCGAAAAAATCAAAGAGGCCGCCGAGTCGTTCGGAGCTGAAGTGATCATGACGGCATCTGACCATGATACCGCCACCGAGCGACTCTATGAAGTGTCGCGCAAGGTTGACGCAGACCTGTACGTGATGGTCAACGGCGATGAGCCATTGCTCACCCGCGAAGCCATCGTGCAGTGCATACCCCCGGACCTCGACCCCGACTCGCTCTTCGTGTCCAATCTGATGACCGATTTCAGCAATCCGGTGGAGGTGGTGGACGCCACCAACCTCAAGATAGTGACCGCCGCCGACAACCGCTGCCTCTTTATCTCGCGGAGTCCCATTCCCTACCCCAAAGGATCGCTCGATGTGATATATCATAAGTTTGTCGGCGTAGGCGCATTCACCCGCAAGGCTCTCGACTATTACCACTCCACTCCGCGCGGACCTATCGAGAAGGTAGAGGAAAACGATTCCTTCAGGTTTATCGAGAACCACGTGCCGATCTATTATTACAACGCCCATTGCAAATCATTGTCAGTCGACACTCCGAAAGACATTGCCGCAGTGGAGAGGTATCTTATGCCCGGCACCCGATAGAAAGCCGGATGAATTGAAGTAAAGACAGGAATAAACGAAGTAGAAAACAGGAAGAGATGAAACTTGATGCAAAAAACCGTAAAAGGTATGCCGACCGTTTCCGCTATTTCGCATCCAACATGGCGATGTACTTCCTGCCGGACAGGATGGCCGACATCCCGTGGAGACGCTTCCATTCCCGGCTCTCCGACACGGCGCTGGAGGACATAACGCGGCGCGCATCCTATTATGTCAAGTTGCCCGGCGGCGCGGAAGTCCCCGAGGGAGAAAGTTTCCTGACCGGCAAGTTCAAATTTCCGTTCTTCGCCCGCCATCATCATTCCTCCTACTTCTTCGATATTTATCCCCATCTGAGGATGATGCCCGACGGGATGCGCTTCCTCTACATGGCCGAGGACGTGGACTGGGAACTACCGGCGCCCACGTTCGTCAAGAGCCGCCCCGTCACGGCGGGGCCTTCCATGTCGGCGATATGCAGGATGAATTCCATCCGCCATTTCCGATTTGTAGAGGATGAGGTTCCCTACGAAAAGAAGAAAGACATAGTGGTGTCGCGCAATGAGGTACGCGACCAGCCCTGGCGATCGCGTCTCCTGGAAATGTACTGCGGCGACCCGCGCTTCGACTTCGGACAGATCAACAGTGATGTGGGACGTCCGGAATGGGTACGCCCCTTCATGAGCATCGACGAGCAGCTCGGCCATAAGTTCATCATGTGCATCCGCGGCAACGATGTTGCCACCAATCTGAAATGGGTGATGTCGTCCAACTCGATAGCGGTCATGCCGCGGCCCGACGTGGAGTCATGGTATATGGAGGGGCTCCTGAAGGGCGGTGTGCACTACATCGAGGTTAAACCGGACTACAGCGACCTCCCTGAGCGTATAGACCATTATCTCTCGCATCCGGATGAGGCGGAAGAGATAATCGCGAACGCCCACCGCTGGGTGGACCGGTTCCGCGACACGAGAATCGAACAGCAGGTGATGCGCGAGGCGGTATGCCGCTACTTCGTGCAGACCGGCCAGACGGACCCTGAGAAACCATGAAAAAAAAGCCGCGACATATCCTTGTGCTGCGCTTCTCAGCGCTCGGCGACGTGGCGATGACCATCCCTGCCATCTACTCTTTCGCACTGGAGCATCCGGAAGTGAAGGTGACTGTGGCCACGCGTCCCTTCTTCGCCAGGCTGTTTGTCGGCGCTCCCGCCAACCTTAACGTAAAGGGAGTGGATCTCAACGGTTACAAAGGAGCCGGCGGACTCTTCCGGCTTGTGAGGATAATGGCCGGCATAGGAGCCGATGCCGTGGCGGACCTTCACGACGTGCCGCGCACAAGGGCTATATGCGCGTGGCTGCGGCTGCGCGGCGTGCGCATCGCGAGAGTGGACAAGCGGCGCCGGGAAAGGAAGCGGGCGTTGCGCGGGAAAATCCGCCAGCAGAATTTCGTGGACCGTTACGCCGACACATTCCGCCGGCTCGGGTTCAACATGACAGTTGATGAATCGTCCCTGCCGCACGCATGGCCCGCGCCACCTTTCGAGCCTTCGGCGTACGCTGTCGGAATAGCTCCCTTTGCCCGCTACGCGACAAAGACATGTCCTCCTGACAGTATTCGGGAAGCATGCCGCATCCTTGCCTCGAAAGGTTATGACATCTATCTCTTCGGCGGACGTGGCGCGGAAGCGGCTACGCTCGCCGAATGGGAGCGAGATTCGGAGCGGATCCGCAGCATTGCCGGAAAATACACGCTCGAAGAGGAGATTTCCCTGATGGAGAGGATGATGGTGATGGTATCGATGGACTCGGCCAACCAGCACCTCGCGTCGCTCGCAGGAACAAGAGTGCTGACTCTCTGGGGCGCCACCACACCCGCATGCGGCTTCATGCCATACGGGCAGCGGGAGGAGGATTCATACTTCAAAGACATCAGTTGCCAGCCATGTTCGGTGGCCGGCACGAAAAATTGTCCCGAAGGTCATCCCTTTTGCGTAGCCTTTCCCGATCCAGACACAATCGCATCCTTCATTATCAGGAGAATAGAACATTATCAAAAACAATATACAACACATCTATGAACGCAGCAGCGGCAACGATAATACTACTGGTTATCTCCAATGTGTTTATGACTCTGGCCTGGTACGGCCACCTCAGAATGCAGCAGACAGACATGGCTAAAAACTGGCCTCTGCTGGTGGTGATTCTCGTATCATGGGGAATCGCACTTTTTGAATACTGTTTCCAGGTGCCGGCCAACAGGCTTGGATTCCGCGAGAACGGAGGCCCCTTCTCCCTCTTCCAGCTCAAGATTCTTCAGGAAGTGATCACGCTGACGGTGTTCACCGTCATGGCGATGTTCATGTTTCAGGGAGAGAAACTGCAGTGGAACCATCTTGCGGCGTTTCTCTGCCTGATCGGGGCGGTCTGTTTTACATTTCTTCCGAAAGCATAAGTGTACTTTAGAACAATACAATGAACAGCAGAATATATATCGCTCCCGTGCAGGGGCATACCGACGCGGCATGGCGTCATTTCCATCAGCTCGCGTATGGCGGCGACAATCTCTATTTCACACCTTTCATCCGCGCCGAGCATGGCGGAGTCCGCGACCGCGACATACGCGACTTCAGCGGGCCGCTGTCGGCGAATCATCAGCTTGAGCCGCAGGTGATATTCCGCGACATGGAGGAACTCGACCTTCTCCTCACCGCGCTCGAGGATGAGGGCGCCACACGTATCAACCTCAACATGGGATGCCCCTTCCCTCTGCAGACGGGGAAAGGGCGCGGCGCCGGCTTCATCGCAAACAGCGCCGAAGCCACCCGACTGCCGGAAATCGCCGCCAGGTATCCCGGGATAAGCCTGTCAGCCAAGATGCGCCTCGGCTTCTCAGGACACGACGAGTGGCGCGGTATCATGCCGGTGCTCAACTCCATGCCGCTCCGGTTCATCGCGCTCCATCCCCGCGTGGCCAGGCAACAGTATGGAGGGGATCTTGACCTCGACATGTTCGCAGAGTTTATGAAGGAGAGTGCCAATCCGGTAGTTTTCAACGGAGAACTGAAAACGCCTTCAGACATCTCGGACATGACGGAGCGGTTCGCCGACATAGCGGGCGTAATGCTCGGGCGGGGGCTCTTAGGCCGTCCGTCGCTTGCAGCCGAGGCTGCAGCCGGAGAGGAATGGCCGCGTGAAAGGCGCATCGATGAAATGCTCCGTTTCCACAACGCCTTGATCGCACATTACGAGGAGACACTGTGTGGAGAATCACAACTGCTCTCGAAGATAAAGCCGTTCTGGGAGTATGCCGAGGAAGAAATAGGACGCAAGGCGTGGAAGGCCATAAAGAAAGCCGGAACTGTTCCCAAGTACCGCACTGCTCTGGCACTGATCGAATAATACGGCATATCCCCCATTAAAATCAGATATCATGAAACGCATCCATATCTTGTTTGCCACTGTGCTTTCAGCTCTGTCAATAGCCGGAGGTGCCTCGGCAGCGGATATATCACGGGAGACGGACTCATTGCTGAGGGTGATCGACAGGCTTATTGTGAAGAAACCGGAGATTGTGGCGGCAAAGCGCACACGCATAAACTCCATCAACCGCAGTCTCGTAAGTTCCCTCTCAGAGAAAGAGAGATGGAAATGTCTTAACGACCTTTTCCGCGAATACCGCAACTTCTCGATGGACACATCCCTCCTGATAGCCCGCGAGGCAAGAAAAATAGCGGAGCACACAGACAACGACACTATGCTTTGGCGGTCGCGGCTTATGGAGGTGGAGGCGCACAAGGGAATCGGTAATTACCACAAGGCACTCGCCATGCTTGACTCCATGCCTGCCGGGGGAAAGAAGACCATGCGCAACGATATTCTGAATCGCTATTGTTCAATCTATTATTCGCTGTACGACAACACGTTTCCCCGCTCCGACGCCGAATACTACAAGAAGAAACAGATATGCTACCGCGACACGCTCGTGAAAGAATCGGCGCCGGGCAGTATGGAGCATTTCCTGAATCTCGCGGAATGCTGTCTATTGCTCGACAATCCTGAAGACGCGATCGACGCGATAAAGAAAGCCGCCCGGGCGTTGCCCTCCGGAAGCGATACCGGCGTGCTCAACTATATCACGGCCAAAGCACTGCTCAGACTCGGCCGTGTAGAGGAGGCCAAACTATATCTGTCGCGTGCCGCCGCATCCGACCTGCAGCGCGCAACCCGCAAATACGAGGCCCTGCAGAATCTGGCGAATCTCCTCAACAGCGAGGGAGACACCAAGCGAGCGTACCGCTATATCTCCAGTTCGCTTGAGGACATCATGCTCGGCAACGCCCGTTCCCGGATCTCGAAGGTGTCGGAATACCTCCCCATCATCAACAATGCCAACGAAGAAGTGCGGCATTCTTTCGCACGCGGAATGTTCTTCTCGCTCATACTGACGGTGATTCTGCTCGCCGGTCTCGCCCTGCTCACAGTAATGCTTGTGCGCCGGTCGCGGAGGCTCGACCGCGAGAAGAAACTGCTCGCCGCGAAGAACGAGGAACTCGAACGGCTCCGTCACAAGCTTGACGGAGCGAACCGCAAACTTGAAGAAGCATCCAAAGTGAAAGAGGAGTATATCGGATACCTTTTCAACCTCTGCTCGGAATATATCGACATCATTGACAAATACCAGCGCCAGATCGCCCGGAAGATAAAGACCGGTACAACCGCCGACATCGACAAGCTCCTCTCCACCCCCGTATCGGACACCTATCTCAAACCTTTCTACCGCAAATTCGATTCAATCTTTCTCGACATTTTTCCCGACTTTGTAAACAGGTTCAACGATCTGCTCAAGCCCGAATACAAGATCTCTCCCAAAGAGGGAGAACTTCTTACTCCAGAACTGCGCATCTTCGCATTGGTAAGACTCGGCATAGGCGACTCAACCAGAATAGCCTCCTTCCTCCACTATTCCGCACAGACCGTCTACAACTACCGGCAGCGCATCCGGAACCGGTCCATTCTTCCGCGCGAGGAATTCAAAGAAGCCGTCACGACCATCTGACAACCGCATCCATATCCCTCTTTTTTCCAAAAGAATCATACTTACGCGCCTCCATCCGCTTATGGAGGCGCTTACTTTTATCACATATTTTAGGATTGATTATCAGCTTATTGAATCTTATCAGAACTTACTTTTTCATTTACATACTCTTGCTCCGTGCCCATGATGTGATTAATTTTGCAAAACATATAGTAAATTGAAAACGATCCGATAGATAATCCAAGCTAAGCTTTTAAGGTTGACATACCATCAATACTATAATTTCCTAACATGAAAAATCCAAGACATTTTTCGAGACTGAGGAGGATATTGGCGGCATTTGCCATAGCCATGATATCCCCGCAGCTCATGGCTCAGGTGAAAATATCGGGCCTCGTGGTGGATCAGGAACATGAACCCGTGATCGGCGCCACTGTCCTTGTAAAAGGCACCACAATCGGAACCAGTACGGATCTTGACGGAAAGTTCGTCCTGAGTGTTCCCAAATCAAACTCGCTTCTTACCGTGACCTACGTGGGATGCAAGCCGGTGGAAATTGCCGCAGACTCGCCGCTTCTCGCGTCGGGAATCGTGCTTCACGAAGATGCGGAGATCCTCGGAGACTTGGTCGTGATCGGTTACGGTACAGTAAAGAAAGAGGATGCCACCGGATCGGTGGCCGCAATCCGTCCCGATGACTTCAATAAAGGAAACCGCACCTCGGTACAGGACGCCATGGTAGGAAAGATACCGGGCGTGAACGTGGTGAGCAGCGGCGGAGCCCCCGGCTCGGGCGCTACGGTCAGAATCCGTTCCGGCGCCTCGCTCTCGGCATCTAACGACCCTCTGTTCGTGATCGACGGCGTGCCGGTGGACAACTCCACCATCGAGGGAGGCTCCAACCTTCTGGCCGGTATCAACCCCGAGGACATCGAAAGTTTCACTGTCCTGAAGGATGCTTCGGCCACTGCCATCTACGGTAGCCGCGCCTCCAACGGCGTGATCGTCATCACCACCAAGAAAGGCAGCGATAAGGTCAAGGTAGCCTACAGCGGCACTTTCGCACTGTCACAGCGCACAAAGACTCTCGACGTGCTCACAGCCGACGAATTCCGTCAGATTGTACCCGGAATTACCGGCGTACCCTCCGACGCAGTCTACGGCACCGCCGACACCAACTGGCAGGACGAGATTTTCCGCACCGCCTTCGGCACGGAACAGAACCTCTCCGTCACCGGCAAAATCGATCCGATACTCACTCCCTTCCGCGTGTCGGTTTCCTACGCCAACCAGGACGGTATCATCCGCAACAACAACTACCAGCGCGTCAACGCCGCCCTCTCGCTCACTCCATCGCTTCTCGACAATCACCTCAACATCTCGCTCAACGGAAAGGTGTCGTGGGAACGAGAGAGGAAAGTGGACGAATCCGTTGTCGGCAACGCCATCAGTTACGACCCCACACGCCCCGTGCGCACCGATGACACCACCGGACCCGGTCTCGGCTACTATATCTGGAAAAACGGCAACTCTCCCATGGCCATCCAGACCGACAACCCCGTGGCCATGCTCGAGCTCGACGACCGCGTCAACAAAGTGTTCCGCTCGATCGGCAACGCCCAGTTCGACTACAAGGTGCACCGCCTCGAGGACCTCTCATTCAACCTCAACCTCGGTTACGACGTGCTCAACAGCAACTATGACCGCTACGTACCGGAATTCGCAGGAATGATGTACACCGGCAACCAGAAGGACGGCACAGGACTCGACGAGACCGGCCGCCAGCAGAAACGCAACTATCTGCTCGACTTCTACGCCAACTACAAGCATACATGGGCTGACAGACATGACTTCTCCGCAATGGCCGGTTACGGCTGGCAGCACTTCTGGAAGAAATACAACCGTACCCAGAACGACCCGGAAGGAAACGAGCTGAACACCCCGAAGCATTATGAGTCGGAATATTACCTCGTATCGTTCTACGGACGTGTGAACTACGGATTCGACTCTCGCTTCCTGCTCACAGCCACCCTCCGCTCCGATGCCTCCTCCCGCTTCTCCAAGAAGAACCGCTGGGGTCTCTTCCCCTCGGTGGCACTCGCATGGCGTCTGATCAACGAACCGTTCCTCCGCGACCAGAACACGCTCTCCGACCTCAAGCTGCGCGCCGGTTACGGCGTGACCGGACAGCAGGACATCATCGACGACTATCCCTGGATGACCACATACTCTATCTCATACCCCGAGTCGAGCTACCTCTTCGACGAATGGTACCATACCTACCGTCCCAACGGATATGACAACGACATCAAGTGGGAGACAACCACTACATGGAACGTAGGCGTAGACTGGGGATTCATCAACAACCGCATCAACGGATCTGTTGACTACTACAAGCGCTTTACCAAGGACCTGCTCAACACCATCAACGTGCCCGCGGGCGTGAACTACGCTCCGGTGCTCACCACCAACATCGGCTCGATGGAGAACCAGGGTGTGGAGATCGCCGTCAACGCCATCCCCGTCACAACCCGTGACTGGGAATGGACCATCGGATTCAACTATACATGGCAGCAGTCGAAGATCACCAAACTCAACGTGATCGACTCCGAGAACAACTTCGTCAACACCGGAGCCATCTCCGGCACAGGAAAGACCGTCCAGGTGTTCATGGTCGACAAGACTCCCTACACCTTCTATCTCGCCAAGCAGGCCTACGACGACAACGGCAAGCCTATCGAGGGAATGTATGTACAGCCCGACGGAAGCCTCTCGAGCACCGAGACCAAATACGCCGGCGACAAGAGCGCCCTTCCCACCTCGCTGCTCGGCTTCAACACCCGTCTGAGTTTCCGCAACTGGGACCTTGCCATCGCGGGACACGGAGCGTTCGGCAACTATGTGTACAACTACGTGCGCGCCAACCAGTACATGCAGCAGGCTTATTCCGACCAGGGCAGTTTCTCCAACCTTCTGAAGAGTACCGTCGAGACCGGATTCGACAACCAGCAGCTCTATTCCGACTACTGGCTCGAGGACGGTTCTTTCTTCCGCATCGACAACATCACCCTCGGCTACACGTTCCCCAGACTCTGGAACAGCAGCAGCTCGCTCCGTATCACCCTCGGCGTGCAGAACGTGTGCACATTCACCAAGTACAGCGGTGTGGATCCGGAACTCTACAGCGGTCTTGACCGCGACGTGTATCCCCGCCCCCGCACCTATACGCTCGGTCTCAAACTTCTCTTCTAACCATCAAACAAGAATAAATCATGAAGAAATATATTTTCACTCTTCTTCTGACTATTGTCGGGGCGGTGTCGTTCAGCTCATGCGTGCACGATCTCGACACGATGCCTATCGACGACAACAAGCTTGTAAAGGATGACGTGTATTCCACAACAGAGGGCTACATGGGGATGCTGGCCAAATGCTACGCTTCGCTCATCCAGACAGGACAGCAGGGAGGCGACGGCGGCGACGGAGACCTTCTGGGCGCCAACGAAGGATACTCCGGCTATGTGCGTCTGCTCTTCTATCTGCAGGAGCTGAGCACTGACAACTTCATCATGCCTTCGCAGTCCAACGGTCTGCGACGCTGCCTGAATCTCACCTGGGACGCATCGAACGCATCGGTGGTGACCTGGACTTACCAGCGTCTCTACATGTCGGTTGCATACAGCAACGAGTTCCTCCGCGAATGCACTCCCGAGGCGCTCAAGAGCCGCGGACTCTGGGATGACTTCAAGGACAACTACGCGCAGTACCGCGCCGAAGTCAAGATGATCCGTGCCTACTGCTACGTTATGCTCGCCGACCTCTTCGCCAACGTCCCCGTCATTGACGAGACCGTCGGCCCCAAGGACCTTCCGGTGCAGAAAACCCGCGCGGAAGTACTTGAGTTCGCAGAGAAGGAACTTCTCGCCATCTGCGGCGCCACCGCATCGGAGGATGTGCTCGCCAATCCCGGCACGGCAGGCCGCGGCCACGTGGACCGCGCCGCCGCATGGATCCTTCTCTCCCGTATGTATCTCAACATGAAGACCTGGACCGGCACCGACCGCTACAATGACGCACTCGCCTACTCCAGGAAGGTGATCGAATGCGGCGTCTATCCTCTTGCCGACGACTACCGCCACATCTTCCTTGCCGACAATGACCAGTGCCCGGAGATCATCTGGGGTCTCGCGCAGGACGGACTCCGCGCACAGAGTTCCGCCGGTACCAATTTCTACGTGAAGGCTTTCGTCAACGGCCCGATGGATGAACTCTACCGCACCGGCGTCGGCTCCAAAGGCTGGGGCAATGTGCGCTCGAAAACCACTCTTGTGGACATCTTCGACCCCTCCGACGTGACTTTCCGCACCGACGACACCTGGGGCAACACCAAGAACGACAAGCGCGCACAGTTCATGACCGCCCTTCCCAACCAGAAGAAGGAAACCTGGGACGACAACGAGGCGATGACCTCCACCTTCACCTGCGGCTTCGGCTACATCAAGTGGCGCAACGTGACCCGTGATGACCAGATCTGCGCCTCGGGCGACATCTACTCGTCAATCGACTTTCCGCTCTTCCGCACCGCCGATGCCTATCTGATGGCGGCCGAGGCCATCCTCCGCGGAGCAAACGGCAGCCGTACGCTCGCCCTCGAATATGTCAACGAGGTCCGCATGCGCGCCTACATGAGCGACAAATATGCCAAGAGCGGCATTAAATCGGACGTGTCCGGCAAGATTCAGGACAGCGAACTCACCCTCGATTTCATCCTCGACGAGCGTCAGCGTGAATTCGCATCGGAGTGTCTGCGCCGTACCGACCTGATACGCTTCGGCAAGTTCACCAAAGGACGCAACTGGGACTGGAAAGGCGGCGAACGCCTCGGATGCGATGTGGATGACCACCTGAAAGTATTCCCCATTCCCGAGGCCGAGCTGATGAACAATCCCACGCTCGAGCAGAACGACGGCTATAAAAGCACTATCGGGAAATAACAGTTTCTAAGAAAAATGAAAAGAATCATATCATTGCTGACTGTTCTGGCAGCGGGGGCCCTTGCGGCTCCCGCCCAGACTTCTTTAGAGGAGATCCGCGAGAACCCCGACAGGGCCGGAGGTGTATATCTGGCCTATCCGAACATTGACGGCGCTCCCGTCACTCCCGCACCCAAAGGTTACGAACCGTTCTACATCTCCCACTTCAGCCGCCACGGCTCCCGCTATCTTATCAGCGACAAGGACTATTCGCGGCTTATAGATAAAATGGAGGCGGCAAAACAGGCAGGTGCGCTCACCGATACGGGGCTCGACATGCTCGAACGTCTCGGCCAGGTATGGCTCGAGGCAGAGGGCCGCGGCGGGGAACTCACCCCTCTCGGCCACCGCCAGCACCGTTCCATCGGACGCCGTATGATCGAAAACTATCCCGAAGCGTTCGCCAGTAACCCGCGTATATTCGCCCGCTCGACCGTGGTGATGCGCTGCGCCCACTCCATGAATTCCTTCTGCGAGGGACTCAAGGAGGTGAAACCATCGCTGCATATCGACCGCGAATCGTCGGAGCGCCACATGTCGCACCTCAACTACCACACCGACGAGGCCAACCATTTCACCAGAAGGGAGGGCCCCTGGGCCGAGATATCCCGCAAATTCGAGCAGGAACAGACCCGTCCCGACCGCCTGATGAAACTGATCTTCAACGACCCCGCATACGTCTACGCCAACATCAACCCGCATGATTTCATGTGGAGTGTCTACTGGGTGACCGTCGACATGCAGAACATGGAGTGCCCGGTGCGGTTCAACGATATCCTGACTCCGGAGGAGCTGTTCGATATGTGGCAGGCATTCAACTGGCGATTCTACGCCACCAACAGCAACAATCCGATGGCCGGCGGTCTGCTGCTCGACTGCGCCCGTCCTTCGCTGAAGAACATGATGGACTGCGCGCGCAAAGCCATCAGGGAGGGACGTAACGGCGCCGACCTGCGCTTCGCCCACGACGGCAACATAATCCCGCTGGCGGGACTTATGCAGCTCGAGAACTGCTACGCGCAGGAGAGCCGCCCCGGAGAACTCCACAAGGTCTATTCCGACTTCAAGATAGCCCCGATGGCCGGCAATATACAGATGGTGTTCTTCCGCAACAAGAAGAACCCGGAGGACATTCTGGTGAAGTTCCTCCTCAATGAGGTGGAGACCCGCATCCCCGTAACCACGGACCGCTTCCCCTTCTACGCCTGGAGCGATGTGGAAGCCTTCTACGACGGCATCCTCTCGCAGGCCACCGCCAGCCGCTCAGTCCTCACCGACATGAACTGAGCGACAACCAATAATCAGAAATATTACTGTCCGCTAAACCATAAAATAGTGAGTCCAACTTCTTGAACGGC
>OFGE01002419.1_pt1 | contig 13801 bp, 11 predicted proteins | sample 1521681 | NCBI WGS metagenome assembly OFGE01 (sample SAMEA3504093, study PRJEB24116) | mouse gut metagenome | biome: mouse gut; feature: mouse-associated habitat; material: faeces | place: Denmark | collected 2011 | reverse complement strand
TTCACGGTGGCGCAGGTTGTCATCCGTCATAGCCAGGACGGCTTGATCGTCCGTCATGTCGCGGATGATACAGGGCATATTCAAATACCCGGCCAGCTCACTGGCCCGCTGGCGGCGGTGGCCCGCGATGATTTCATAGCCCCCGCCCTCACGGGGACGCACCAGGGCGGGCTGGTTCACACCGCCGGAGCGGACAGACTCCACCAGCCCCTGCATTTCCGCATCGTCCCGCACACCAAAGGGATGATCCTTGAACGGGTGGAGGTCGGAGAGGTTCAGATAGACGACTTCCTCTTTCTCAGCGCGGGTCGCGTCACGGGGCTGGGCAGGTTCAGGCGGCGGGGCCGGGGCCTCCTCCTTGGCGGGGGTAGGGGGAGCGCCCTTGCCGGGGGCGGCCCGCTTACCCTTGCCGGGGGCCTTGTCAGCCTTGGCCTTGGGAGCGCGGCCACGGCCCGGTTTCTTCTCGCCAGCCTCCGGCGCGGCCCGGTCTGCCTTGGGCGGACGGCCCCGGCGGGGCTTCTTCTGCTCCGCTTCAATTTCCTCCAGGGGCCGCTCCCATTCCTGCTTGGTGTACTCGGTAACGGAGCCAGCAGCGCCCTGCTCCGGGGGAACGTCCCCAGGGGCGGGAGCCTCCGGCCCGGTCTTGTCAGCCTCCGCCCGCACGTCCGACAGGTCGATCACCTTGCCGGAGGGGGCGGGGCCGCCGTCCATGCCGGGGATCACCGCTTGTTCCGTCTGCTCCGGCGCGGGAGGGGGAGGGCCGCCCGGCGCTTCCGGCGTGGCGTTGGTCTTGGTTTCGTCTGCCATGCTTGCAAATACCTCCTTATCACGATTGGGGCCGCATACCCACGCGGCCCAGGGTTCAGGGATTTTCCTCCGCATACAAAAACACCGCCTATTGTCCCGTTAGGCGGTGTTTTGTGTAAGGTTGGTAGCACTTTTTTTGCTTCTTTTCCCTGTATGCCCTTGTCAAGTGATGTTTTAGATTTTTGCTACATTAACACAACTCAATTTTAAACAGGCGAAGTGGAGACACAAGCTCCACTTCGCCCCAAATTAAGCAGATAGAGCACGATCACGTTCTTTCGCTAAACGAAGTACTTGAAAAGCTAGAAAATAGAATGCTTCTATTACAATTCTATTTATGGGGTGGTGTGAAAATGTGTTTTAGTTGTAACAACACATCTTTACCAATATTTACAACTAGGCCTTTTGATATTTCTTTGGACGATAGTTGGGAGCCAAAAGGTATCTCTAAAAAAGTAGAAAATTCCAAATATATGATTCCGAAACCATACCTTATAATGAGAAATGTTCGTGTTATCAGCTCATGTATTCATCGCTGTGCTGCTATAGATAACGATGATATTCTTTGGGTTTGGGGGGCTAATTCAATAGCTCAAATGAATGGGGTCTTTTCCAACGATTTTCCTCAGAATATTCAGCGTTCGCCACAAAAAATCATGGAAAATGTTTTGGATGTCAGTTGTGGTGGTTGGCATACACTGTGCATCACAAAAGACAACAATTTATGGGGTTGGGGAGAAAACGGGTATGGACAACTTGGAGTTGGTGACATACGAGACAGGAACGCTCCAACATTTATTATGGATAAGGTGGTCTCTATTTTTGCTAATGAATATCAATCATTCGCAATTCGAGAGGACCATACCCTATGGGGATGGGGATTTAACCAATCAAAGACATTACTTGATGATTCGAAGTATCTCACTACCCCAAAACTTTTGATGAATGATGTAACGAGAGTAAGCGCTAGTAGCTGCGTTGTTGCTGCGATCAAACAAGGTGGCTTTTTGTGGATGTGGGGAAGTAATACACATAATACTTTATTTACAAAACCACAATTTCATTTTTATGAACCGACTCTTTTAATGACTGATGTTGTTGATATATCCCTTCCTTCATCGGAAAATAGCGAATTTGCTTTGGCAACAGGAATAAGTGGGGACTTATATGGTTTTGGCAATTTGCAATTTTTGTCCAAAAAACTAATGAGCATTTACAAGCAACAAGGAAATAAGCCTTTAAAACTTATGCGTAACGTTTCATCCGCTTGTGCTGGGAACAATTTTATATTTATTGAAGATTTATGTGGAAGAACATTTGCACTTGGCCACAATGAGGTGGGTCAATGTGGAACAGGGAAGTCTAGCGATGTAATTAGAGAACCTATTCATATAATGACTCATGTGCAACAAATGGCCGCTGGTCATTGTCATGGTTTGGGACTTCAAACAAATGGCGATGTGTGGATATGGGGAGGGGACTACGGAATGAGAGAGTAAGAAATTGAGTACCATCTAAGTGAGACCGCATTGACGGAGGAAGCCCCTATGCGATGGACCGCCCATCGTGTTGAGGATGTCCCCAGTGAATGACCGCCTGGTGTTGCGGTCGTACACAAAACACAGCCACAGTCCCGGCCTGCGTATGCGGGCCGGGACTGTTATTTTTTGACGCATTATTTATAAAAATTTGAGGTGATATCCTGTGTATGCTGAATCTATATTGCTTGGCATTCTGGCCAAGCGATATAGACAAGCATTGAAACCATATGTTTTCCGACAAAGGCGAACGGCCAGCTGGCTGTTCGCCTTTTCATTTTACCCCGACAACTGCCTGCAAAGTCCTTCGGTGAATGTAGGAGAATTTTGCAGACAGCTGTTAAGAAGCATAATCGTTTGGAGCCCGCCTCGCGGGCCACCTCCAAGGTTCTGGTTTGATTCTGCGAATTTAGAACTTTTGGAGGCAAAAACATGGCTAAAAAAACCGGAAATAAAATTTCAAATAATTATTTTCTCATACCTGAAGGGCTCTTTCAAGTTAATGTGCTATGCTTAAATACAGAGAGCGGCAAGGAGGTGGGAGCATGAGCGTACACAGGCGGCGTCAGGATTTGCTGGCTGAGTTGTTATCTTGCAGGCATGCTACCTGCGAGCACTTGGCCCAAAAATTCAACGTAACTCCTTGAACAATTTACAGTGATATTGAAGCGCTCATGTGTTCTTACCCCATCGAGACGGTTCGGGGACGACACGGAGGTGTCAAAGTGGCGGATTGGTTCTACACCAGCGGCAAGTATCTGGTCCCGAAACAATTTGCTCTGTTGGTTAGGATGAGAGAACAACTCACGGGTGATGATCTCGCCGTACTTAACAGCATCCTGGACCAATTTTCTCCCTGACGCGGTAGCTGTCCAAGCGGAACAGCCCCGCCGGATTTATCAGGTGGGCGGCTATGCCCGCTTGTCGGTAGAGGACAGCGGAAAGCCCGGAGCGGACACGATCAGCACACAGCGGGAATTGATTCAAAGCTACATTGACGGCCAGCCGGATATGCGGCTCTATGACCTTTACTGCGACAACGGACGGACGGGAACGAACTTTGACCGCCCGGAGTTTGAACGGATGATGGAGGATGTTCGCTCTGGCAAGGTAGACTGCATTGTGGTGAAGGATTTATCCCGGTTTGGCCGCAACTACCGGGAAACCGGCAACTATCTGGAACGGATTTTCCCGCTCTTGGACGTGCGGTTTATCGCCGTCAACGACAATTTTGACACGCTGACCGCCGAGCGGACCCAGGACGGCTACATAGTGCCGCTGAAAAACATCATGAACGCCGTTTACAGCAAGGACATATCCAGGAAGATTCTTCCGGCCATTTCGACCAAGCAACAGAAAGGAGAGTTCATCGGTTCATGGGCGGCATACGGCTACCAGAAGTGTGCCGGTAATGCCCACCGGATTGAGCCGGACCCGGAGACTGCGCCGGTGGTGCGTGAGATATTCTCCCTGCGTCTGACGGGGATGAGCTATCAGCGGATTGCCCGGACCTTGAATGAGCAGGAAGTCCCTTCCCCCGGACGGTATCTCTGCTTGAAGGGGGCGGCAAAGTGCGAATCCTATGCCAATTCCCGGTGGACCATAGCCTCCGTAAAAAAAGTCCTGACCGCCGAGGTCTACTTGGGTCACATGGTCCAGGGACGCAAGCGGTCCGGCTTCTCCGAGGGGAAAAAGCCCTACTATGTGCCGGAATCCGAGTGGGTGATCGTCCGCGACACCCATGAGCCGCTGGTGGATGAAGAAACCTTCCGTGCGGTTCAGAAAATGGCCGTAGAGGCCAGCAGCGCCTATAAGGAGCGGCTTGGATGTCATGACGCCTTGGGGACGATCCCCAATATCCTGCGGGGCCTGATCTTCTGTGCTGACTGTGGCCGTCCATTGGTGCGCTACAAATGTGTTACGAACAAGGGAACAAACCTTTACTACGTTTACATCTGTCAAAGCCACTCTAATGATTTGGCCTCCTGCCCCAAGAAGTATTTCCATGAGACGAAGCTGATTGAAATTCTTTGGGATACCTTGCGGCGTGAGATCGCGCTGGCTGAAAATCTGGACAAGTTGGTACGCCAGTACAGTAAATCCGCAAAGGCGGTCAGCCGGGAGGCGGAGGCCAAGAGGGAGATCGCCGCCGCGAAACAGGCTTTCAGCCGTGCGGAAATGCTCTATGACAGCTTGTACCAGAATTACGCTGACAAGCTGATGACCGAGCAGGAATACACGGAAATGAAGCGGCAGTACCGCTCTGATATGGAACAGGCGCAGGCCCGGTTGGATGAGTTGGAACAGCGGCAGAGGGACGAGCGGCAGCGGACCACGGAAAACCCCTGGCTTACCGCCTGCGGTCAATTCAAGGAAGAAACCGCGCTGACGGAGGCCATGGCTCACGCTCTGATTGACCGGGTGGAGATTGATGGGGCGAACCGAGTTTCCATCACTCTGCGCTACCGGGACGAATACAACGCCCTGCTCCGGCTGCTGGCGGCAGAGGGAGAGGCGGTGTCCGCATGAGCGTTATCACCGCAAAATATATCCGCTTGTCCTCGGAGGATGATGATTTAGGGAAAAGCGGCAAAGTTGAATCCAACAGCGTCACGAACCAGAGAAATTTGCTGGACGCTTTTATCAGCCGTACCCCGGAATTGGCGGATACCAGCGTGATCGAGTTCTGTGATGATGGATGGAGCGGCAAAAACTTTGAGCGTCCCGCTGTCCAGGAGATGATCGCCCAGGCAAGGGCCGGGAAAATCCAATGTATCGTTGTCAAAGATTTATCCCGCTTTGGCCGTGATTACCTGACTGTCGGCAACTACATTTCCTGCGTGTTCCCCTTCCTGGGAGTGCGGTTTATCGCCGTCAACGATGGCTTTGACAGCATCCGGCCCACCGATGTGGACAGCCTGGAAACCTCCTTCAAGGCCCTTCTGTATGACCTTTATAGCCGGGACTTGTCCCGGAAGGTACGGAGCGCGAAGAAGTTCCGCGCCCAGCGGGGGGACTTTCTCGCGCCCTTCGCCCCCTATGGCTATGTCAAGGACCCGGCTGATAAGGCCCGGCTGGTCATAGACCCGGAAGCGGCGGAGACAGTACGGCGCGTCTTTCATCTGGCGGCGAGTGGACACAGCGCAGACCAGATCGCCATGGCGCTGAACCGGGAAACTGTGCCAACGCCCATGCTTTATAAGCGGGCGGCGGGCTGCTCCCGGACACGCTGGCCCAGCATTGAAGAAAACAACTTCTGGACGGATACCGCTGTTGTAAAGATTCTCCGGGATGAACGCTACCTTGGTAAAAACATCTTTGGAAAACGGATACGGGACAGGGTAGGCCACACGCACACCGTCAAGGTCAGCCGTGAGGACTGGATCGCCGTGGAGAACACCCATGAGGGCATCGTAACGCGGGAAGAATTTGACCGGGCGCAGACGGCTATGCGGGAGTTTGTGGAACATGGCGAGTTAAAAAAGCGTGATTGGCCTCTGCGTGGTAAGGTTCGGTGCGGTGTTTGCGGCCACGCAATGAGTTACAAGCTGGGCAAGCAAATGTATTTCTACTGCTACACCCCGCGATACAACGATTCCTTTGCCTGCGTCAAACAGGTGCAGGGGGCCGATATTTTGGAAGTCATTTCCGATGGGCTTCGTGTGCAGGCGCAAATGGCGGTGGAGTTGAGCCGGTTGTGGGAGGAACAGCACCGTGAGCAGAAAAAAGACGCCGCCGCAGTTAAGAAAAATCTCGCCGGACTGCGGGAGACACACCAGAGGCTTTCCCAGCAGATCAGCGGCCTTTATGAATCCTTTGCGCTGGGAGAGATCGGCAAGCCGGAATATCTTGCGGCGAAAACCGCCGCAGCCAAGCAGCGGGATGATACCGCCGCCCGGATCAGCGAATTGGAGGCCGCGCTGGAAAACATGGGCGCGGATGGCAGCTTGCGGAACGGATTTGTTTCTACATTCGGAAAGTATCTGGATGTGAAGGAAATCACCAGTGAGATTACGGCGGAGGTTTTGAAAGAAGTCCTTGTTTTTCCTGGTGATCGGTTTGAAATCGCCTGGAATTACCGGGATGAACTGGAAAAGCTGATACTTGATTTACAAGGAGAGCATCAGAATGGAGCATAAAAGGACCTGGATTTATTGCAGGGTCGCGTACCCTGACGCTCGTGCGCTGGCATCTCAACAGGCAGCATTGGAGGCGTTTGCCGAAAAGCAGGGCTTTGAGATCGCAGGTACTACCGCAGAACAGGCCAGCGGACTGGACTTTTCCCGCCGGGGGCTGACCGAGGTTTCTAATGCGGTAGACGCTGGGGAAGTTGACCTTCTGCTGGTAGCAAACCTCTCCCGCTTGGGCCGGGACGTGGTAAAGACGGACGCTTATCTGCGCTGGCTGGAAGATCGGCTTGTCGAAGTGGTCTGTGCCGATGGCATGGTCCCGCAGACGGCCACCGAGATACTGCATGAGCTGATGAAAGCAAGCGTGGCAAATTGAGCGTAGCACAAAGGGGATTCTCCCTCCGGGGACTTGGGCGGAGAACCCCCTCAGAAAAATTAACTCGCTTGCCATGAAATAAAGCCAATTTCTCATATTCGACATCGTTCACGGTTTGTTTACAATTTGTTTTTGTTCCGTGCTTGACATTAGCGGATGATGGATACTCAGGTACGAATTACGATAGGCCAGCGTTTCAACGTATGTTTGACGATATAAAAGCGGGCAAGATAAACTGTGTGTTGACAAAGGACTTATCCCGGCTTGGAAGGAATAGCGCAAGGACAACCGACTTGCTGGACGAAATTTTTCCCCGTATGCGTGTCCGGTATATCTCAGTCATAGACGGCTATGATAGTTTCCACCTTACTAGCGGTACAGCTATGACAGCCTCTTTTATGACCGTTATGCACGAAATGTACGCAAGGGACATTAGCAACAAAATTAAAACTTCATTCAGCGCAAAGATGGAGAACGGCGAATTTGTTGGGAGCTTTGCCCCTTACGGCTACAAGAAAGATATTGAGCATGGAAATAAAAACCGGCTGGTGGTCGATTACCAGGTTTCTCATATTGTCCAGGAGATTTTCCAGATGGCCTATGAAGGGCAGTCTCCGAGCGTGATAGCAAAGTACTTAAACAGCAAAGGCGTTGCTACTCCAGCAATGTACCGTTGCCAGTCCAGGCCACATCTTAATCTGGACAACTACAGCAAGCGCAAGGAATGGACTTCACAGATGGTTTGTAAGATGCTTAAGAACGAGGTGTATCTAGGGAAAACCATGCAGGGGAAAACGTCTAAAGTCTCTTTCAAAAGCAAGAACTCACGGACAAATCCACGGGATGAGTGGATTGTTGTGGAAGGGACCCACCAGCCGTTGATATCCGATGAGGTCTTTCGAGTGGTCAGGAATAGGTGTGTTTCCCGGAGAAGTCCTCCAGCAAATGGCTTTCAAAACATTTTCGCCGGGATTGCCGTATGTGCTGACTGCGGCAGGCATATGACCACGGCGCGGTCGAGGAAGAAGGGCGCAACGTGTAACCTTGCGTGTATTGGATACCGGACATATGGAGCTAAAGAGTGTAGCAATCATTTTATTGACTATGATTTGCTTTGTAATGCGGTGCTGTCGGAATTACATATGTGGTTATCCCTGTCCAATGCGGAGAAAACAGCTATTGTCAACGAATTGGAAGAAGCGGCAACAGACAGGTATCAATCGGAGAGCGACAAAGCGTGTCAGACAGTTTCGGAAATGGAACGCAGGATGGGAGAGGTCACTACACTGATGAAACGACTGTATGAGGATAACACATTTGGACGTGTTCCTGCAACAGTCTACCAGAAATTGTCCACAGAGTATGAGGCGGAGCTGCTATCATTAGAGCGGAGTATAGCCGAAGTGAAAGCCCATTTAAGGCCAGACACAGCGAAAGGCGATTCCTACCGGCAGTTTTTCTCTTTGCTGGATGATGTGGCAGGGGTCACGGCTTTGACTAGGCCGCTGCTGCAAAGATTCATTGACCATATAGAGGTTGAACAGGGATACAGCAGCAAAGACCTACGTGAGCATTGGAAGAAAGATGTAAATGGTAGAAATAAGAAATAAAATGTGGTAAAATTAAGGACAAAATCAATAGGAGGATTTGAAATTATGTCAATGTCTCCGCATCATTATAGATATGCCATTAAAATTGCTAATGAGTTAATTGAGGAAACAAAAGAGTTATTAGTATGGAAGGGATAGGTGTCCAATTATTTTTTTAGTGATTATAAATATCTTATGTATCGACTTGCACAAGAAGAAGGAAAAGTGCGCAGAGATATTGACGGACTATTGAAAACATCAAAAAGGGGAGATATATATGGAAAGATTGTAAACGATTTATCTATATGCAGAGAAGAACTTGATAACAAATTAGAAAGTATACGCTCAAGATAGATAAATGCGTAGATTTCGGATATCTTAAGTTAATATCTTGAATTAAAATAGAGACTGTCATGTGTTTGGTAATATGATAATTTTATAACATTGTCAGATAGAAGGTGTGAGTTGATTCGTTTACCATTGTTATCGTACATATTTAAATGCTTACCATTTATAGTGTATGATATTAGGATGGAATAGACATGAGAGCAAAGTAACGTCATGTCTAGGTATACATTAAGATCATTTGTACAGATTGTTTTGCATGATTCACTTGGAGATTCGTAGAAACTATATATATTCATATTGTCAGTATATACAAAAAAAGAAGATATATACAAATAATGGAGGAAAAAACGTTATGTCAAGAGTTTTTTTATCACATAGTAGTGCAGATAAAGAGTGGTATGTAAATTTTGCATATAATAAATTGGTAAAGGCATTGGGGGAAGACAATGTTGTTATTGATAATGTTACATTTCAAGAAGGAAGAAGAACTATAGAAGAAGTTTATTATCAGTTAGGAACAACAGATTTATTTGTTATTTTCTTGTCAGATAAAGCATTAGCTTCGCAATGGGTACAAGATGAGCTTACGAAGGTAGAGGAGATATTAGAGGAGAAAAAAAGGTATCAAATTTGTCCTATTATTATTGACTCCAAAGTGCGGTATGATGATGAGAGGATACCGGAATGGATGAAGAAGGAATATAATATTCAACGAATAGGGAGTCAAACTAAAGCAGCTAATGTTATTAGACAGAGAATGATAGAAATAGCATATGAAAAGCATCCAAAACTTAAAGAAAGAAATCAAATTTTTGTAGGAAGAAATGAATTTTTAAAAGAATTTGAACAAAGGATGGATGATTTCGATATAGGAACGCCAGTAGCTATAGTTGCTTCAGGGCTTGCGGGTGTTGGCAGAAAGACATTTTTGCAAAAAAGTTTATTTAAAAGTAATGTTGTGAAAGATACATATCCCTTTTCTTATATTGTTTTAAAAGAAGATGAAAGTATAGAAGATTTTATACTAAGAATATATGACCTTGGATTGCTAGAAAACGAAGTATTGGATATTACGGAATTAAGTGCAAAGACAGTAGGGGAAAAAGAAAGAATTTTAGCAGATTTAATTTGTGATTTACAAAACACAAAAGAAATTATTATGATAATTGATAATGGATGTATTGTTGGTCATGAAGGAGAAATGGTGGGATGGTTTAAAAATGCGTTACAATATGAGGAAGTAAAGAATAGAATCACTTTATTATTAGCTTGTAAATTTAGATATTTTGTTAAAAATTATAGAACAGATAGAGTTTTTGATGTAGCAATACCTGAATTAGATGTAAAAGAAAGAAACGGACTTCTCAAAAGATATTTGGAATTGGAAGAAATAGAGCTGGAGTTAGATCAAATTAAGGAAATAAGTGAACTCCTATCTGGATTACCAGAGCAGGTATTTTTTGCAGTTACAATGATTAAATCTTATGGTTGGAAGTATTTTCAAGATCATACTACAGATGTTGTTGACTTTAATTCTAAAAAAGCTGTAATGATGTTGCATAATTTTAAAGAGAATTCGGAAAAAATGGAGTTTTTAGCATTGTTAGGCTCTTTTGATTATATAAGCACCAGTTATGTATTGTCTATAGTAGGTGATAAAAAGAAATATTTTTCGTATATTGAAGAATTTTATTTTAATGGTATTTGTGAATATGTTGGTGTGTTAAAAGAATATATACGAGTAAATGACACCATTAAAGATTACTTGCAAAGAAGTGAGTATAAGGTATCAAAGGAACACATGACTAAATTAAAAAATAATGTTCGCGTTTTTGTTTCTAATATTGAGGATGAAGATTATGATATGCCGCAGTTGTTATATAGTTTAAAAGTGGCATTATTGGAAGGGATAGATATAGATGATAAATATATAGTACCATCCATTTATTTAAAATCTATGAATGATTTATATTTCTCTGGGAAAAACAAAGAAGTTGTGGAATTTGCTGACAAGGCTTTATTAAGTGCATCTTTTATGGATGAAAGAATTATATTTGAAATAAGATATCTTTTATGTTCAGCATTAGCAAAATTAAGAAATCAAAGGTTTTTAACAGAGGTACAACAGATTGACGGTGCGGATCATGATTTTTTATTTGGTTTTTATTATAGGCAAATAGGAAAGTTTGATAAAGCGTTAGAAAGAATAAATAGTAGTTTGGAGAAAAGAGCAAATTTTTCTAAAGCTAAACGAGAAAAAGTACAGGCTTATATAGGTATGCAAGATTATGATTCGGCATTAGAATTGGCAAGGATAAATTATGAAAACTATAAAGATAATCCATACCATATACAGGCGTATTTTTCGTGTCTTATAAAATCAGATAACCAAGCAGATAAAAAAGAAGTGTTACAAGAGCTTATACATAATATAGAAAATATAGGAAGTAGTTTAGCAAAAGAGATGACGTTACGTTTTAGAGCACAATATGCAGCTTTTATTGAAGGAAATTTTGATGAAGCAATAGCTTTGATTGATCAAGCCATTGATATGAATAAAAGTATTCATTATGCAAGATTGGTAAAATTCGATATTGCAGAAAGATTTGATGATTTGAGTACTATGGAAGAGATTGTTGATTATTTTAGCAGCCCTGAATTGAAGCAGAGATATCAAGATAATATTATTTGTATGAACGCAATGCTTAAAGCCAAAAGGGGTGATTGCCTAGGTGCTATTGAATATTTTAAAATGAATATTAAGAATTATACGGATGCTGCGAAAGATAGATTTGAAGTTCGACTGAATAAGTACGCAAAAACAAACTAAGTATAAAGGAGGAGAGAACACATTTTATTGTATTCTCTCCTTTATTCCATTAAATATTTTGTTTAATAATCCTCGAAATCAACCCCACTGCCACATTCCGGTCTGCATCAATCCGCGTCACCACGAAGCTGACATCATCCTTCTTGCCAGGCATCCGGTTGTCATAGCAGCTGTGGGCGACTGCGTTGACGCCGATGTGGAGGCGGACGAAGACAGTGCCTTTGTGGATGTCCGTGACCGTCCCGGCGTACTTGCCCTGAATCTTGCATTTACCCAGGTTCTCCTTGCTGGTGTTGCCGTTCACGCTCTTGACGTCGGCTTTCACGGAAATGTCCTCCAGGGAGCGGATCTTCACGCTTAAGATGCGGACAAGAATCTGCTCGCCTACATGGAAGCGTTCCGTGGCATCTCCCAGCCAGTCCCAGGATAAGTCGCGGGCAAGGATGGAACATTCCGTGCCGAAGATCTCCACGCGGACAACCTTTTCTGCCACGGCAATGACCCTCGCCTGCACAATGCGGTCTTCGCATACGCGGGAATTTCCGGCCGCATCCGGCATGTAGAAAATCTGGCGCTTCTTGTACATGGCATCTTTCCTGCTGGCCACCACGCTGCGGCTGGCATTCTCAAGCCCCTTGATGATAAAGTCGATCTCACATCCCAGCATGTTGCCGAGGATCTTGTTCTGGCGCTGCACCAGTTCCCCGTAATCATGGGCTTCATCCTCCACAAGGTTGATCATCATCTCCGAAAGGGGGATCACGACACGCATGTCCTTGTAATAGACGACTGCGATGGTGCCGCCTCCGTCCATCTTCTCAATGCCGCCCAGGGTGCCTGTCAGGATCTTCCGGGTGCGGTAGGCGTTCTGCAGCTCATGCCAGATGGTATCCTCCCTGCTCTCAGGTGTCTCCACTTCCGAATCGGCATTCAGGGTAAGGATGGTGGAAGGGGCGGCTTTCCTTGCCGGGGGCTCCGGTTTTGCTGCAGGGGCAGCCTTTGCTTTCCGTTTTCTGGGAGCGGCTGGAGCTTTAGGGGTGTCTTTCCCCGTGCCGCTTTCATTGTTATTCCTGTACTCAGGAGGAGCTTCAGTGACAGATTCGTCTGCGCTGGCTGCCGCATCTTCTACGGTCTCAAGAGAGACATCTCCTGCATCTTCCGGCTGCAGCTCCATTTCGCAGCCATTGCCAGTTTCTGTTTCTTCTATGGAAAGATGGGCTTTATCCGGTTCATTTCCATCCATAAGCATATTGCTAGAAGCGGGGTCATCGCTTTCTGCATCTTCGACAGAGTTGGGCAGTACCTCTTTCGCTTCAGCTTCACAGGAGCCGGACAGTTCCTTAGTTATGGAAGCTTCGCCAGAATCGGGCAGTTCTCCATCCATAGCAGCTTCACCAGAACCAGGCAGCTCATCGTCCATGAAAGCTTCGCCAGGGTCAGGCAGATTATCATCCATGGCGGCTTCACCAGAATTGGGAAGCTCATCATCCATGAAAGCTTCGCCGGGGTCAGGCAGCCCATCATCTATAGCAGCTTCGCCAGAGCCAGACAGCTCTCCATCCATGGTAGCTTCATCAGGATTAAGCAGTTCCTCCTCCACAGAGGATTCCATGTCTGAAAGCGTTTCCCCATCCATGGCGGTTTCGCTTTCTGCAGGGGAGCCGCTTTCCAGGACCTCTCCGGTCTCCGCAGGTGCATTTTCCAGGATGGCGCTTTCTTCCATTACAATAGTTTCTTCCTTTTTTGTTTTTCTGGGCATAGTCTTGTCTCCTTTTCAAGTTTGTTCCGTCTGCCTGTAAGCTCAAGCAGGGTGTTTGGTCTGGCAGTGGCAGTTCAGGACATGATGGACTTCTTGTCCGTCATGACGATTCCGCAGTTACCGCCTGCAGGGATAGATGCTGGCGGTCCGTCCGCAAATCCATGGGGAGAACCGGTTGGTGCGGCATCTGCAGATATGGGGGCCTTTTTAGGTGCCTTTGGCTTTTTCTGTTTTGGCTCCGGCTTCACCAGCCGTGAGAAGTCCGGTTCCGGTGACTCGGGGAGCCTGCGCCACTCCGGGATGTGGTCGCTGGCCCGGCTTTCTTTCAGCTTCCTGCTCTCCGGGTGGAGGGTGTAGTCATATTTCCCTACTTTCAGCACCTTCTGCCCCCGGAGGATGATCAGCGCCTCGTCCAGCGGCAGGC
>OFGE01002411.1_pt1 | contig 13832 bp, 13 predicted proteins | sample 1521681 | NCBI WGS metagenome assembly OFGE01 (sample SAMEA3504093, study PRJEB24116) | mouse gut metagenome | biome: mouse gut; feature: mouse-associated habitat; material: faeces | place: Denmark | collected 2011 | reverse complement strand
AGTTTGGCGTGGTCATGGTGATGAACCTGACCATGGGCCTGATTACGCCTCCCCTTGGGATTAACCTGTTTGTCGCCAACGGAATCGACAAGCGTGTGGTATTTTCAGAGCAGGTGAAAAAAGTGATCCCCATGTTCATCGCGTTGGTTCTTGTTCTGATGCTGGTCACCTACATCCCAGGTATTTCCCTGTTCCTGGTCCATATGATGCGCAGTGCGGCAGCAGCATGATCGATTTGAAAGAGGTGCAATTATTATGAAAGACTTCAGTTTCAAGATTCCCCAGGACATTATTTTCGGCAAAGGCTGCCTGAACCGCCTGCCGGAGGTTCTCAAAAGTGCCGGCTGTGACGCGGTCTACCTCATCAGCGACCCGGGCCTGAAGGGTGTGGGTGTGGTGGACCGGGTGGAGAAGATCATCACCGAGGCCGGCTCCTCCATGAAGTATAAGGTGGGCACTATGATCGAGATCCCCCGCGCCGCCCTCACCGCCGATGACATCGCCCAGGAGGCGGAGTTCTTCTCCTTCGGCACCAACGACCTGACCCAGATGACCTTCGGCTTCAGCCGTGACGACGCGGGCAAGTTCCTGGCCAGCTACTATGACCGGAAGATCTACGAGTCCGATCCGTTCTCCCGTCTGGACCAGGTGGGCGTGGGCCGGCTGGTGAAGATGGCCTGCGAGCTGGGCCGCCAGACCCGCCCCGACATCCACCTGGGTGTCTGCGGCGAAGTGGGCGGCGACCCCTCCTCGGTGGAGTTCTTCCACAAGGTGGGTCTCACCTACGTTTCTTGCTCCCCCTACCGCGTACCCATCGCCCGTTTGGCCGCCGCCCAGGCTGCCATTAAGGCCGGCAAGTAAAGGAAAAAGCAGAACCGCGGATTCTGCAAGGGGGGCAGGTTTTACCTGCCCCCCTTTGTGCTGTCCAAATACTCCCAAGCACCGGCTGTTTCTTCTTTGGGGAAGTGAAGGGTGACGTTTTGCACCCCCTAGGTCGTGTCCCTAGGAATGGACTTATTTTCACCTTCGGATTATAATAATATCCAGTAGGCTACTATAGCCTGCCAATTCCAAGCACTTTTTGCGGAGGGGATCTTCCATGAAATTTCTTGCGAATCAAAGGCTTGCAACCCGCATCAGCATCATTACAACAGCCATCACCCTGGCGGGGATGCTACTGCTTTGGTTCACTGTATCCAACAACATCGCCGCAATTGTCAAAAACGACATCACAAACCAGATGACAGACGCTGTGGAGTCCAGGGCCTCCATCATCAACAGCTATGTGTCCTCCGCGGAGGAATATATGAGCGCCTTCGCCCTTGGGCAGGAGGTGCGCCAGCTTCTGCTGAACCCGGATGATCCCCAGCTGCTGGGGAGGGTGCAAACCTATACCGAAAACTTCGCCGCGGTGAAGGGAGTTTTTGAGGGGCTGTATATCGCCACCCCCAATACCCATGTTTTGACCCACACCTCCCCCTCTGCCGTGGGGATGACCACCCGCTCCGGGGATTCTTTGCGCTCCTTCCAGGACACCATCCTGGCCCGGCGGGAGCTGACCAACCTGGGCATCATGAAGTCCCCAGGGACGGGGAGCATGATCCTTTCCATGTACTACCCCGTCTTTGAGGGACAGCGGTGCATCGGCTATGTGGGCGCCGGCGTTTACGCCGCCAACCTGATGGACGTGCTGCTGGGCCTGGACATCAAGGGGCTGCCCAACAGCGAATACGTCTTTTTAAACGCGGAAAGTGGCGTTTACCTCTACCACGAGGATGAGGCGCTGCTGAACACTGAAACCACCGACCCCGGCTACCTGGAGATCATCCGCCGGGTCCAGGCGGACGGCAGCACCCAGGCGGGTACATACTCCTACCGGGATGAAAACGGCGTGAACCAGCTGCCGGGGCAAGCTGACCCAGGTGATGCAGGACATCGCCCAGGTGGCGGCCCAAGTGGATTCCGGCGCCTACCAGGTTTCCGCCGGGGTGCAGACCCTCTCCCAGGGGACAACGGAGCAGTCGGCTTCGGTGGAAGGGCTGGTGGCCCATATGATGGAGCTTTCCGCCCGGATTCAGGACAGCGCCGTGCGGTGCAAAAACGCCAGCGAGCTGGTGGATAAGGCCAACGGCTACGCCGCCCAGGCGGATACAAAAATGGCCCAGCTTACCGCCGCCACCAAGAACATCGACGAATCCTCCAACCAAATTGGCGGCATCATCAAAACCATTGAGGACATCGCCTTCCAAACCAACATCCTGGCGCTGAACGCCGCTGTGGAGGCGGCCCAGAACACCAACGTGCTCATCGGCCGCTCCATCCAGGACGCCCGGACGGGGACGGTTTCCACCGACCAGGCGATTTCGGCGGTGAGCATTATCAACGACTGCATCCAGTCTATTAAGGTGCTGATGGATGAAATTGCCACTGCCAGCCTCCGGCAGTCGGAGATGGTGGCCTCGGTGGAGGAGGGCATCAAGGAGATTTCCAAGGTGGTGCAGGCCAACTCCACCGCCGCCGGGGGCAGCGCTGTGGCCTCCCAGGAGCTTTCCGCCCAGGCCAACACCCTCAACGGCCTCATCCGGCAGTTCCGTATTCAGTAAATGCGCAAAGAAAAGGCTCCTCCCTTCCAAAAAAGGGAGAAGCCTTTTTTCCTTTGGGGCTGTTTACTGGGAAGTGTTGCCGGGGAGGGACAGCTGGTGTATCTCCTCCAGCCGCTTTTCCAGTGCCGCCTTTTGCTGCTCCAGTGCTTCCTTTTCCCGGCGGAGGGCGGCGCAGTCCTCCCCGCCCCCCTGGTGGGCGCCAAAGCCGTTGAGGCCCGCCCCCTGGATAATGGCGGGGTAGTCCTTATAGGCCCGGTCCAGGTCCACCGGCCCGGTGACGCCGGAAAGGGTGCCGGAGCCGGTGTACTGCCACATGCCGTACTTCCCCGGCCAGCCCACCTTGCCGGTGTAGTCGGCAATCCACAGGTCGTAGAGGGCCAGGCTCTCCATCTCCAAAAAGCCCAGGGCAAAGTTGGTGTAGGTATAAAGCATAGCGTAATAGCCCCGCTCCTGGAGCCGCTCCAAAAAGGCGGCGCAGATGGCGGTATTGGCCTTGCGGCCTGTGGAGAGATACTGGCTGTCCTCAAAGTCGTAGGCCACGGGATAGGGGATTTGGAAGGGATCCAAAAGGTCCGCCAGGCGGTCCGCCGACTTCACCGCGGCCGCGGGGGTTTTGTCGTAGGCGTAGAGGTACACACCCCAGGGGATGCCCTCATCTTGGACACCGGAGACATTCTCCAAAAACCGCTGGTCAATGTTCATTCCACCCTCGTACCAGCTCCATCCCGCCCGAAGGATGGCAAAGTCAGCGCAGACCTCGTTCCACCGGATAAGGCCCTGGTGGGCCGAAACGTCAATGCCCTGTCGGTTTCCTCCCATCGGTCAGTCCTCCTTGATTTCCGGCAGGCCCGCCACGCTGGTCAGCAGGGACAACACCCCGGCCAGAGCCGCAGCGGACAGCACCATTTTCCAGTCCACGGCCCCCATGACCGCGGCGGTACCGATTGTAGCAACGGCAGTCTGGGCTACCGTTTTGATTGCGCGGACAGCCGCCGCACGGAACCATTTCTTTGCGTACTCGTTCATTTGTTTGTCTCCTTTCTTATTTCAGGCCCAACCGGACCAGGATATATGTAACCAGGGCGGTGACCACCACGGCAATAACGGTGTCCCGCACCTTGTCCCAGGACTTGGCAGGCTTTTCTTGCTCCCCCTCTTTCCAGGCGAGGAGCTTGTCCAGCTTTTCGTCCATACTTTCCAGCTTCTGATTTATTCGGGATTCCGAGCGCTCCAGGCTGTTGAGCCGGTCGAAGATTTCACCATGGGTTTCATGAGATTTTCCGGCGTAATCTTCAAATCGCTTTTCTAGAGCCTCTACTTTGACCATTGCCGGGCAGCCGCTTGGGTCGGTGCATTTTTCGGGCATGGGGTGCACCTCCTTATCTTTATAAATCTGCACTAAGTGTTATTTTGAGTGATGCGATACAGCAAAATTCTCCATCTGTGTAATTTTGTAAAGGTGTCTGTAATGCAAGTGTCAGTCCTATATTTCCATCTTTTTCTACATTTCCATCACCATTTACGGTTGCAATTTCAATAGCAATATTTTGGTCATAGTAGCCGTTGGGATGATGTATCCAGTCTACAATCTCTATCGCTTCTATGACAGGCTTGTTTAGCCTCATCGCAATGGGGAGTTTAAGTGGCACAATAAGGGCACATTGCCCATTTATATTGACTGGCATACAAAAAACACGAGATATCATTGTTTTCAGGAAATACCGCTGGCACTTAAGCAGTTCCAGCGCGGGGTCTGGCGGCGGGTCATTGAGGACCCACTGGTCACCGATTTTTCGGGCTAGGGTTTGTTCGGCACCCTCTTCCAGTTTACAATATGGTTTTGGTAATTTGCTATCTACGGAAAGTTTATCGGGTCGGAGTTCGACATGTTGTATACCGTTTTCTATTGGATAAATGAGCAATTGCCCAATATCTACATCCAAAATCGAAAGAGTATTTCGGTTATAAGATGTAAGCGTATACAAGTTATTGCCAAGCAACATTGAAAATGTTGCAATATTACCTCCTATTCGTTCTGCTTCGATTGTCTGATACAGTTTTCGGGAATCGCCTGCATGTTCCAGTACAGTAATCTCCTCCGTCTCCATATCATACGAAATTCTGTTTAAACGCCATCTATCTGGCCCAAATATGTAGTTGCCAGAGTAGATTTTCTGGTCTCTTTGGTTAATCGTGAAATATGGGTTATCTAACAAATTCCGATTACTCCGCACAATCTCAAACGGCAGGCAATCCGCTACCCGCAGAACCCGCCCCTCAAGAACATCCACAGCGTCCGCACCAGTGACGGTGGTCCGTCCATCAAAGGCGGTGATGTCCACTTTGCGGTTGTAGGCGATAGGCTGGGCCAGCTCATAGTAGACGGTAACAGGGGTGCCTGCGGCAGCCTGGGCAGCGAGCCAGGATTTGAAATTGTCTACACCTTCTGCTCCATTATCATAATTTACAACTAACCATCCTAAATTATTGAAATAAAAGCCTTTGACAAAAATATCATCAAGTTCATCGTCATCAAATCCCAAATGTGTAGCTATGGCTTGAGAATATATCTTATATGTATTTTCTATCACATAAAATTTGCTGTGAGTTGTCCAGATTTCCGTCCCATCCAGCACCAGCTTTCCCACCCGCTGCACAAAGTCCCCCCGCACTCCGTCATATGTATCCCTTACGCCATCTGGCAGGCTGTACCCGGTAAAACCAAAGTCCACGCTCCGGGTCTGTCCATCCGGGCTGATGGCTGTGGCTGCAAAAGAAACCCCTGTGATGGTGGCAGGGTTGTTCGGGCTGGGAGTTCCGGTCACTGTGCTCTTCCCCTCCCAGCTGGGTGCTAAAACGTCTGTCGCGCGGGTGGGAATTGTGGCCTCCCCAACATAGTGCCTTGGAGACATCAGAGCCATATCTCCATCACTATTTCCTGCCACAAGGCGGCGGATGCCGTCTGCGTCTGTTACATAGACTGCCATTACAATCCCTCCTTTTTAGTCCAGGTGGGGTTCCACGGTATGGAGATGATTGCCCAAATCTGCAACCATCTATCTATATTGGTTGTACTATCCATGTCTATAGCCAAAGGGGCAAAAATGCCATCATCCAGCATTCCAATCCCTAAAGCTATTCTGCCCTTGATATTGTAATTGGATACTGGCGTAAATGTGCGAGGCTTTTCGGAGACAGCTAAAACAAATCCGCACAAGATGCCGTTTTTAACCTCAATGCTGTGATTATAAATTTCCCAGCCATCACCAAATGATATGGTAACATCGTCAATGTTGATAAGCCCATCCGTTCGCCCAGCAACCTCATCAACCGCCCCCTGCACCGTCTCCGCCTGCAAGCCGCTGCCGGTATTGTCGTAGGTGACATCCCCGGCGGGGATAGCTTCTGGCATCTTGGCATAGACCACATCCACCTTGGCCCGTATTTGCGGGACAACGACATAGTAGGGCGGCATGTTGTTATGGGGATGAGAATTCCCTGTTGAGAGCGTGGCGGAGGTAACATCTCCGTTCTGCTGGAGTGTATTGACAGGTCCCCAAATGCCGGAAGCTGTTCCAGGACTATTTACGGGATAATGATGATAATGGTCCGGCATCTCATTTATCAGTAGTGTGTGGTTTTCTTCGCCACCAATGGAATTTGGTATATGTCTATCATCAGCACCCAGCAAAAACCGTCCCCGCAGGTCTGGGACAATATACTGCATCGCCTCGTTTCGCCGCCACCCGGCCTTGGCAGCATACTCCGCCAGTTCCGGCCACTGCTGGGCGTCGATAGCCCCGCCGTCTGCCCAGACGTGATTGGGTCGCAGGATACTGTCCGCGAAGCAGACGATTTCCCCCACGTACCCGGCCACGTTGGGACCGAGGGGAGCGCTGCCAGCCTCCTCATCCTCCGTAAGCTCCAGCTTCCAGGGGCCAGGGCCCCAATCCTCCGGGACGGTGATTTCCGCCCCATCCGCCATAGTTACGTTGCCATCACCCCCCTGGGAGGGCTGATTTGCCGCCAGGTACAGGGTGCCGCCGAAGACCTCCGCCTGGACAGGGCGGCCAGCCAGCCAGGCCCCGGTTTGGACGGCCGCATCACTGGCCTGGTACTTGACCGCGACCGCCTCTCCGGCGATGGTTACTGCGTCCCCAGCGGTGTAGTCATGGGTGGGGACCATGACGATGGTGTACTGCGCCCCGGTGTCCTGTTTGGCGCTCTGCTTGGTGATGGCATGGGTGCCGTCCTCGTAGATGCAGTTGCAGGGCACCAGGAGCTTCCCGGCAAGGTCGGCCCAGGCGGGGTATTCGGAGAGGTCTGTCTTGTCCCCGCTGTCCGTCCAGGCCTCTGTATCGCTGTCCCAGGTCCATATGGTGTCGGTGGTGCCCACAATAGCCCACCAGCCGTTTTGACCGGCGGGATACGCTGCTTGGAGAGATTCCGAGTCTGCATACCAGCCCTTTGCTCCAACGGCCATTTGCGCGGCCTGTTCTGCGCTTTCTGCTGCGGCCGCAGCGCTGGCTGCCGCCTGGAGAGCCGCCGCCTGGGCGCTCTCGCTGTTTTCCGCCGCAGTGGTGGCGGCGGAGGATGCTGTCTCTGCGCTCTCTGCTGCGGCGGACTGGCTGACCTCGGCCTCCCTGGCGCTTTCCTCTGCGGACTTCGCTGCCGCAAGCGCCTGTGCAGAGAGCTCCTGAAGCGTTTTATATTCATCGGTGCTTTCAATCTCCCCAGGCGGAATCATGGAGGGAGCACAAACAACCATAAACGTTGCTGTTTTAAGCACATTTTCCGCCTGTACCACTTCCATTTCTGCCATCATCTCCCCTGGATGTGTCAGCATTTGCTGGGTGAGGATGGCAAAAACCGTATTGCCAGTACCGAACAGCGCAGGGTTGTAAACGTGGTGGCCGTCCAATTTCTCCATGCGAATATTCACGGAATACCCTGCCGGCAGAATATAGGGGACGCCGTTATTGTACAGGTCCACCGCCACTACCCGCATATTGTTGTCATACTGTTTGGCGTATACTCTGGGCGGCACGCCGGAATAAGCAAAATCAATTTTGATGCGCTGCTCAATTTGGTAGTTTTCCATCGGTGTCCTCCTTTAATTTGCCGCTATCGCCAGGACTGTCCACCTCTCCCCATTTCTGTCCGTTATGGTTTCGGGAGAAAAATCGAGACCGTCTACTCGAAGTGTTTCGGTGTTTATAGTCGAAGTTTCAATGGAATTTGCTTCAAACTCTCCATTCACACGAAACCACTCACGCACCTGCAAGTTATTTACCATCACAAAGTCAGACTTTAGATAATCTAAATTGAGATTATCCGTTCTTACATCTGACGTGATTTTTCCTCCTTGTCCCGAATTAAGATTGATACTTACCTTCGTTGTGCCTCCTTCTTTTAATTCAAGACCAGATTCGGATAATATCAAAACGCCATTTCCTACTTTTTGTTTGATGTATATTTTGCCATCGTCCAAGTCCATTTCTGTTATTCCATTTACGCTGACTATTCTTCCACTTTTTATCCGTTCTGCATTTAAACTTCCGGTGTTAATACTGGAAGCGTCAATATTGATGATTTTTGCAAGTGCCGCATCTAAAACACCTGTTTTTATCAGGCTGGCATTCAAACTTCCAGTGTTAATATTGGAAGCGTCAAGGTTAATCACTTTCGCCAACGCCGCATTCAATGTTCCCGCCGTGATAAAATCCGCCACAATGGACCCATCTTGGGTCATCGCCAGGCCATAGGGCCCGTTGTACCCATGGGAGGAGTACCCCAGTCCCGCCTTGTTCCATCTCCACACCTTGACGGCGGTCTTGATATCCGGGGTATCCATGATGAGGATTTCATCCGGCTCCTTGCTGCCGGTGGAGGAATGAAGGACCACGTATCCGCCCTTGTTGCCGGTAATCTGTCCGGTGGCAGAATCCACCGCCTGCTGTACAAAGGTTTTGTCCGGAGCCTGTTCAATTTTCTGCTGCTGGGCGGCGATGGTGTCCGCAATATTGGTTCTGGCGTCCCCCAGCTCCACCGATTTGTAGCGGTCCAGCAAGGCATCGTAGACTGTCCGGACACATTTAGCGGTTGCAGATACTCCCAGGGACGGAAACTCCACATTCACAGTATCGCAAAGCTCCACCCGCTCCAGCAGCCCGATATCCTTATACTCCTCGGTCTGCTCCAGGGGGACAAAACTTACCGTCAAGCTCACCTTTGGCACCCCAATATGGTTGGCTTTTATGTAGGCCTCCGCCCGGACCCGGAGCTGGTCCTCGGTAGGTGGTTCCTGAAATTCGGATGAGAGGTCCAGGGTCATAATCCGGGTAAAGTCGTAGTTTCCGGGGGCCAGCAGTATTTTTTCCGGGAGCTGCACCAGCGCCCCCTCCATGCTGCTCCAGTAGGGGTATACCCCCGTGTACACCCCGGCGATGTTCTCGTCCTGGGTGAGGTCGGTGAGGTTCTTTCCGTACCGGATGGACGCTCCCCGGTTCTGTCCCCTTTGGTTGTACAGGCGGACGGTGTAACGGTCGAATTTGTACTCTCCGCCGTAAACGTCTAAAACGCTGCCTTCTCGCCCTCCCAGAAGGGACCGGAGGGCCACCGGGGCAGTAATCCCCATAGTGCCTGCGGTGTCCTTATCGGTCCAAAAGGAAAATGGGGTGGGGATGGCGGAAGAGCTTTTTAGCTTTTCCATGGCGTCCGGAGCCGATTCCGCAGCAAAGGGCGATGCCGGCACCCCCGCCAGGTCATAGCTGATGTGCTCGCCGTAGATCGTCACCAAACCGCCCATCGGCTTGGTGGTGCGGTACACCCGGAATGGCTGCGGGTCATCCACCGGGTTAGGCTTTGCCAGGATGATGCACCGGGGGGCGATTTCCTTATAGTGGATGCCGGAAACAGGATAGGTCATCTCCAGCTCAAAGGCCCCGTTTCGCTCCTCTATGATCACGCAGGAGGCGGCATCGGTGAGGACGCCCAGGCCGTTGGAGCCAAAGGCGGTCTCCTGGGAGGGGTATAAAACAGGCTTCATTTTTGCGCTCCTTTCACAGTGTCCACCAGTGGGGGGTAATCTCCACCGATTCCACCCCGCCGCTCCACGCAATTTCGTTCTCCCCTGGAGCTAAACGGGGAAACTCCGCCGCCTGGATGGCGGTATTTTTATTTTCTGTCCCCCGATATGCGTTTTGTGTCCGGCTGTCCAGCATGATGTGGCCGTCCAGTTCCAATATCTTCACTGGATAGGTACCAATCTGCACCGTTCCGGGGCCGCTGCCGGTTATTTTAACGAGAGGCTCGGATGCAAACATATAAGGGTTGCGGAGCCTGCCAGGGGCCCTGTAGAGAACGGGCCATTCGCCAAGCCTGGAAAAGCGCTGGGGCTTGCAGTCGAAGGTCAGCTCAAAGGGGGCCAAAACCCGCATCCGAATCTCTGTTTTGGGACCGGTGCTTATCCGAGCCAGGCGGTAGAAATCCGGTTCATCGGATACAGACAGCCGGTGGTATCCGGGAGCGGCCAGGCACCACCCCACAATGGTGGAAAGCGCCAGGTCGACCCGCTCCTGGGCAAGGGCGAAGCAGCGGGCAGAACCGGAGATATTGGCGTAGGAACCATCGAAGAAATGGATGTCCCCATTGCGCCCCGGAACCGACAAGGTATCCACCTTTGCCTGAGGGGAGGAAAAGCTCACCGGCCCCTGGAGCCGCAGCCCCACATCCTCGCAGCAGATATTATCCAGCCAAAAAAGATCATGCTGGCGCAAACGCATTCCCCCTTTGTGTCATAAACTGAAGCTCCTGGGCTATCGCTCTGGCGAGGCTTTGCTCGCTGCTGTATTGTGCCCCGTTTATGGCAATATGGATGTCGCCATAGGTCGTACCGGAACGCAGAGAGGCAAATTCGCCACCGATTTGGCCGTTTGCTGTAATGCTTGCAGAAAATGGCGCAGACATATCCATCTGCATCTGGCTGGTGAGGCTGCCCAGGGCGTCCTCCACCCGCCAGGTGTTGGAGCGGATGCCGCTTGCCAGGCCCTTCATAAAGTCCGGCATCCAGGTCTCGTAATCCCGCAGAGGTCCCTCGTCCGGGCGGGAGAAGTGGAGGTTCGAGCGTATCCCCTTGCCCACGTTTTTTACGGCGTCCACCATGGAGCTTGCTTTTGACTTAATTCCATCCACAAAACCGGAGATCATATCTTTGCCCCAGTTTAATGCTTGACTGGGCAAACTTTTAATCCAATCAACAGCAACACTAATACCATTTATAATTGTGGTTTTAATGTTTCCAACCGTGGTAGTAATAGACCTCCACATATTCTCAAAGGCGGTAATTAGACCGCGGATTCCATTTGGGACTGTCATTGTAAAGAATCCGACAATAGCGTTTACCACTCCGGAAATAGTTGTTTTTACCGTATTCCAAACTTCATTTACTTTGTTTCGGAAATCCTCGTTTGTAGTGTACAGTGTAACAAAAGCACCAATCAAAAGGCCAATAAGGGTTATCACAATTCCAATAGGATTTGCGCTTAAAACTGCGTTTAGCGCAGCCTGCGCCTTTGTCATCGCTCCTTGTGCTAATGCCGCTAAACTCATTTTTCCAGTAAGAAGTGCAACGACTGTTTCCCCAATCGTCATGGTTCCATTGAGTGCAGCTTGTACAAGATTTGCATTTCCAATTTCTAAGGAAAGCAAAGATATAGCGACCTTGGCATTTTGTAATCCCTGTACTGCTCCTTGAATAGCCATTCCGGCCTTAAATGCAATAAACGCATTGGTAGCTGTGGCAATAACTGGAGAAAGGTCTTTGAACCACTGAATTGCTTTCTCTACACCGCCAGACTGTATAAAATCATTCGCAGCAGTTACAAGCCCAGTAGCGAATTGCGTTGCATCTCTAAGAGAGGGTGAAAGTTTGTCGGATATAGATATTTGCAACCCTTCTAACGCAGACCTAAAAATGGTAAGGTCTCCGGAAAGGTTGTTTGTCATCATCCCTGCCATATCGGCAGCAGCTCCGTCTGCGTTTTCTATGGCGGATGTCAGTTTTTCAACATCTCCAGGGGCGGCATTCATCATTGCCAGCCAGCCAGACATAGCTTCCTGACCGGCTATGGTAGTAGCGTAGTTGACCTGTTGTTCTTCCGAGAGGCCCTGCCAAGCTCCTCTTGCGTCCATCAGTACATCGACAAATTCCCTGGTGCTGCCGTCCGCGTTGTAAAACTCTACCCCCAATTCTTGTGTGAGGGTCCCCAACGCGCCCAGGCTTTTGGAACTTGCTCCGGCATCGGTAGAAAGGCGGGTAAAGATAGAGCGTAAAGCAGTACCGGCCTGAGAGGCTTTTACGCCTGCATTAGCCATTAAGCCAATAGCCAGGGCCGTGTCATCGGCAGAATATCCTAACGCACCCGCTAGAGGGGCTACATATTTAAAGGTCTCGCCCATCATGCCGACGTTGGTATTGGCGTTGCTAGAAGCTACCGCTAGAATATCAGCAAAATGTCCACTGTCGGATGCAGATAGTCCAAAAGCCGTCAAAGCATCTGTCACAATGTCCGAAGTTGTAGCTAAGTCCTCACCGGAAGCAGCCGCCAAGTGCATAATGCCTTCTATACCGCCCAGCATATCTTCCGTTTTCCATCCCGCCATAGCCATGTAGTTCATGGCGTCTGCGGCTTCAGTAGCGCTGAATTTGGTGGAAGAACCCATTTCTAGGGCCTTGTCTCGGAGGCGTTCCAGGTCACCAGAAGCAGCCCCGCTGATTGCCCCCACTTTGGACATTCCAGCATCAAAAGACATTCCGGCATCAATGGAAGATTTGGCAAAAAGCCCTACAGCCGTTGTGGCTGCGCCTAGAGCGACCGCCCCCGCCTTTGCAGCAGTGGCAAGACCTGCCTTTAGTTTGCCCCCAAAGCTGTGGGTTTTTCCGCTGGCTTCTTCTAGTCCACGATCGTACTCACTGGTGTCCAGCGAAATTTTTGCAAACAGGGAGAAAACATCCACGTGACTACCTCCTTATGTGAAAATGGCCACGATGGGCCCTCCCGCTTCGCCGCTTAGAGGCGGGAACACTATTATTTTTCACCCCGCAGCAGGGAAAGCATATGCTCTGTTACTTCCTCCGGGGTGCGGGTGTCCTCCAGAGGTTCTGGTTTGTTCAGGTCCGCCCAACGGCGGGACATGACCATGCCACACTTCCCACCCGAAACAAATTCGGCGGAGGCTGCTGTGTTCTCCGTAATGGCCTTGAAAGCGTCGGTAATGTATATCTGGAAAGACTGCTGCTCGATGTTTCTGCGGAGGGCGGCAGGGAGCGCCGCAAGGATGGCCCCTACTCGGAGGCGGGGGAGGGCGCAGAGGGCGCAGAGGGTATGCTCTGGTCCTGCTGCGCGGACGATTTGAAAAAAGTGAGAAGGTCCTCGTCTCGAAACAGTTCGGAAACTTGGCGCATGGTCTCCATTAGCGGTTGAGCGGCAATCTCCTTTGTGGTTTTGCCGTTGACCACAGACAAGATGCCATACACATCGGGCCGGTGGGTTTTCAGCAGCAGCGGGACCGCCTCTGTCATGCGGTCGGCAACCAGCAGGGTCTTGCCTATGACGTTGAGGGGTTGGCTGTTGTCAACCAGCTTTCCCACAGCATTGACAACCGCCTCATCCGCCACGATGTTGGAAATGTAAGGGGTCATCTCACACAGGGCGTCCAGGGCCTGATCGGTGTTCAGTTCAGATAATTTCATCGGTCACATCTCCTTCCTCTTTTCCATCCGTATCGGGCGCTGCCGGGGCGGAACTGTAAAACTCCATGGGCACTTGGTCCTGTGTAGCCACCGTTACATGGCCAGTCAAGTTCACCGAGGTATTGCCCTTGCCGTTTTTGCTGGTCTTCAGGCTGAATCCGCCGGTAGAAAGCGCATTTCGCACCACGGCGGCAACCCAGCCACCATCGGCCCGGTCTCCCACCCACCAGATGTCCTGGGCATCGGCCACTTTCAGTACCTTTCTGGGAACAATGTGGGTGGGGTCGTTCGTGTCGATATCGGCAGCGCCCAGGGCCAGACGAATGGACTGAGGCGAGGTGCCCAGGCTGGTGAATTCCAGGCCGCAGTCCCAACTGTCAATTTTTTTCAGCTCCAGCAAGTTAGCCGGGCAGTTGTCCACATCTTCCCCCATATCAGACGTTGTGGGTACACATCGGATGGGAACGCCGCCGGTG
>OFGE01002410.1_pt1 | contig 13836 bp, 13 predicted proteins | sample 1521681 | NCBI WGS metagenome assembly OFGE01 (sample SAMEA3504093, study PRJEB24116) | mouse gut metagenome | biome: mouse gut; feature: mouse-associated habitat; material: faeces | place: Denmark | collected 2011 | reverse complement strand
AAGGTAAAACACGTTTGGTGTTTATTATAAAGAAATTGAAAAAGAAACTGCTTTGTTATGCAGCAGAGCAGAAAATAACATCAGGTGCTATATTCATAACGCGCAACGGCAATGTAATGAGTCGTACCAATATTTGGCGGGAAATGAAAAATCTTTGTGAGCAGGCAGGAGTGAGTTCGCAAAAAGTGTTTCCACATAATTTTCGGCATTTGTTTGCCAGAACTTTTTATAGCATTGAAAAAGATATTGCCAAGCTCGCAGATATTCTTGGTCATAGCAGTATTAACACTACGCGCATTTATATTATCACTACTGGTAATGAACATCGTCAGAGAATGGAAAATATGCGGTTAATAATATAGAAACCGCTGTAAAAACAGCGGTTTGGAACATAAACTGCATTATGTAATAATTTTGTGTTATACATATCTAATTGGAGACGATTATACTATATAGAACAAAAAAAAGCAATGATTTTTTACTTAAAAACTTACTAAATTTCTGATTATCTTTTCATAAGTTGGTAAATGCCGATATATCCCGTATTTTAGGGCTTTATCGGTATTTTCTTTTCGGAAGATACCTTGCATAAGCTGGCATTTACCAGCATGAAAATGCAATCAAAAGTAGTAAATGAGTAGTAAATATAAGCTCCGATATTAACAAGCCAGTCTTTCCAGTTCCGCCTTTGCAGATTGAAATGTGCCGTGTGCGTAATAACCAAGTGTCATGGTTATGTTGGCGTGTCCCATGAGATATTGCAGAGTGTTTGGGTTCATTCCTTTATTTGCCATATTCGTACAGTAAGTATGTCGGAATGAATGTGGTGTGATGTTCGGTAACTTGTCCGTGTGATACTTGTTATACTTCTTAATTAGTCCTCGCACCATGCCCTCATAGTTTCCTGCAACTTTAGGCAAGCCCTCACGGTTTAAGAATAGGAAATTGCTGTAACCACCTACAATCAGCGGTTGTGCCTTTCCTCTGTTCTTTAGTATTCTTTGGATTGCTTGATAAGCCCGTTCTGTCAATGGAAGTTCCCGTTTTCCGTTTTTGGTCTTTGGCGTTTCAATATAGTAACCCATTTCGCTATCTTTCAATAACTGGTGGTCTATATTGAGTATTCTGTTCTGCATATCAATATGCGTCGTCAGTCCGCAAAATTCAGAAATACGAAGTCCTGTTTCTAGCAGAAGCACAACCTCATCATAATACTTACTGTAAATCTTGTCCTTTTCCATAAAGGCAAGCAGGCGTTCTTCCTGCTCTGGTGTAAGAATAACTTTCTGCTCCGTATCATCTTCCAGAACATCACTTAGCTTAAATTCAAACGGGTTCTTTCTGATACAGTCGTCTTGTATCGCCATGTAAAATGACGCTTTCAAGGAACGCTTATAGTTATCAATCGTTTTATAGGCATATCCTTTTTCACTCATTCTGATAGCCCATTCTTTAGCGTCTGACTGTTTGACGGTATCAATTGCCCTCATACCCAACGGGTCATTTTTCAGAGCGTTCATAAGATACTGTCGTCCTTTTTCAGTAGCCCTCTTGATGTTCTTTCTTTGGCTGTTCTTCTTGTCGTAGAGCTGGCAGACTGTCATTTTACCGCCTGCTGTGTCGATACCGTCGTTAAGGTCTTTTTTTATCTGTGCTTCTTTTTCCCTCAATGAAATATCATCACGTTTTCCAGCAGGTGTCTTGTCTGTCGGTACAAGTTTCCAAGAATAGATAAATTGTGGCTTTCCGTATATATCGGTATATTTATAAACGTATCTTCCGTCTTTTCGCTGGCTCTCTCCATTACGCAAATTGCGATTTTTACTGTCTTTTCGTTTCACATTAGACATAGTGTAAAGCTCCTTTCCGTCATGGAATGAGCCGTGATACGCTATACTTTATTATACCATATCTACGGCTCAATGACATTAGATTTCGTCCAATGTATCTATGATTTTTTCAAATTGCTTTCGCTTAATCTGAATACGGTTACCGTTCACGATAACCCAGCCAGCGTCAATGTTTTCTTCGGCTAATTTACGCAATTTCTTTTCGCCAATGCGGAAGTATTTGGACGCTTCTTCAATCGTCAGCGTATATTTTTCCCAGATAGGCACATCAGTATTGTTCATAATCTATGCACCCCCTTTACTGTGTGTCATTTTTTACAAGCAGGCAGACGGCTTTGGAAAGCTCCGTTAGTATCTCAACTATTCCCATTCTTGTGGGCAGAACCGCACCATGCGGACGTATCATTATTCTGTGAGGATAGGTCGTGGCAAAACGACTTTTCCAACAGTCGCTCTCGGATCACTGCGTGGGTCGCTCGCTTTCTTTTGAAAAGGTCGTGGCGTACAGTCCCCGTGGCTCGCTATCTCACAAACGTATCTGTCTGCTTTATTCAGTTGTCAAAGAGCTGTGGCGAAAGCGTGTTGCTTTCATTTGTAAAAACAGGGCGGAGCAGGAAAGAGGGGGACATTAAATCATGCTCCGCTAAAAACTGCTTATTCTTCTGGTTCTAAGTTCATATCTTCAATATCAAATCCTAAAATCATTTTGATAAGTGCTTCTCTGATACGTCCTTTTAATTCCATATCTACAACGATATAAACATTTCCATATTCATCATAGAGTGAACGTAAACAGCATTTTGATATGTACGGGTCATAAAATGCCAGCAATTTCTCAATCGCTTTTTCGTTTCCGTCCATAGCTGATGAAATCAAGTAATAGGACGGCTTCTTAAATAACTGTTTCATTTTCTAATGTTCCTCCTTGAGTATCTTTTTCATAGTTTCCAAAGCGTGATGTCGATTTCTAAATACACCGCTTTGCGTGATTTTCTGCAAGTTAGCAATTTCACTTTCTGTCATTTCCAAGAAGTAATACATCAACAGAGTATTGCGTTTTCTTTCTGGAAGTTTCTTCAAGGCTTCTGCCAGTTCATCATCAAGGACACGAATATCAATGCCACATACTGAAAAGATTGTATAATCTGTTTCGTAGTCGTCCCAAACAGCCATTTTATCCACAAGGACATCTGGTAATTCGCTGAAAGATATTTCTTTATTCTTACGACGGTTTAATTCCTTGTAATAATCTTTCACGACACTACGGACAACTTTCTTTAAACAACTTTCAAAACGACATTGAACTGTTTTCTGGAAGTCAGACGGTTTCATCAATCTCACCCCCTTTCCTTTATGATTTGAAAAGTGTTTATCCCTCTTTCCGCACCATATAAGGACAGCTAGGTGTGATTTAATGACCTCTTTTGAAAAATTTTTTAAATTTTTTCGGGTATGAAAAAAGCCCGCACAAAACGTATAGTCTGTACGAGCTTTTAAAGCTATAACATATTCAATTTTTAATAGTGTGCTATTAGGTGGAATTTGATTGCAAATAATTGTACTTAAAGCTTTCCATAACGCAAGCCCCCTTAAAGCACCGTATCAATGTTGGCATGGTTTTTCAAATTACTCTGAAAAATTATGAACTGTTCCTTTTGGAAATGTAATTGTCAGTCTTGTATATTCTTTTTCCGTAGAAGCAATATCCAATTTCAAACCCAATCTATCGCATAATTTTTTCGATAGATACAGTCCCATACCCGTTGCATTTGCTTTGTTTCTATTTGAACCAGTAAAGCCTTTTTCAAATACACGGGATAAATCAGACGCTTTTATTCCACAGCCGTTATCTTCAATCACAAGCAATATATTTGTACCATTGTCTTGACTGTATATCGTCAGTTTATTTTCCTGCTTATCAAAATACTTAATCGCATTTTGCACGATTTGAGATAGAATGAATGTCAGCCATTTTTCATCAGTATAAATGACATTTTCTATGTCATGGATATTGATAATTGCTTTTCTTTCCATAAGCGAATGATGGAATTTCAGAATGACATTATGTATCACTTCGTCTAACTGCAACTGTTTTACAAAATAGTCCTTTTCCGTATTTTCACTTCTTGCATAGTAGAGCATTTGTTCCACCAACTGAAATATTTTGTCTGTTTCTTTTTTCAACGTGTAATTTTTCGTATTATCAAACGTCAAAGACAATGCTCCTATCGGTATCTTGATTTCATGGGCGAAACTTTCCACATATTCTTGATACTCCTGCTTTTCCTCTGTAATTTTACTGATTTCATCATTCATAGATTTACAGGCTTTTTTTATTGCGTAGTAATAGGCTTCATTTTGAAATTCTTTTGGCTTTGGTAAAACGTCTGCAATATAGTAAGTTTCTTCCAGTCCGTCTACTAAATCAATAATATGTTGTGAAGCCCCACGTTTCTTCCGATACAAACACCATTGAGAAAGCCCTTGTATGCTGATGAACAGAATTGTCAGCAATACAACAAATAGCGTATCTACACCGTAGAAAATCAAGAGAAATGCTACTAAGGCAAGAAAGAAAAGCTGAAACAATATTTCTGTTATTTTTTCTTCTAAGAATGTAAAAAAGCTCACAATTTCCAACCCTTTCCTCGTATATTTTCCAATAAATGAACAATTCCGATTTCTTTCATTTTCTTTTTTAGACGGGTCATATTAACCAGTAATACATTCTCGTCCAAATAATACTTATCGTTCCACAGCTTTTCTAGTAGTTCTTCTTTGCTAATAACTTTATCTTCGTTCATAAAGAAGTAGTATAAAATACGAAATTCATTTCTCGTCAATTCAATGCTTTTCTCTTGATACTTCAAAATAGATAAATGTAAATCGAGGGTACAATCTTTTTTAACAAGCTCACGGAAATTGTTCGGGTTTGACAACTGCAATGCACGCTTGATCTTCTCAAGAAGAATAAGCGTGTCATAAGGCTTTGTGATGAAGTCAATTCCGCCCACTTGAATACTTTTCAATTCGTCAGCATTTGTATCTCTGCTTGTTACAAAGATAATAGGTACGGGCATGACTTGTTTTATTTTTTTGCATACCTCATAGCCATTTTCATACGGCAAGTTAATATCAAGCAGAACCAGCTCTACGGAATATTGCTTTAATTCCTCTGTCAGATTTTCAAAGTCAGTCAATAAGATTGTTTCATATCCTTGTGTGTTCAATAATTTAGAAAGCTCCAGACGAGTGATTTCATCATCTTCAATAATTGCTATTCTCATTTCCACACCCCCTTGATTTATCATTATAATAATTTCACGGTAGGAGAGCTAGAAAAATCTAACTCTCCTCATTGATATTTCGTTTAAAACCGATATACGTTGCAATCCAATAAATTCCGTATATGAAGAAGAAAATTGCCAAACCACCAGCAAAATAGAACAGGTAAATAAATTCATTTGCCAAAAGGACTTTATAAACATTGTTAAGTGAAGCTAACATACAGAAACTTGCAATAATCGAATAAACAACTGGAACTCCAAATAATATCAATAATTGTTTTTTGATTGTCTTAAACAATGACCTGTCATTTACTCCTAATCTTCGCAAAGTCTGATAGCGGTATTTGTATTTCGTAGCGTCACTTAAAGATTGCACAGCAAGAATTGTTCCTACAGCAGAGATTAAAATAAAAGCAATATATAAACAGATACTTGCCATGATAGCAGTCATAGTATTTTGTTCTTCTATAACAGTACCTCTTACTGACACTCTATAATATTCTTTATGACTTTCTCCATTTTCATCTACTACTATCAATAAATGCTTTAAATTATTTTGTATTTTTTCTTCTAATTTTGCAGTCGTTTCTTCTTTTGTATCAACAATTAAATGTTCTTCTGATATTTCTAATCCCTGCACATATTCATCAGGAACAATGACTGTAAATCTTCCTGTATTATTCATACTGTACCAAAAAGATTTTGTATCAATCCCTTTTAAGCGAAGTTCTTTATTAGCAAATTGAATGGTCTGCATATCAGCATTATCTTCAACTTTGTATAATAGTTGACTATCAGTTACAAGGAAATACTCATCTTCTGTTAATTCAACAGTATACATATTTCGTAATTTCAGTAGTCTGTTATAATCACTCAACTTCATTACTGGGTCATAATCATAAAACTGCACATCGTAATAATCTTGTATTTGATGTTTAGGTTCTTTATAAACATTAAATTCCAATGTTTCATTTATCGTATAATCTTCATCAATTACATCTAAATATTCGTTAAAATCATCAAAAGGTTGTGTCCAATCAAAAACTTCTACATCATAAGGAGATGTTAATTCAATGCTCGTCTGATATAAACCTTTATAGATACTAGAAAAATTCAGACATAGCAAGGAAAGTAATATTAGCATAGAAAGCGTTCCGAATGTAAAACTCATTGTTCTTGCCTTCGACGCAAAAGTTCTTGTAACAAAGAGATTATCTTTTTGATATTTCATTTTTTTGCTTTTTAGCAGAATTGATAATAACATATCCGCACAAGTTGCAGAAATACCATAAATACTGATTATTAACATAATCACGCAAATCATTAAATAAGTCATAGTAGACTCATCACTGAAATTTTCAAAACTGCAACGTGAGTTCCAAAGCAGAAGTGAGGAAATCCCCAGTATAGCACTAACCATAAAGATAATATTTCTTTTTTTATTATTACGGAACATTTTCTTTTCATTCTGTTTATCAAAGTAAAGAAAATCATGTACCGTCATTTTTCTTATTCTTCGTAAAAGGTTAAGTAAAACCAATACATATATTGCTAAAAAGTAAATTACAAGTAACCCTACGGAAATAAGGTTTAATGAAATGAAGATAACCTCTGGAATACCTAACAATTTTACAATGACTAATGACACAAACTGGCTAAACAGAAAACCAAGTGGAATAGCTAGTATAAGTGCTAAAAAGCCTAACAATATATTCTCCATGACGAGTAAGCGTGCAACTTCTTTTTTCTTTATCCCAAGAAGCATATATGTTCCAAATTCTTTGCTTCGTTTCTCAAACATGAACCTTGTCGTATAGTTAATCAAGAAACATACAACAAATACAATAATGATATTTACAAAAGTTAGAACATTCTTGAATGAGTCCATACCAGATGATAGCTTTACAACTTCATCAGAACTTGCTATCAGATTAAATGCCAGTATGAGTGAAAATGAAATTGTAATGGTTATTAGATAAATCAAATAATCCTTTAAATTTCTTTTTGTATTTCTAACCGCTAATTTACCTAACATTTCCCACTTCACCTCCGAGCAAGGTTAATATATCCAGTATTTCATTAAAGAAATCTTTTCTGCTTTTTTCCCCTCTGAAAATTTCATTGAATATCTTACCGTCTTTTAAGAACAGAATACGTTCACAGAAAGACGCACTAAACGGGTCATGTGTTACCATTAAAATAGTAGCCTGCATTTTCTTGTTGATGTCAGACATAGTTTCCAATAATAACCTTGATGATTTTGAGTCCAAAGCTCCCGTCGGTTCATCAGCTAATATCAGTTTTGGTTCGTTAATTAAAGCTCTTGCACAAGCACAACGCTGTTTTTGTCCGCCCGAAACTTCATAAGGAAATTTGGATAAAATTTCTCGAATACCTAATTTATCAGCAATAGCACGAACCCTTTTCTCAATATCAGCAGGGTTCCGTTTGTTGATAACCAATGACAAAGAAATGTTTTCTTCAATCGTTAATGTATCTAAAAGGTTAAAGTCTTGAAAAATAAATCCTAGATTTTCACGTCTGAAATCAGCAAAATCCTTATCCTTGATTTTGGTAATATCTTGATTGTTGACTGTAATGTGTCCGCTGGTAACGGTATCAATCGTAGAGATACAGTTTAATAGGGTAGTCTTTCCAGAACCACTAGCTCCCATGATTGCGACAAATTCGCCCTTATCTACATACATAGAAATACCGTCTACTGCCTTTGTGATATTTCCAGAGTTACCCCCGTAGTATTTCTTTACTTGTTCTAAATTTAAAATGTGTTCCATTAAAATCGCTCCTTTCTTCCTGCCACATTTATTTGTTTTGGAATACAATTAAATTATAGCAAGGGCAGTATTCAATTACACTTACAGTTTTGAAAGTAAACTGAGAATAAAAGAGTCGTGATAATGCAGATCACAATTTTGTGAAGCATTTCCACGACCCTTTTATTATAATTTTACCTTTGTCTTTTTCGTAATGGTATAAATGTATTCCTCTGGTGTAGGGCGTTTGTTTCCAAAATATTTTTTGAAATTTGCCTGCATCTCTGGGTCGGTGCTATTCATAGCTTCATCAATCGTTGCTTCAATATTTTCCCTAACATCAGCCAATGACACACCGCCAGCCTTTGCACCTGCTTTTAACGCTTTTTTAATATCTCGTTTTTTAAGTCCTATCATAACAAAGCCCCTTTTTATAAGTCTTTATTTTTTAATATGTTAGAGCAAATCTTACAAGAAACGATGAAAATTACGATACTTACCAAATTTGCGATACTTGTTGTAAACAACATATTTCTGTTACCAAATACTAAAGCTAACGCTATGACTGCTAATGTAGTTACGAAGCATGATATTAAAGTAACGATTACTCCTTTGTCCTCATTCAAAATATAAGATAAAGGTATGCTTATACTTCCAGATATAAATGCAAATACAAAGCCTAAATTAACATTTGATAATAACATTGCAATATCAAAATTTTGACTTTTCAAGGAAAAAAGAAAACTTATTACAGCTCCAACGAATACTCCAATAACAGCAAAAACAGTCAGTAGAATATATTTAGAAGCAATCAAAGTCGTTTGTGTTGCTGGAAGTGTAACTGTAAATTTGTTCCATTGTGATTGTTTATCGGTTTGTATTGTTCCAACTACTGCATGACTCATAATAATCGCACTTATCAATATTGTAACCATAGGAGACGTAAGATAAGAAATCCCCATACCAACACCAACTATTGTGATTATCAATAAAATTAAAGTAGCTTTGATTTCATAAAAATCTTTTAACAATAACCCTTTCATAATCAATATTCTCCTTTCACATAAAGCAACATGATGTCGTCTATTGAAGCAGGTACAACTAATGCGTGCGGATAGTCTTTTTCTGCTTTTTGTCTGTTAGCAACAAGCACTTGCCATTCATAATCTTGTTTTCTATAACGGATAATGTCGTTTTTATTCAATTCATCAAATTGCTTTGCATTACATTTAATGATACCGTACTGTTCAATCAATTCATCTTTAGGTTTTGAAAATAACACTTTTCCATTATGGATAAAAACAATATAATCAGCTACTTTTTCTAAATCACTTGTGATATGCGAAGAAACTAAGATTGAGTGTTCTTCATCTTGTATAAATTCCAAGAACATATCCAAAATTTCATCTCTCATAATAGGGTCTAAACCGCTGGTAGCTTCGTCTAAAATTAACAACTTTGTTTCATGAGAAAACGCCACAGCAATAGATAATTTCATTTTCATTCCTTTTGAATAATCTTTGATTTTTTTACTTTCTGGCAAAGACAATTTCTTTAGCAATGAGAAGAATTTGTGTTCTTCCCAACTTGAATAAATATTTTTCAAAACATTATTTAATTGCTTAGCAGACAAAGATACTGGAAAATTGCTTCCGTCAAATACAACGCCTAATTCTTCTTTGATTTTATTTTCTATGTCGTTATTATCTATTAAGTTATCCAGCATTTTTATTGTGCCAGCGTCTTTTTTCACAACACCAGTAATTAAATTGATAGTAGTGCTTTTCCCAGCTCCATTTTCCCCAATCAATCCAACGATACTTCCTTGCGGAACGGCAAAAGAAATATTATCAAGTTTGAAGCCTTTATACTGTTTAGTTACTCCATTAAGTTCTAAAGCATATTTTTCCATAATCTCATTCCTCCTCATATAATAGTGCAAGTAAAGATTGTAATTTATCCAGCTTTATTCCGCTTACCTTTGCAATTTCAATCGCTTCTGTAAAATAATTTTCTATTTTCTTTTGCTGTTCTTCCAAATAGAAATCTTGATTTTGAACGGATACAAAGCAACCTTTTCCTGCGGTTGTTTCAATAAAACCGTCCTTTTGAAGTACATCATAAGATTTTTGAACCGTTAAAACACTAATATGCAAGGATTTTGCTAATCCTCTTATAGAGGGAAGTGCTTCGCCTGCTTTTAAATCTCCATTGATAATCATTGCCTTTATTTGTGAAGAAATTTGTTCATAAATCGGTATGCTGGCATGATTATTGATAAAAATATCCACTATATCACCGCCTTGTCTTATACTGTATTACTAATACAAGTACAGTATAATATTATATGATACGATTGTCAATGAATTTAGGCTTGTAAACATTCAAAAACTTTGCTTACAAGCCTAATTATCATTTATCCTACAATCTTCCAGTTACTATCCTTATGTAGCACAAGCTCATATTGCGAAACTAAAGTTGCCTTTGTCTGATTATCAAGAAATTTTACAGCAACTTTGACTTTCACATTGTCCCCGTCCTTTGTAAAGATAGGGTTTACCAGTTCAGAATAAAGATAATCCCTGCTGATAGGTTCAATCACATTTCCCGATACATAGTAAGCAAGTTCCTTTTCTGTGGCTGTCGGATAGAGCTTAAAGAATGTTTCCAGAAATGCAGTAGCGTCGTTTACGGTATCAGCGTCCAGATTTCCGTCTGCTTCTGGTGTCTTTGGTTCATAGTCTGATTTTTCGATTGCTGGTGCAAGGGTAGGGTTCTGAATGATTACCATATCCCCGTCAGCGTCTACATGGACTTTTACGGTATAAGTTGCCTTGACATTGCTTGTCTGTTCTCCCTCTTTTATCTGCTGATCTACTTCGTAGGTAGCAGAAAAAGTGTCAGTTCCCGACTGTTCGATACTCCACACAATCACATCTGTAACCGTGGAGCTGGTCGGTATATCGGTTCTAATGGTATCAACATTCAAGTCCTGCAATTCCTTTGTTAGATAACCCCTGATTGCCTGCGTCCTTGCTTCAATCGCTTCTTTACTGTTATTCCATGTGTAATAAGACTTCGCAAAGTTCTTTACGAAATTTTCAATCCCGTTAGTATTAGTAAGTCTTAACTGTATGGTTTCTGTTTCATGTACGGTGTGCATATCAATAGCGGTAAAATTCTTATATACCCCAAAACTCACGCTTGCGATAAGCACCACCCACAATGCAATCACAGTTTTCTTATGTGTACCCACTTTCACGGTACGCACTTTCTTTTCTTTGACATTTTCTGTCGGTTTCTTATTCTTCTTAAACATATTTTCAAGTCCTTTCTATTGTTTTACTCGTCCTGCACCAATTAAGTGCTGTTTCCAGTAACTACTATTTAAGTCTGCATATCCTATCGGGTCGCCTGCATGGTACATCTGGTTATTTCCTACATAGTAGAGTAGGAAAGCACCGCCTTTCCTTATTTCTAGGGTAGGTTTGTGCAGTCCTCTCCCCGAACCGTGCTTGCATTTCTCAATGCACACGGCTCTCCATCTTTGCTCCGTTACAGGTTATTTCTTTTCGCCATGATGTATAGCCATGTGACACTTGTGGCATACCACGATTGTTTTCCGTCTTTTGGCTATCATTATCTTTTCCCATTCTGATTTTCCTTTAAGGTTTTTAACCTTGTTTACATGATGAATTTCGTATCTGTCACTTTCCGTACACCCACATACTTCACATATCTTCGCCTTTAATCGGCTTTCTAATGTTGTTACGTCATGGGAATAATTTTTAGCTGTTTGTGGAACAATATCAGTAAACTTCTTTCCTTTGCAGTCAGCATAATTCGCAAAATACATTTTCTTTATTACTGTTTTAGTTTCATAAGGAATAGCCCATTTGCCTGTACCGTCTTTATACATAGCTCTAATTTTAGAAACTTTGGAACGGTGCTTTCCTGCAAGTGTTTTCAAACAGCTATATTCCATAAGATAATTGAAATAGATTAGCTTGTTAAAATTGCTTGCCAACCCATAATAATTACAGATACCTCTTAATTCTGCATTATAAATAGTCACTATTTCCAAATCTGTCCTATTAAGCAGTTGTGGTCGGTGTATAGGTTCTAATTTCCCATTGTCTGACCTCTGCTTTACAATTCCATTTGAAAATAAAAATTTCTCTATCTTGTCTTTGAATGGAATACTCAATTCCACCTTGTTATTCATAGAACGGGTTTTGAATTTTCCTTTTGGTTTAATCTGCTGGTCACGGCGTACTCTGACATCATATCCGAGAAAACGAGCAGGAGTATTACTGTGTGTAATCAGAGTTTTTTCTTGACTAAGTTCCATTTTTAATGTGGTACTTATAAATTCTGTAAGTTCTTGCTTAATCTTCTCACAATCCTGTCGATTGCCATTCACAGCTATTAGGAAATCATCAGCGTAACGCACATATTTTATTTTCTTGTCGTCACATTGCTTCGCTGGTAGTTTGAGCATTTGAGCCGTTGCAGATTTATATTCTTCAATCAGCTTTTCTCTTTCTATACCGTTGCTATTTTTAATTTTGTTGTGTAATCTTTGGCGTAGTCCTACCAGTTTTGTATATTCTGGTGTATAACGTGCCTTTGTTGCCACATCAAACTCTTTCTTTATCTTCATTACGTGACGGTCTAATTCATTAAGGTAGATATTCGCAAGAATAGGCGAAATGATGCCACCTTGAGGGCAACCGCTATATGTTTTGTGGTATTTCCAATCTTCCATATAACCTGCCTTTAAGAATGAACGAATGAGTTTCAGAAAACGTGCATCTTTAATTTTCTGATTGATAATTTCCACAAGTACCGCATGATTGATGTTATCAAAGCACCCTTTTATGTCGCCCTCTATAAACCAGCGTGCTCCTGTAAATTCTTTTTTTATTTGAGCAAGAGCAGTATGACAACTTCTTGCTGGTCGGAAACCGTGAGAGTAGTCTGAAAAAATAGGCTCATAGATTGCTTCTAATATCATGCGTATTGCTTCCTGTATCAGCTTATCAGTAAAGACAGGCAGTCCTAAGGGACGCATTTTGCCATTTGATTTTTTGATGTATGTACGTCTTACTGGTTTTGGTTGATACATTTCATTTTTTAAGGCTTCAATGATATTTTCAATATATATTTCGCTAAAACCGTCCGCTGTGTCGTCTGTTACACCCTTTGTTCCTGCTCCTTTGTTGGAGTAGAGGTGTTGATATGCAACATAGTATATATCTGGACGGAGTAAATATCGATAGAGCCTTGTAAATACTTCATCATGGTTCTTTTTTGAATTTTCCTGTAATTTGGTTAAAATCTCCATTGTTGGTTTCATTTGAGGTTTTCCTCCCTAATCAATTTCTAATTTTAATTCGCTAAGACTGCTTTCCTTCGCCATGTGAACGGTTTTCCCGTATCCGATTTTACGGCTTTCCCTGTCTTTTCAGGATTCTCAGACTACTATGAAAGCTCCGTTACCTTGCCAGATTTTCAGCGTCATCTCACTTAGCATAGCCTTGTGATTTATCACTACAAGAGCATTACACATAGCCATTGTAGGCATTCTGGTTTAGGTAATCTCCAGTTGACGAAAGTAGTAGGCTGGTGTGAATTGTCGGATATGCTTTCGTTCCGTTACTACTGGTTCTCCAGCGTACCGTATGAGTTAATTGATAACCCACTGAAAGGCATTTATTTTCAGCGTTACTCATACCACAGGTTTCAGACAAGTTTCCTGTGTCCACACGTAACAGAGGTTTGGAACTCACATTCAACAAATCTAGTTTTATCCTCATATTCACTTAACCTTGCAGTTCAGTCGTGCTCTATTGTCTTTGAACAACTTTCTGCTTTCCTGCCGTGCTATTTTCCCGTACAGTTTTCACCTTTCGGTTAGGCAGG
>OFGE01002406.1_pt1 | contig 13849 bp, 11 predicted proteins | sample 1521681 | NCBI WGS metagenome assembly OFGE01 (sample SAMEA3504093, study PRJEB24116) | mouse gut metagenome | biome: mouse gut; feature: mouse-associated habitat; material: faeces | place: Denmark | collected 2011 | reverse complement strand
CTGATGATAGCGGTTTTCTACATTCTCCGACACCAGACTATGCGCCCGTGGCTGGAGCGTTCCTCGACACATTTTCCCTCACAGGCTGTTCTTCAGATTATATTCACGTTTCCTTTGATGGCTCACTACGGCATAGCCGGTGCGTTGCTCGCCTCCACAGTAATTTTCCTCTATGACGGCACCCGTGGCTTCATACAAAGCAAACCGGCCAAATACAGCTTCTACGCCATATACCCGGCACATTTAATGTTACTATCACTATTCAGCTGATTTGCTGAGAATAATCTCTAAGTCAAGTAGTATATGAGCATCTACAATTAGATGCTCATATACTACTCTCGCGTTTATAGACCACTCCCCTACTCTACACATCCCTTATGCTTACGGCTATTCAATTTATGGTTGTATTCCGCAAGTGTCGGATAGTGTGTTTGTTTCTAGTTCTTATTGTATATGGCTCTCAATAGATCATTTATATGTATAAAAATCATATAAATTGTTGTTTGCCATCAATTTCAAAAAAACACCTTTCTTCGATTCCATCCGTATGATTATGCAACCAAAACACGGCATTCCCAGGAACGTTATTATATATCAAGCTGTCCGCTTCAGCAATTTTGCAACCCAATGTTTTCCACCCTTCTGATCCATTATGAAAGAACAATTCATATCGGTGGCCTTTTCTTACGAAATTATCATCATTCCTTGGTACAAACAATATTTTCCCGATATCTACCATCTCACCAAAATCAAATATCAGAGACTCGCCCTTTTCAGACATGTAAAACGAACTCCAAATATTGTCATATATAAGTTGGAAATTACGGACATGTAAATCATCAACTGGATGGTCTGCTCTTATATTTTTAAATAGGATCTCTTCGCCATTTTTATCAAATACATGCAACTCCGCTATCTCTATGTTCTTTTCAGGCGGAGCTGTATATCTTAAATACCTAACTGGTGCTAAATCGCAATCCAATATTATGCTGTTACTTTGTAGAGTATCTTTAAATTCACACAATTTTACAGCATTTTTAAAACTATTGTCATTTGAAACGCTTAACGATCCTCCAATCATATTTGATATGAACCTTAATGTATTCCTAATAGGATATTTTCTCTTTATTACAATAGAGTTTTTGATTCTTGTATCTGGTACGAATTCATGGTGTTCTTTAGTACCCGTCAATACCGGATATCCACAAGGACTCATTCTTCCTTTTACACATAACGTTGGAAAAACGATCACTCCATTTTCAATATTTTTAAAACATGCCTCCCCTCTTGTCACTGGAGAAATGTCTATCGCTTCATAATGTTTCCCATTATATATGCTGAGAAACATCCATTTTTCGCAAATAATTGAATTGACTTTCAATGGACTGTTCTTACTAAAATATTCCATCGATACATCTTTCGTAAACGGATGAACAAGCACAGCCGGAAAATCGCTCGGTACCGGATCAATAAATTTACTTTTTTGCATTCCAAACATATTCCGATATACCTTGCCCATTTTTCGATCATATTCTGAATTGCGGTTTATCGGTTTTTCCGTATAATTAAACGGAACGGCAATTCCAGTTGTATCAATTATCGCACTCCAAAAATGTCTACTATTATACGACGGGGATGTGATATAGAAATCAGTTGCAATGGGAATGCCCAAGGATCTCATTGCGTATGTTGCGATGTCACAATTCTCCCGGCAACATCCGACATGATTTTTCATCAAATACAGTGCTCCCAGATGTGGGACTGCCACATCCGCATGATTGTCAAAACCCTCATTTTTAAGCACCTTTGCGACCTCTGCCGCAACTTCCACCACATCTGTAGTTTTTAACAAAATGGAATCTACAATTGGGGAATATTTATCGTAGTACGTCCTACGCCATTCTTCAAGAGGTTCATCTTCGATACAATATGGAAGAACGTATTCACAAAAATCTTCAAATGAATAGGATGTATGCCATGGCCTTGCTTTCCAGACATCACACGCCATATCAACATTCTCAATCAGTAACCTGGAACTGATGACATTTAAATGTTCAACCCTATTACAATGTTTATGGTAATCAAACCATTTCCATTCGGACATCTGATCATCGTTCATCCGTCCATATGGTTTAATTGCTTTTAGAGAATCAATCTGCCAACCTTCATAATAATGCTTAGTTTCCATATTCTCAATCAGAAAACATGCCGCATTATATTTAAATTCGTCATTACGGAAATGATCGAGCACCGATTCAAGTTCTGGGCGGTTATTACCGGACAACAACAACGCTCTTTCTAGGTTGTTAGGCTCAGAACAACCTAGAAGCGCAAATTGTGCGATAGCGATAATTAATATTCTGCTATAACAGTACATCATAGAATTAAGTTATGAAATTTATTCTTATATAAGATATACGTATTGCCCTCTATATTCACTTAATCATTAAGTTAAAAAAATAAAGATATAGCTTCATAAATACAATAATAATTTTTTAAAAAAAGTTAATTTTAATCATGATAAAATTTATCATATCTATTTTTATTACCTTTGCACAATAAATATTTTGAATGTGAAATTTTAGAAATACAATCTTAAGTTACTAATTATTTCCATTTTTCAAGTATTTGACATATTAAATCATAATAATATATTGACCTGCTCTAAAAAGATTGAACGACACTACTATTTATTTTTTATCTTAAGCAGAAATTTCTGCTTTCCCCATTAAAATATGCAAAAAACAATGTATGAATGAACTTTTTTTAATATCAAATTCATGGAAAAAACTTACCAAGCACTTTTAGATTACACAGACGCTGAGAAGTATTGGCCAATGGATGCAATCTCATTATGAAAAAAGCCATAAAGTCATACAGGAGGTGGGATCATATCAATGATCTTTATTCAAGGAGATGGGAAAAGTTCGCCAGAAATTATTTTTTAACATATTTAGTGCAAAATAATATGTATAAGAAAGTATTCGCTAAAGCTACACTCAATATAATTCGTGAAACGGCAAAAGCCAAAAGTATCTTCTATAACAGTGCTGTGTTTCTATAAAAAAGCATATGCTTACAAAAACCATAAACTCTTCCGAATAGTAATCTACAGTTAATTACTATATAAAATATAGATTCAATAATATACAATTTCAACCCCAAGGGATGCTCCTATTCTTCTGAAATATAACGGCAACAAATCTTGGAAGTTTTTGGCAAATAGGTCTTTCGCATATGAAAAATACATTCTTTAGATCCGATTAAATTGTCATTACGTCAAAAATTATTTTCCTACTTAGAGTATGTTTTAATTTTAAATAGTTTTTAACTTTGAATACCTGTTGATCGAATTAAAGTTCTTAATATTTATAAATGGAAAAGTTGCGCAAAACGCATATAATTAACAAATTAATAGTAGCTATACCGTTAACTACTATTACACTGCTTATGCGCAACTTCATAGCAAATTTCGTTAGAATCCTCGAGATATGCAAGACTTTTGTCGGGAATCGCGTTAATCAACTCGGAAATATACATAGACATGGCGTGGTTACAAAATTCTTGGACATTGAGGTTATTGCTCTCAGTATCACGGCTGAGGCTTTTAACTTTGATAGCGAAAATTTCTTGTTTCATCGTCTGTACAATGAGTGCAAAGAAGACTTGCCACACTTGATTAACCGAAGACAATTCAATTGCCACCGTAAGTTGACTGCACGGCTTGCCAAGGAAATTCGTAAGGAAGTGGCTTATGGCATTGATGGCTCCGAGGATGTTTTCTGCATTGATTCCAAGCCTGTAAAAGTATGTCAGAACGCAAGAGCCAAACGCTGTGCAATGGGACGCGACAATATTGACGCAGCTCCCGATTGGGGTTATTGCGCCATGCAGGATCAGCACTATTACTGGCATAAACTGCACGCCATCTGTGGAATACGTGGAGTAATCCACTCCTTTGACATGCCTGCGGTAAGTGTCCATGACCTGCATTATCTTAAAGATGTGCAATGGGTATATCACGACTGTATGATTCTCGGTGACAAGGGATATCTGAGTGCGGAAGTTCAGCAAAATCTCTTTGACGCCGTAAACATCACACTTGAAGTACCTTATAAGTTGAACCAGAAAAACTGGCGTCCGCCATCGTGGGCATACAAAAGATATTGGAAACGAATCGAAACCATTTTCTCCCAACTTAATGGCTATGACGAATATAACATTTGTGGGAATATTTTCTAATCTTTATATTGATTTTACTTGTATGAAGCTTCGTGTAAATTAGTTTCCTCAAATTGCTTTTCTAATAATAAATTAATAATCTCATGCTAGAAAAATTATTTATATGCTTTATTGCTTTTTTCCCTTTCATAACGTTTTTCGGCACTGAATCAGGAATGTACAATATGTACATTCTTAATATTATGACAGGCATAGCTACTATTTTTGCAGCTATAATATCATGGCATAGAAAATATTGTGTAATCATATCACGTATTGACATAACAATAGTATTTTTTATTTTGTCATCTCTACTCAGTGCAATTCTCAATAACAAGCCGATTCACCCATACACATATATAAATATAAGTTTCATCATACTCTTCATTATTGCTACAAAAAATATAATTAAAAATCATATACCTTTTTTATGCCATACACTCTGTTTTAGTATCATTTTATTAGTCCTCATAATAGTAACGCTATTCTTTTTCTATGATCTTAAATCGTTTTTTATTCTTATAAACAATAAGATGGGCAACACAGGTGTTTGTGCTATATTCCTAGCAATTGCTATATGTATTATGTCACACATGAAGAATTATGCAAAATCTAATTATCAAAAGTTATCATTTATTTTACTTATGATATTATGTACATATATGATAAGTCAATGTGAATGTAGAACAGCTTTACTAGTCATAGCTGTTTATTGTTTTCTTGAATTCTTCCCAAAAAAACGCAGACGCTACTGCTCAACCAATAATAAAAAACATAAAATAGTGTTTTTCATTATTGCAACACTCCTAATAGGCTGTTGTATTCTAATTACCACTATAAATACATCTAAATTAAATTCTATAACAGGACGCCTTTTTATCCTATACAATAGTCTTATTATGTTCTACAACAATCTATTGATAGGACATGGAGGCTTTGGTAGTTATGCAACAACCTATGCGCTACATCAAGCTCAATGGTTCTCATCACACAGCAATATGGATGAGATCTTTATTCTAGCTGACAATGTCATGTATGCAAACAATGAATATTTACAGACATTATGCGAGACAGGATTATGCGGCTTTACTGTTCTAATAACTTTGATTTATTGGATTATAATCTCGTTGAAAAATGACGGTTTTTTGCTTTATTGCATAGTCTTACCATTATTATGCGCTGCTGCATTTTATTATATTTTGCATGTAACATTCCTATGCACCATAGCATTAGTACCATGTATCATTGCCTCTTGTCGTTGTAACAATCAAATTATAATAAATAACCGATCTTCGGTTTCATGTTGGATAATATTATTGCTTGGTGTTTTTGTAACATCATATAATATACGGCATTATAATACAGCAAATATGATTTATCATACGTTTGAACGTGGAAAAATTACTCGTTCACAAGCAACCCACATAGTGACACAGTATGGTGAAAATCGGGCATTTATGGCATTGCTAGCCACTGCATACTCAGATTCAATTGGTGATATATATGACAATATTGAACGTAATTTTATACATTCTGATGTATTATGGGCAGAAGGGCGTAATCTATTAGCTATTGGTTGTGATTCTCTTGGAGAGCAAAAACTGATATTAGCTTCTAAAATAGTTCCAAATCGTTTCCGGTATAATAATGAACTACTTCAATTATATCGACAACAAGGTGATACACTCAAATGTCATATTATTGCCAGAAAAATACTTGACATGCCAATAAAAGTACCATCTCCGACAGTTTCTGCCATAAAAATGGAAGCTAAAAGTATTCTTGAAGATTTATGACATCCTCTCATACCACAGGTACTATAAAATTGCGTCAAATTAAAAACCCTCAAATAATTCGAGTCCTTCGAGTGTAAAAAAATTAGAACTTAATTTAGTTAACGTGAGTTCGATATAAGAAATCAGAATAAAGTCAGTTGATTGTCGAAAACAATCTCCAAAGCTATAGATGGTTTCTTAGGAAAGAAACAGTATGCGCAATCGCACTCAAGGGCATTGGGAATAAAGTCCGTGAACGACCGATGGCTTGAGTGTTCTATTTGTGCGATATTCTTCAGCTCATCATTGATAGACTCAACAAGCGCGCGTTTGCGCAACATGATCTTGTCAGCGACAGACATCATCGAGTTCTTCATATTGCTCTTGACTTTTGTCACAAGCTGTATCCCGTTCATGAACAGAAACTCAAACAGCTGTTTACCTATATATCCCTTGTCACCGCACAGCTTTCCCCTCGCATTCTTGATGAATGATTCCGAATACAACGGCTCTCGGTCATCGACATTGACCAATGTGAACATGAAGTTCAGTATTTCCCCACGATCGTTTATTATAATGTGCAGTCTGAAACCATAGAACCATCCCATCGAGCACTTGCCTCTTTGCGCCAATCCCTTGAATGTCTTGTGAATCAGTATCTGTTGGCGCTTATAGGCCCTAAGAGGAGTAGAATCCACGTAGGACACTCCGGTACAACTACCCAACAGGTCTTCCTTGATGAAAACTGGAAGAGGCAGCACCACTGATTTCTGCAATTCAACAAAACGGTTGTATGATACTGTCCGAGGAAAAAGGTGGCACATGTGTTTGCATACATACTGGACATAGAAATGTTTGAGGCATCTAAATCACTTGCAATGGTATAGGATAAGGATTGTAATCATCTCGGCTTCCGAGAGTTTGCAGAGTTTGTTACGATGCTTTTTACCGTCTGCAAGCTGATGTTTCTGTAGTTCTGATGAAAAATACTTGCAAAAGTCGTCAGCAAGACAGAAAATTTTCGTAATTTTGCTATTGGCATGATATAAATTCTTGTAGATCTTGCAATTATGTACTCCAAATTTACGAAATTCATTCGGGATTACCAATAAAATCAGCCCCTTAGTTTTATGCTACTCTGATTGAAGGTTTGTTATCGGCCTTTACCTTACAAAACTTCTATTTTTTAACATTCACTAAAGCTCAATAATTTTTACTTAAACAGTTAGCTTTCGCTATAACTTTTATGCAATTTTCATTTCTGTATCACAACATTTAAGCCGAAATAATAACTTGATTTATAAAATTTGAAAACATTTTCGGATCAATAGATAAATTTGTTTTTTAAACTATATAACTCGTCTACGTTGATACTATACTTCCATCGCTTTAAATTGTTTTTATAAATGTTTTTGTCTGTCCTATTTCTTGCAACTTCTCCCTCGTTATTATTTGTTATTATCTCAAGAGCTTTACTCATAAGAGGCTCATCAATAGTTCCAAATTCCTTCATAAGGAAGCTTGTTTCATCAATCTCATAGTCTGGTAAGAAACCATTGTCAAAATCTGACAAATTTTCACTATTGAATATTTTCATCGTAATCGGTTGCAACACCCATTTTATATCCTTATTTGAGGAATAAATAACCTGTGACCCATAGTTTTTTCCATACGTCTTTGTTCCAATGAGTACAATCTTTTTATATGGAAGCAACATATTAATTAGATCTTCACTGGCCGACGCAGTGTTATGACCAGTCAATATAATGATGTTATTCACCATATTACCTATGTAGCCTTCCTCATTAAACATGAAGTTCAGAGATAATTCATACCCCATAGACAAATATGCATTAGTAAGCTTTTCGTTATATTTAATTTTCAAAGCTTCCTGTTTTATTCCAATTTCAGGGACAAGCATACTTCCAAGTAGTACACTTAAATTTATATCTCCTCCAGTATTATACCTCAAATCAAGAACAATATCACTGGCACGTTGCTCTCGAAAATAGGCAAATAATTTGACAAGTTCATTTTTATACCGCTCGCTACCGTCACCATTATCATTTAAAAATTGCCTATAACATACATATCCTATATTGTGATCTTTATACTGCAACATTTTACTGGCAAGTATTGGATTTTGCGGAATGGCTTCACGTGTAACTGTTATATACCGTGTTTCAATAATATCATCATCTACGGAGATAAATTGATAACAGGCTTTTTCAGCCGCCAGGAGTTCTTTATAGTTGGATACGTTGAGACGTTCTCCATTTATTTCCTTTATAAACATCCCTCTTTTTATTCCATCAGTTTCAGCCTGCGAACCTGGACTTGTGTATATAACTTCCGCCACAAGATCAAATTGTGCGGAATCAGCATAAAAGAATACACATTCAAATCCTCGATTTGTAGAACTTCCATATATTTCTTCATCATTCGATGCCTTGTCGGTACTAATCCAGGAAAAACGATCTTTTCTGTGTAATAATATAGAATAAAATTCCTGAGGACATATAGAATACTTAGATTCCATGTCTTGTGGTATATCATCAGCCCAATAATAATACAGCTTCATGGCACGTAATATCCACTTATTTGCCATCACATTTAACTCAATCGAATCTTTATCCAGTATGTTTTTCTCTTCTTCATAAGCTTTTATAGCATCATCAGTGGAACATCCGAGAAAACTAGATAATAGACACATAAAAGCTATATACAAAATATATTTATTCATGGACATAGTATTAAATATAAGGATAGTCAATATGCTTAAATTGAGACGCAAAACCTTGCAAAAGATTCTGCGTCTCACAATTCATGTTCCTACTTTAACCTAGCACTCGAGTTAAGTATATTAAGTTTTATCACTTGCTCCAATTCTGTTTCGCTGATATAGTTAAGAAGTTCAGGATTGTTCTCCTTCACCATATTTACGATTTTCTTAGATTGACCCGTGATATACTTATCTGCGGCAACGTATGTATTTGCCGCTTGTCCCTTCAGGCTCCATAACTTGAGCGGCAGATTGGCATTTGTCACATTATCAACATTCTGGACCTGCCTCCATGCCTCAACCATTAGATATACCGTCACAGCCACAGCGACATTTATGCCAGCTACCACATTATATCCCACGCCCACTTGCGACATAACAGCCGCCACCACATATACAGGCCATACGGCTGCAAAGCCATATTTCTTCTGAGAGATGAAATCATCATCTACATGAATACCCATTTCTGAATAGATCTTTTTAATCTCCTCATCACTAAACTTGAGATTGATATCAGAATTACTGATGTCATCAAGAATACCCTTATCCTGCATGAGAGCGAGCGCTGTTGTTATATCATTCTGATTAACAGCAGTATTTATATCCTCATCACCCAGAGCCAAAACAAGTTTTAGCAATCCCTCATCAAGGCTAATCTTCCCGTTATATCCATATTGTTGCACGAAGGCACTCGGATCGCTAGCAAATTGTCTTGCCACAACAGGCTCTTTAATAACATCTCGCCCCAACTTATCCAAAAAGTTGAGATACTTAATCTCATCTTGTGTGAGATTAATCGAGAGCGCCGCCTTTCCCTCATCATCTAAGGTGACTAGATACTCTGATTTCTCATCAGATTCTATCCAAAGATTATCATTCGAACATGATGCGGCAATGAGACTTGCCGCAGATAATCCGAGGATACTTTTTGTTAATGAATCGCCTTTTTTCATCGTTTAAGTTAAATTAAAACATTATATTATTGAATACGTGAGCTCATCACATATATTAATTTGGCCTAATGGATTCAGCACAAACGTATTTATCACTAATTTGTCAGATATATGTTTTTCGATTGCGTATGATGTTAGTTAAATAGTTTATATGCCAACGCATCAAATTTCTGCTCTATCTAAAAACAGTCATAAATGCATAAACTAATGTAATTATATTTATCAATTGTTGAGCACTTATTTTCATTTAGTTTACGTATTACATTTTGCATAATTAATACAATAGTAGTATATATCTAAAATATACTATATCATCTATTGCAATTTCATGGACTATAAAGGTCATGGTTATTTTCTACAAATCCACCATTATACAAAATAGGCCTGCAATTGAGCTTCATTATGGAGCATTATTCGCTATTAACTTGCTTATGTAACTACCTATGCTTATCTAATAAACTTTTGCACATTTATTCTGATAGGTCCATCAAAAATAATGTCAGCCTTAATAGTTTATTTTATCATATGATATTTCAATATGACATTAGAGTAAATCTCATCGTAATGTTGCTTAAGGATTGACATAATTTCCTTATTCTTTAGAATAATCGCGCATACAAGACAGTGATGAACATGCGCATAGTCTTCAATATTTATTCTCTTTTCATATTGGGATACAAACTCAAGTATCTTATGAGCACCTTCAGTATGTAACCATATTTTTAAAAAGTCTCTAAATGTCATTGCTAGTTATTGGAAGAAGGCGCAAGTTGTGGTAAATTAGAAGTAATGGAATATTAGCAGAATGTGAGGCGGAAGAATGACAAAAAAATGTCCGAAGTGCGGGAACGAATTCGATGCAGAATTAACGACCTGCCCAACATGTGGCTATTCACTAACTGACACAACAGTTGATAAAGAAGAAGCGGAAACGACTTCAACAAATATAGATTTTGAAACACAGGAAAATGAAGAACACGAAGATCAATTAAATGAGAATATTGAGTGGTCTGAGTTAAAAGATATGAGCTTAGGCCATGTGATGGAACTGTTTGGCGAATCACCAGAAGAAGAAAGTAATGATGATAAAAAAGAAGAGTCGACAGAAGATAACTTAATAGTCTCTGATTCAGAGGATGTTTCTGGTCTAGAAGCATCGCTTCAAGAAGGGGCTAGTGAGGAGACTCATGATTCGGTGGAGGAGTCGATACCAGCGACAGAAGAGACGCCTACTCATTCAACAGAAGAAAAACTAGCAACGGACGAAGCAGTTAATTTAGAGGAAACAACAGAAGAAACAACGGAAGAAACAACTACTGTTGAAGCAGAAACAGCTGAGGTATCTGAGACGGTGAAGTCAGAAGAGGAAGCTTTAACAGAGATTTCAGGAACTGAAGTTATCTCTACCACTTCTGAAGAAGAAATTTTTTCACAACCACCGATAGAAGATCAAGATGTAACACCAAACGAAACTTTGCAAGCTTATATTCAAGCGCATCGAGCAGATACAGAAATGTCTGAAAATCCATCAGAAGAAACAGCAGAGACCCAAGAGTTAGAAAACAGCGGTGAGGCAGTATTAACCCAAGCCGAAACACCAACTGAATCCATTTCAGATTCTGAAGAAGGGTTAACAAGTGCAGCGTCGCTAGAGGCACCGAGCGACGCTGATGCAACCGAGGGAAAAGTTTCAGATTCAGGTGTGATACCACCGATGAATGAAACTGGGAATGCTCAACCAGCGCCTGCTCCGAAGAAACCATCAAAAAAAGTAGTTTTCGTTGCGCTTGCGGTTGTTTTATTAGCTGGAGGTAGTGCTTGGGCGTATCATGATCAAACGCAAAAAGCTGCCGCGCAAGAGGCGGCGGCACTAACCAAGAAAACAGATACGCTGAAAGATGAACTAGCAGCCTTTTATACCACGAAGGAGCAAGTTTTTATTAAACCCGATATGGTGACTGTTAGTCCAGAAAAACTCTCAAAACAAGTCGCGGAAATTAAAGATTCAGAAGAGTATTCTCAATTAAATAAACAAATTCAAACATTGAAAGAGAAGCAACAAACCATTCAACAAATCAACCAATTATTTGAGGCGCCGATTGTCAATGGCAATGAGTTGAAACCGGCGATTCTAGCTGCTGATCAACCAATTTCCGTAAAGAAATTAACAGGAAATGATCCATTTGACCAATTGATGAACCAAGCAATCGATCAAGCGAACCAACAATACAACCAATTACAAAAAGCTAAAAAAGCGGTTGAGGTCATTTATAAAGATGGAAAAACTACCAATCAGCTGAATCGAGACACGTATCAAGCTGCTAAGGCAGAAGTAGATAAAGTAACAAGTGATAAGCTGAAAAAAGAACTGGTCAAACAAGTCACGACAGCTGACCAAGCGTTAACCAAGGTTGAAGAAGAACAGAAAAGAATTGCAGAAGAACAAGCTGCCGCAGAGCAAGCAAAACAAGCAGAAGAACAAGCGAAACAAGCTGCTGCCGCAAAAAAAGAGGACGCTAAGAAGGAAGAAACAGCAAAAACAGAAGCGAATGGCTACACGGCGCCGAATAGTGACGGGGGTTACACTAGTCCGCTTTATGCGCCAGATGCTGCCGATATCGCTGATAGTAGCAATCCAGCGTGGACATGGGCACCAGGTGTGAAAGAAAAAGTCTTAGACACAGTGATTGCTCGTGGCTATGTGGTTCCTGGCGGATATTCTTTAGAACCTGCCAAAATTGTGAATGGCGAAGGTTACTACAATCTTTATGCAACAAACAATCAATCAAAATTATTAGAAGGCACTACAGAGAAAAATGTTCACATGTATTTAGTTACAATCAATGCTAAAACAGGTTGGTTCAAAGGGAACGCTTCTCGTAATGCAGGGCAATAAAAGAAAATAGAAACAATCGAACAAAAGCGGAAATCTTTTGTTCGATTGATTTTCCTTGAGGAGTTAATGATAAATGAGAGAATTACTAGCAACAACATTTACCGGCATTGTGGTCGATGAAAATGAACAATTTTATTTTGTTCAAAAAAATGGCATCACATTCCGTTTAAAAAAAGAAGAAGGTACGCATGCTATAGGGGAGGCTGTAGAAGGGTTTGGTTATTTAAATCAAAAACAAGAGCCAGCACTGACAACTACAATTCCTACTGTGCGCATTGGTAGCTATGGCTTTGGTACTGTCACAGGAACGAGACGTGATTTAGGTGTCTTTGTAGACGTTGGCTTACCAGATAAAGATGTCGTTATTTCGTTGGATGAATTACCAACTATGCGGGAACTTTGGCCTAAAAAAGAAGACCGAGTAATGGTTACTTTAAAAGTGGACAGTAAAGACCGCATTTGGGGCGAATTAGCAGATGAAAAAGTCTTTAAAGCAATGGCAAAACGTGGGAATGCTGAAATGCAAAACCAAAACTTAACCGGGCATGTGTATCGTCTGAAACTTGCAGGAACGTATATTTTAACTGATGATTTATACATTGGATTTATCCATCCTTCTGAACGATTCCAGGAACCACGTTTAGGTGAAAAAGTAGTGGGGCGTGTGATTGGCGTGCGGCCGGACGGCGTATTGAATCTTTCATTAAAACCAAGAAGTCATGAAGTAATCAGCGATGATGCGTTAATGATTCTAACTTTCTTAGAAAGAGCAAACGATCACCAAATTCCTTTCACCGATAAATCAAGCCCTGATGAAATTAAACAAACCTTTGGCATTAGTAAAGCTCAATTTAAACGCGCCTTAGGCCATTTAATGAAACAAAAATTAATTAAACAAGAAGATGGTAAAACAATTCTAATTGGCTCGTTGGAACAATCAAAAGAAAAAAATTAAGGTAGCTAATTGAGAATATCTTGCAAATTACAGTTATTTCTTTTATAATTATTTTAATTTGATTGATAAATTAAGTTTCTTAATTTGTAATCATTCTAAACAAGGAGCTGTAATAATGGATTCGACTGCTGCTTTAAAAAAGACAAAAAAACAATTACATGAATCAGGCTTTAAATTAACACCACAACGGGAAGCAACCGTACTTGTATTATTGGAAAATGAAAAAGATCATTTATCAGCAGAAGAAATTTACTTCTTGTGAAAGAA
>OFGE01002404.1_pt1 | contig 13850 bp, 8 predicted proteins | sample 1521681 | NCBI WGS metagenome assembly OFGE01 (sample SAMEA3504093, study PRJEB24116) | mouse gut metagenome | biome: mouse gut; feature: mouse-associated habitat; material: faeces | place: Denmark | collected 2011 | reverse complement strand
CCTATCCAACGAAACCTAACCACCGCACCCCTATCCAACGAAACCTAACCACCGCACCCCTATCCAACGAAACCTAACCACCGCCTCCCATCCTAAACATGCCTAACCCCTTTCGTATCCCGTTTCCCCACCCGAAGCCTTATAAGCTCCAGCTCCCTCTCCTTCAAAGAAACCCTCACACATTCCCCCGGCGCCATCAGATAAGCCCCATTTAATTCATCTCCCGCAGCCAGCCGTATCCCCCTCACGCCGACCGCCCCCTTCTTCTTCTCTGGCACACTCCCCGCTTCAATGCGGAGGAACATCCCCTTCTTTGACTGCATCACCAGATGCGTCTCCCCATCTACATACCCAACCTTAATCACTGCATCCCCTTCCCCCAGCTTTGTAGCCGCCGTCGTCCGTTTCCCCACATCGAACTCCGCCCCAGCCACAATCTTAATCATCCCAGCCTTCGTTACAAACATCATCTTCTCATCCCGCATCCGGTTAACCGCGGCTACAAACACCATCTCTTCCCTGCTGCTGTCATAATTGCTTATATTATCCACCGGCTGCCCCTTATCGCGGAACTTCCCATAGGGCAAATCGAAAGCCTTAATCAAATGCATTTGCCCCTGATCCGTAAAAATCCCAATCTTATCCGTATTTTTACAGAAAACCACATACCTGCTCTCACTGTCCGCCGCTTCCTTATTCCTCTCATAAACCGCCAGATCCACAGTACGCGCATATCCAAACCGATCCAATAAAAAAACAATATCCGTTTCCTCTATCCGGGGCTCTTCCAGTACGATTTCACCCGCATTTTCAATTGCAGTCTTACGCGCCTTGGCATACTCCTTTTTTAATGCATCCAGATCCTTAATAATTACCTTCGCCATAACCGCCCTGCTGCCCAAAATCTGTTCATACTGCCCAATATTTTTTAACGTTGCCTCATGCTCTTTCAACAGCGCCTCAATCTCAAGCCCTATTAACTTATAAAGCCGCATCTCTAAAATGGCCGTTGCCTGCCGCTCCGTAAAACGCAGCTTGGCCGCCTGCCTTTTGGATTTTTCCGACTTAAAACGAATCCCCCCTGTCTCCCCGTCCACAAGGCAAGCCTTTGCTTCCTTAATGCTTTTACTCCCACGCAGGATTTCAATAATCAAATCAATTACGTCACAAGCTTTTATAAGCCCTTCCTGCACTTCCTTTTTCTCGAGCTCTTTTCGTAAAAGCGTCCGGTACTTTCTGGTAGCCAGTTCAAACTGAAAGTTAACGTGGTGGCGGATCATAGGCACAAGCCCCATCGTCTCCGGTTTGCCATCCGCAACAGCAAGCATATTAACGCCAAACGTATCCTCTAAACGCGTTTTCTTATAAAGCAGCGCACAAAGCCTGTCCGTATCCGCCCCACGTTTCAATTCGATGACAATACGAATGCCATCCTTAGAAGACTGGTTGGAAATATCCACAATATCCGTCGTTTTTTTGGACTCTGCCAGGCTATACACGTCATTCAAAAATTTGCCAATCCCTGCGCCAATCATCGTATATGGAATTTCTGTAATAACCAGCCTGTCCTTGCCGCCTTTGCCGTGTTCCACTTCTACCTTGCCCCGGATTTTTACCTTTCCCGCCCCGGTCGTATAAATCTGCAGCAAGTCGTCTTTGTTAACGACAATCCCCCCTGTCGGGAAATCCGGCCCTTTTATATACTCCATCATCTGCTCTGTATTGATATCCGGGTTTTTCATATACGCCTTAACACCCTCTATTACTTCCCCGAAATTATGCGGCGGAATACTCGTCGCCATGCCGACTGCAATCCCTTCCGCCCCATTAATCAAAATATTCGGGACTTTTACGGGCAGCACAACAGGCTCCTTCTCTGTTTCGTCAAAGTTGGGGCCAAAGTCTACGACATCCTTATCTAAGTCAGCCAAATACGCCTCCTGCGTAATTTTTTCAAGCCTTGCTTCCGTATAACGCATAGCAGCGGCCCCGTCGCCTTCGATAGAGCCAAAATTGCCATGCCCGTCCACAAGGGGCAGGCCTTTTTTAAATTCCTGCGCCATGACCACAAGCGCTTCATATATGGAGCTGTCGCCGTGTGGATGGTATTTACCCATAGTATCCCCAACAATACGGGCACATTTGCGGTATGGCTTATCATAGCGGATACCAAGCTCATACATATCGTAAAGCGTCCTTCTTTGCACCGGCTTTAACCCGTCCCTCACATCTGGCAGCGCCCGTGCAATAATGACGCTCATAGCATAGTCAATGTAGGATTTTTGCATCAGCTCCGAATATTCAGTCCGGATAATCTGTTCTGTTTCCATATGTTATGTCCTGCCCCTTCCTATATATCAAGCTCAGCGTCCTGCGCGTGCTCATAGATAAATGCCCTGCGCGGCGGTACGTCCGTCCCCATTAGCATTTCTGTCACGTCAGACGCCATCCTGGCATCTTCGATTTCCACACGTTTTAAAATCCGTGTCTTGGGATCAAGCGTAGTCTCCCAAAGCTGATCCGCGTCCATTTCACCAAGCCCTTTATAACGCTGTAACGTAAAGCCCCCCTTATGCCCCCTGCGGTACCTTTCTAAGGCAGCGTCATCATAGAGGTACTCTTCTTTTCCCCGGGATGGGATCGCTTTATAAAGGGGCGGCATTGCAATATAGACATGCCCTTCAAAAATCAGCTCTGGCATAAAACGGTAAAAAAGTGTCAGAAGCAGTGTTGAAATATGCGCACCGTCCACATCCGCATCCGCCATAATAATAATCTTGTCATACCGCAGCTTTGAAATATCAAAATCATTGCCATACCCTTCCGAAAATCCACAGCCAAATGCATTTATCATCGTTTTAATCTCGGCATTGGCTAATACTTTGTCAATACTTGCCTTTTCTACATTCAAAATCTTCCCGCGGATCGGCAAAATCGCCTGAAAATTCCGATCCCTTGCACTCTTCGCCGATCCGCCTGCGGAATCCCCTTCCACAATAAAAATCTCGCAGATAGAAGCGTCCCGGCTCTCACAGTTAGCCAGCTTCCCGTTGGAATCAAACGAAAACTTCTGTTTAGCCAAAAGGTTGGTTTTGGCTTTTTCTTCAGATTTGCGGATTTTAGCAGCCTTCTCCGCACATCCTATTACAGCCTTTAACGTTTCAATATTTTTATCAAAAAAAAGCTGGATCTCATCTCCGGTGATTTTGCCAACGGCGCGGGCCGCATCCTGGTTATCCAGTTTTGTCTTCGTCTGCCCTTCAAAGCGCGGATCAGGGTGCTTGACAGAAATAACGGCCGTCATACCATTTCTAATGTCAGTCCCGGTAAAATTGGCATCCTTCTCCTTTAGAATGCCAAGCTCCCTTGCGTACTGGTTGATCACAGTTGTAAACGTCGTTTTAAAACCCGTTAAATGGCTTCCGCCTTCCGCATTATATATATTGTTGCAAAACCCCAGGACATTTTCATGAAATTCATTGGTATACTGGAATGCTGCCTCCACGGCTATATTTTCATTTTCCCCCGCAAAATAGATAACCTTGCAGACTGGCTCCGAGTTTTTATTCAGCTCCTTTACAAAACCGCGGATCCCCTCTTCCTCCCGAAATTCCAAAACCTCCGCCGTCTCCCCGCGCCTGTCCTCATAGCAAATTGTAAGCGACGGGTTTAAATACGCCATTTCATGCAGACGGCTTTTAACATCCTCCCCTTTAAACCGTGTCTTTTCAAAAATTTCAGGATCGGGTAAAAAATTAATTTTCGTGCCTGTCTTTTTCGTTTTAGCCGTCTTAGGCAAAAGCCCGCTGTCAAGCTCCTGTACTGGAACGCCCCGTTCATACCGGTCATGGTGGACAAAGCCATCCCTGCTAATCTGCACATCCATATATACCGACAGCGCATTTACGACAGAAGAGCCCACGCCATGCAGGCCCCCGCTGGTCTTATACGCTGCATTATCAAACTTGCCTCCTGCATGCAGTGTTGTAAAAACTACACGGGCAGCCGAAACGCCCTTTGCGTGCATTCCGACCGGAATCCCCCTTCCGTTATCTGAAACAGTGCACGAGCCATCTTTTTCAAGCACAACTAAAATCTTACTGCAAAAGCCTGCTAAATGCTCATCCACCGCGTTATCTACGATTTCATAAATCAAATGGTTTAAGCCTTTCCGCGAAACGCTTCCGATATACATACCAGGACGTTTGCGCACCGCTTCAAGCCCTTCTAAAACTGCAATACTATTTGCATCATATGCATGGTTTTCCGCCATATTTTTCTTCCCTTTCTATATTTTACCCCGGTTCATTTGCCTTTCCGGCAATCCCACGGATACAGGCAATCCCCTCTGACAACTCTTCTTCTGACCTGCCCCCATACCCCAAAAGCAATGTCTTAAAAAAACCTTCCCCAAACGCCTGCTGTATATTCCCCGGCATCAGATACTCTGTCAGCGCATACGCCCTGACCCCTTTCCTCTTTGCCTCGTTTACAATTTCGGCTGCGCTTTTATTGGCATCTGTCTCTACCAAAAGGTGTACCCCCGCAAAATCCCCATAAATCTTTTTAACCCATGCTTCCTTTTTCAAAAGGGCATGGAAGCTGTCATGTTTTCCCTTATAGATCCTTCTCATTTTATTTAGATGGCGCTCAAAATCCCCGCCGTTTAAAAATGCCTCCAATACCATCTGCTGCTCCCTCGGAACCGTAGACGCATAAAAGCCACAGTTTGTCCGGTACGAAAACAGCAGCTCCTCCGGCAAAACCATATAGCTGACACGGATGGCAGGGCTAATGCTCCGGGAAAATGTCCCCAGGTAAATCACTGTTCCACTGCCGTCGATCCCCTGCAGCGAAGGGATCGGCTTTCCCTTGTAACGGAACTCGCTGTCGTGGTCATCCTCTATAATATACCGCCCGCGCCTGCCAGACGCCCACTTAAGCAGCATCAGCCTCCTTTTTAACGGCATCACCGTTCCCATAGGGAACTGGTGCGATGGCATAGCGTACACAATATCCGGCTGCATCACTTCCATTTCCCCGACACGGATACCATATTTATCACCTGGCACTGCAATCATTTGATAGCCCATGTTCGCAAGTGTCCGGTATGCATTCCGGTAGGTAGGGTTTTCGATTGCCACCTTTTTACCAGGGCCAAGCACCTGTGCCAATAGCATCAGCAAATATTCATTCCCAGCGCCAATGACAAGCTGGCCCGGCCGGCAATTGACCCCTCTCGCCTGGTAAAGGTACCTGCACACTGCTTCCCGAAGCCCCCATTCCCCGGCAGCTTCCCCAGCGGCAAGCAGCGATCTGTCTTCACAGGCCAGGGCTTCTTTGGAAACCTTACGCCATGCGGCAAACGGAAAACAAGAAAAATCGTTTTCATCCGGTGAAAAATCGATGCGGTACGCTTCCCTCCTTCGGATTTCCGGCGCCGTTTTTGCAGCTGCCGGATAAGCAGCATATAAACCGGAAATATCGCAGGCATAATATCCGCGGCAGGGCTTTGCTTCGATGTACCCTTCCGAAAGGAGCTGCGCGTACGCTGTTTCAGCTGTACTCCTTGCAACGCCCAAATGGGAGGACAAAAAACGAGTAGACGGTAATTTTTCCCCACAGGAAATCTTACCGTCTGCAATGCTTATCCGTATGTAATCATAAATCTGCTCATACAATGGCTTCCTCAAATGACTGTCTAAATGGATGGTCAATTCAAGCATTTTTCTTTTCTGCCTCTTTTTTGATGGCGCTTACAATAATGTCCTTAAGGTCTAACGCCTTATCCTTCATCCTACGGTCGGCAACCTGGGAACCTAAAATATTGCTGACTGCTTTTGACGCAAATGAATACTCTTTAAAATGGCAGGCAATACATGCCAGCAGATAATCCATTGTCAAGGAATCCATGCCGCAGATCGGAAAATCTTCTGTAGTAAGCGCTTTCTGGAACCCTTCATATGCCTTTTTATAATAATCCTCTTCTTTTTGCTTTGCCCCTGCTACTTCGCTTTCTGGCAATCCTTCACCGTACGCGCGGTATATCCAGGAAAGCTTTAAGCAGGTATATGCAATTTCACTTACTTTTGCTTTTTTTATATTGGAGCATTTTAAAGCCTGCTCATAGCGTGCAATGGCATAATCATAATCGTATACTTCCGGCTCCGGCCCTTCCGGCGGCGTAAAATGCATACAGATATTTTCAAGCACCTGGCTGATTTGGCCTTTTGTCAATGGATCAAAGTAGCGGCTTAATGCGGTATACCCACAGTGTGGGCAGGAATACACGTCATATTTAATAGTGTCAATATCCTGGAACCTCGGCCGCAAATCAAAATCCGGCTGCTGTCTCCTTATGCGTGCTGTCCTTACGGTTTTTGCTTCAAACATCTCCTGGCAGACCGCGCATTTTACTTTTTTGTTAAATAAATACTCTTTTTCCATTGCTTTTAACCTCCTAATTTTTTCCTGGCAATGTATAGGAACTCTTTAAAGAAACGATGCGGTTAAATACCAGGCTGCCTTGCGCAGAATCCTTTGCATCTACGCAGAAATATCCCTGCCTTACAAACTGGAAGCTGTCATACGCTTTTGCACCAGCCGCATACGGCTCTATATAACAATTGTTTAATACTGTCAAAGAATTGGGGTTTAAATTCAAACTGCCGTCTTCGTTGTAAACGCCCAGCTCCTCATCTACTATATTTTCATACAGGCGGACCTCAACCTGCTTTGCAAGAGGAGCCGGAACCCAGTGGATGGTTCCTTTCACCTTCCTGCCGTCTGGGCTGTTGCCCCCCTTACTCGCCGGATCGTATGTGCAGTGGATCTCGGTGACACGCCCGTTTTCATCCTTCACATAGCTGTTGCAGGTAACAAAATAAGCCTGCATCAGCCGCACCTCATTTCCTGGGAACATACGGAAATATTTCCTCGGCGGCGTCTCCATAAAATCGTCCCGGTCAATGTAAAGCTCCCGGCAAAACGGCACAGTATGCGTCCCAAGCTCAGGGCGTTCCATATTGTTAGCGACAGTAAGCTCTTCTGACTGCCCTTCTGGATAATTGTCTATGATCACCTTAACCGGATCTAAAACCGCCATGACACGTGGTTTTTTCAGCTTCAAATCCTCTCTTATACAATATTCAAGCATTGCGTAATCTACCGAGCTGTTGCTTTTAGAAACGCCGCACAGCTCCACAAACTTCTGGATGGATTCCGGCGTAAACCCCCTGCGCCTTAATGCCGCAATGGATACCAGGCGCGGATCATCCCAGCCGTCTACAATCCCTTCTTCTACCAGGCGCTTAATATACCTCTTCCCGGTTACGACATTTGTCAAATACAGTTTGGCAAATTCAATCTGTTTGGGAGGATGCTCATAGCCCACTTCTCGGACAACCCAGTCATATAACGGCCTGTGGTCTTCAAATTCCAATGTACAGATGGAGTGGGTAATTCCCTCAACTGCATCTTCGATCGGATGCGCAAAATCATACATCGGATAAATACACCATTTATCCTTTGTATTGTGATGCTCCATATGTGCCACACGGTAAATGACCGGATCGCGCATATTGATATTGGGGGATGCCATGTCAATCTTCGCCCGGAGCACCTTTTCACCGTCTTTATATTTCCCTTCTTTCATCTCCGAAAAAAGCTTTAGGTTTTCTTCAACGCTCCTGCCGCACGACGGATCCTCCTGTCCCGGTTCCGTTAACGTACCACGGTATTGCCGGATTTCTTCCGCGCTAAGATCTGACACATACGCCTTTCCCTTTTTGATAAGCTTAATAGCCGCTTCATACATGTTATCAAAATAATCCGATGCAAAGAACAGCCTGTCCTCCCAGTCTGCACCCAGCCATTTCACATCTTCTTTAATGGACTCGACAAACTCAACCCTCTCCTTCGTCGGATTCGTATCGTCAAAACGCAGGTTGAAGCTGCCTTTATACTCCTTAGCCAGTCCTGCATTCAACAAAATTGACTTGGCATGGCCAATGTGCAGATAGCCATTTGGCTCCGGAGGGAAACGGGTACATACGGCCTCGCAGCGCCCCTCCGCCAGATCCTTGTCTATGATCTGTTCTATAAAATTTTTGGATTCTGTTGCATGTTCCATTTTCTCTATCCTCTTTCTTTTAGATTTTCTTGCCTGTCTTTTAAAAGCCTTTCCAAATGGCGTGATACCTCCCGCACGTCAATTGGCTTTGCTATATGCGCGTTCATGCCGCAATCTAAACAGTGCTGGATATCCTCGGCAAACGCATCAGCCGTCATGGCAATAATTGGAAGCCCCGCATCTGCCCGTTTCAGTGCCCGGATCGCTTTTGTCGCCTCATAGCCGTTCATAACCGGCATACGAAGATCCATTAAAACGGCATCGTAATAGCCCGCCTGCGAGCTGATAAATTTATCCACGCAAATCTGCCCGTTTTGAGCCCAGTCCAGCTCCATCCCAAGCTCGCCCAGCAGCTCGTGCGCAATTTCCCAGTTTAAGTCATTATCCTCTGCCAAAAGGATACGCCTGCCGGAAAGGTCGATGCCTTCTTCCTCCTGCGGCTCTTCTGCCGCGCGTGTTTCGCTGCATGCTTCCACAAATGGGCGCAGCCCGTAAAAGAGCGTGGATTTAAACAGCGGCTTGGCAATAAATCCCGTCACGCCCGCTTCTTTTGCGCTGTCTTCAATTTCGCTCCAGTCATATGCCGAAATCAGAAGAATTGGGACATCATCCTTATAGAACCGGCGTATTTCCCGGGCAGCCGTAATACCGTCCATCCCAGGCAGCTTCCAGTCCAGCAGGATAATCTGATAATCCTCATGCTTTTGGTGGCGTTTTTCCACCATCTTAAGGGCAGATTCCGCATCCAGGCACCAGTCCGGCTTTAACCCCATAGCTTCAAGCGAACCGAGTACTCCCTTACAGAGCTGCTCGTCGTCGTCTACCACGAGCATCCGCCATTCGGGCAGCACCATATCCAGCTCTTGTACCTGTGCTTTTTCCATGTCAAGCGTAACATGGAACTCACTGCCCTTGCCCAGCTCGCTTTCAACACCGATTGCCCCGCCCATCGCATCCACGATGTATTTTGTAATCGCCATACCAAGCCCGGTCCCTTCGGTTTTCTGCACGCGGGCCGTATCCTCCCTGGTAAAGGAATCAAAAATCTTCCTCTGGTATTCCTCGGACATCCCAATGCCCGTATCCTTTACACGCAGATGGATCCGGACATAATCCTCCCCCTTTGGGCTGTCCTGTTCGTAAAGCGACACATGAATAGACCCGCCTTCCGGCGTAAACTTCACCGCGTTGCCTAAAATATTAATTAAAATCTGATTCAGCCTTACGCTGTCACAGCAGACCTGCTCCGTCGTAATGTCATGAAGCGAGATGCTGAACTGCTGATGCTTGGCCTTAATCTGCGGCTGCACGATATTGACAATGCTGTCCATTACTTCCCGCAGGGAAACCAGATCGATATTTAGCGTCATCTTGCCGCTTTCAATCTTGGACATATCCAGCACATCGTTAATCAGCCCCAGCAGATGCTTGCTGGAAAGAGATATTTTACGCAGGCAGTTCTGCACCTGCTCTTTGTTGTCAATATTGACCGTAGCAATCGTTGTCATGCCCACAATTGCATTCATTGGCGTACGGATATCATGGCTCATATTGGACAAAAATTCACTCTTGGCATTGTTGGCGTGTTCCGCATCCCGTTTTGCCGCTTCAAGCGCCAGCATCTGCCGGTTCGCCACCCGGATATACTGGAAAAACAAAATCCCAAGAGCCAGCATGGAAATGCCGCACGCCAAATACATGACGATTACCCAATGATGGCCCATTTCCAAAACAACGCCGTCCAATGTATCAAACGGCAGCACAAGTACCAGGTACCATTCCGAATATGCAAGCCTCGCACAATAAACCTGGCGGCGCGACCCGTCCTCACATTTGATTATCACGGAATAATCCTCGTCGTCTTTCATGGCATCCGATAATTCCTTAACATACTGTTCCATTTGCGTCCTGTCCTGCATATTGGAAAACGAGTAAAGCCTGTCAAAGAAGCTGCCTTTGTACCTGTTTTCGCTATTAATGACATAGCTGCCATTCCTGCGGATAATATAGGAAGAAAAAAGCGAGCTCGCTTTCTCGTCCAAAAACAGGATACTGCTCATATAATCTACGGAAAACCCGGCTACAATAGCAGAGCTTAACGTACCGTCCGACATATGATATGTACTTGGTACACCCAGCAAAATAACCTTGTTGCCTTTTTCATCTGTCCCAATTGCTACTTTGCTCTCGTCATTTTGGAGGCTCTTTTTGAACGGTTCAGGATCGTCAACACTCAACCTGCTGCCGTATATTGACTCAAATTCCCCATCACCAGAATAAAGCGAAAGATATTCAAACCCCCTAGCCTTGGCATTATATTCCAGGCTGGAAAACAATTCATTTTTGTCCGCACTATCGGGCGGGATTGTGCTTACTAGCGCCCTGGCCTGGGAAAGCCGCGTGTCTACTGTCACCTCGTAATGCAGGGAAAACTGGCTGCTTATGCTTTCCATATAAATCTTGCCGACTTCTTCTATCGTCTGTGCACTTCTGTGATTGATGTAAAAAGCTACGAATATATAAATACATAGAATAAGGGCAAATACGCCTACCAAGCTATAAACCAAAAAACGGGGCAGCTTTGCTTTTTCTATTTTATCTTTCATACTTTATCCTTCCTTTGGAGCTTTTTTCCCTGATATTGTAGGGAAAACAGGGTATTTCATATTATACTGGGCAGTAACCTATTTTAGATTATAACAGATTCTTTTTTACGGGGCAAGATCCGTTTTTTATAGGCTGGATGACACTGTTAGGAATTTATAGGGATGTATACGGCATCGGAAGATATTGGCAAAATTCCTCCAGTCAAAGGCCATAGAATACAAATGATAGGATTGCTAACACGCTCTAATAAACGGAGCACACAAGCGAGAGAAGTGATATTTTAATATTTTTAGCTATAAACCGACATCTATAAAAAGTATCCCGAAGGCAACGGATACCGAAACCTTCGGGAATGATATTTATTTTATATCATTAGTTAATACTTAAACCAGCACTTGCATATCCTGCAACAGTGTTGAGCAGTGTCAGTCCGCTGGCCGTTGCTGAAAATACCAGCATCAACCGTGTTTGAGCCGTTACCGGAATATTGAGCCCTGTAAGTGCGCCATTTAGCAGCGTACCGATTGATATCACTCCGGTTAACGATGGCGTCAGATTAATTAATGTACCAGCAATGGGAGAAAAAACATTGTTTGGCGTTGTAGATTGATAAATCTGCGCGTTTAATGTAACAGTGGAACCCACTAAGGAAAGCCCTACTGTTGTACTGAAAAATGCACTGAACGAAGTAATAGTGCCAGCACGCGGAACCTGAAACGCAAAGTTGGAAAGTGTTCCGCTTGCATTTGTTATATCAATTGTGGATCCTAAAAGCGTAAGCCCCTGCGCGCTGCTTCCAAAGCCAACAAAAGCAGGCAAACCCGCAAGCCCTCCGGCAATTGTGGTCAGGGAAACCGGAATCCCCGATGCAAACGGAATAATCGCCCCTGTGCCGGCAACTCCAGTTGGACCGGTTGCTCCAGTCGCTCCAGTTGCCCCAGTCGCTCCAGTTGCCCCGGTCGCTCCGGTTGCTCCGGTTGGACCTTCATCTCCGGGACATCCTTTTGGCCCCTGAGTTCCGATTGGCCCTGTCACACCCTGAATACCCTGCGGTCCAGTTACGCCTTGCGGTCCCATAGGGCCAGTTGGACCAGTTGAACCAGTTGGGCCTGGGATTCCCCTGGGGCCCTGAATTCCAATATCTCCCTGCGGACCTATCGGGCCGGTTGGGCCGGTTGGACCGGCAGGTCCTTGCGGTCCGATATCTCCTTTGGGACCTTCACAGCCCGGATCTCCTTTCGGCCCAATATCGCCGCGAACGCCCTGGATCCCCTGAATACCCTGTGGACCGGCATATCCTCTAGGTCCAGTATACCCTCGAGGTCCGGTATTTCCCGTAGGCCCTACCGGACCGGTATTTCCTCGAGGTCCTCTTGCACCCGGAACACCGGGAATCCCCTGCGCCCCCATCGGTCCCGGCTCTCCCCTGTCGCCCTTTGGGCCGGGACAACCGGTGTCTCCTTTGATTCCCTGGGGACCCATCGGTCCCTGTTCTCCCTTCGGCCCCGCAGGTCCGCGTTCACAACAAGGAGAATGACACGGTGTCTGACAACTGTTGCACGAGTTCTTTTGGTTCATATCAAACACTTCCTTTCTGTTTTTTCTAAAAAAGATACGGAAAAAGTATCTTTTTCTACAATTACTTTATGTATATCCAAAATTTTTGTTACTTTTTTCAAAAATCAGATCATTTCTAAAAAATCTCCTCATATCATAGCGAACCGTTGTATGATTTGCAGACGATTTCGACTGCAAAAAACAATCAAAGACAAATTTCCAAACTAAAGGCTGTCAAAGTAGCGTTTATTATAAAGGTATGCTTTGGAATAAGGTTTACATGCTCCAGCCCTGTCATTGTACTCTTCTGCCTTCTGCCGATCACCCATTTTATCATAACAGACGCATAACTGTAAAAGAGGGACATAGTCATAGCAGTCCGGCAGCATAAAACCGCCCGTATACTCATTTTTCGGCACATTCAGTGCCGTTTCATACCAGTAGACTGCAGAATCAAATTCCCCATGTTCCAAAAAATATTTCCCAATCTCGCAGCATAATTCCGCCCTTGGCAGATCATAACTCATGCTTCGCAAAAGGGCTGCCAGCCCGGCCTGCTCCTGCCCCATCTGAAAATAACATTTGGCACAGATCGAACATGCCTCTATTTTATTCTCTGCCCATCCGTCCTCTGACAGAAGAAACTGCTCGAAGACAGCAGCAGCTTCTTTATATTGTTTGTGATAATATAGTTCCCGCCCGTAATAATACTGCTGCCTGGCATCCAGAACCGTCCCTTCTTTGAGCATTTTACGATAAATCCTGAGATTACGGTCAGAATCCCCTGCTTTCACCTTTTTATGGCAGACTGCAAGGTCAGAATACAGGACGCTGCCGCTTGGCGGAATCACTTCATGGACGGCACCGACCCAGCGGTATTTTGAACAGTTCCGTATCCACCTCTCCCTGAAATAAGAAAAAGAAGGCTTACCGGCTTCATCAAAAGCAGTATGATATTTCATCATTACAATATCCGTATCCGGCTGTAAAGACTGCTTTAACTGTAAAAATTTTTCTTTCTGCGTTTCCTCCAGTATGTCATCCGCATCCATCCACATGCAGTAGTCCATAGATGCCTTTGAAAAAGAATAATTTCTGGCATCGGAAAAATCATCTTTCCACGGATAGGAATATACTTTCGAAGTGTAGCCGGACGCTATTTCTACCGTCCGGTCTTCAGAGCCGGTATCCACAATAATAATCTCATCCACAAGGTCCGCTATACTGTCAAGACAGCGTGCAATATGCATCTCTTCATTTTTGACAATCATACAAAGACTGATCGTCGGCATATATATCCCTCCCTCTTCTATCCATTACCTGTTAAGCTTTTCTATAATTAGGTTCATATTTATCCTTGCATCATCTATAGAAGAATCCCATTCAAAAAACAGCGTAGATGCGTCTGCTGCTTCAATCATAAAATACCTGGACATTACAAGTATTTCATTCTTCTTTGCAGCCTGTGCATGTGCGGCATATACCGGCTGCCCATATCCGTTTATATTTGGCGTAAGCTTTATAAATCCAGTTTTTTTTGCTATTGTGGATATAT
>OFGE01002394.1_pt1 | contig 13901 bp, 10 predicted proteins | sample 1521681 | NCBI WGS metagenome assembly OFGE01 (sample SAMEA3504093, study PRJEB24116) | mouse gut metagenome | biome: mouse gut; feature: mouse-associated habitat; material: faeces | place: Denmark | collected 2011 | reverse complement strand
AGTGATTTTAGCTGCATTCAGAGCCGTCACCAATTTGCCTGCAACGATGTCGTCAAGAGGGTTAGCTACTTTATCGTTAACCTCTGCTTCTGTAATCTCAACTTCAAAATCCTGACCGCCGATTGTGAATACTACTGTACCAGCCTTGTCAACGTCGAAGCCATCCAAATTAATCGCTACCGAAGCTGCATTAGCACCTGCTGCACCATCTGTCAGCGTCTGTGTCATTGCATTGGGATTTGTGATTGTCATGCCTGCCGCACGGCCAGCCGGAGCTTTTTCTGCAACAGCAATGTCAGCCCCCAGTGCTGTTGCCAGGTCTGCATCGATTGCGCCATTATTTGCAGCCTGCAGCTGGATTGCAGTACCTGTTACAGTAACTGTAAAGTCGCCGCCAGTTGCATCCGTAATCTTATCGGCATCCATAGCTGTTTTCAGCTTGCCTGCAACAATAGCATCAAGCGGATTAGCTGTTTTATCAGCAATTTCGTCCTCGGTAATCTCTACGTCATAGTCCTTGCCGCCAACAGTAAATGTTACTGTGCCGGCTTTGTCTACATCGAAACCAGCCAGGTCGAAACTTGCCGTAGCCGCTGCACCACCATTACCATCAGTAAATGTTACGCCTGCAGCATTAGGGCCTGTAATCTGCATCGGGTCAGCGCCGGGATCAGGAGCACCGCCGCCTGCTATGTCAGACTCAATCTTGAATGCAAGGTCAGCATCAACGAGTTCAGTTTCATTAGCGGGAGGGTTTGTCTGCTGGAATGTAATCTTGTCACCAACAGCCGTGATGGTAAATTCCTGACCCTGGATTTTGCCTGCTGCTGCGCCCTGGTCAGTACCTTTTGCGTTGAGCACGCCTGCAATCGCTGTTGCAAGGCCGGCGCCGTCATATTCTTTGCCAGCCTGAAGCACACCGTTAGCCAGATCTTCTGTATCCGCGAATGTCAGTGTTACCGTTTCCTCGCCGATTGTTACTGTGACTGTATTGTCTTCCCCGCCGATTACCTTGGAGTCATGCAGGTAAGCTTCAAAGCTCGTGCCTTTTGCTTCTGTCGGTTTGCCATGCTCAACTGTCTTCTCCCCAACTTGAGTTGTAGGGTCAGTTGCTACTTCTTCCAAAATAGGAATATCCGTCTTTGTGCCGAATGAATTTACTTTACCTACTTCGGAGTCCATGGAACCGTCCAGCAGGTTCAGGCCGTTGAAGTTTGTGGACTGGGAAATTCTGTCAATTTCTTCCAGCAGGGAGTCAACCTCTGCCTGCAGGTTCGCACGGTCAACATCGTTGTCGTATGTGCCGTTTGCGGACTGCGTAGCCAGATATGTCATTCTGTTCAGCATGGAATGAACTTCTGTCAGCGCGCCTTCTGCTGTCTGCACAAGGGAGATGCCGTCGTTTGCGTTTTTCTGCGCTGCTTCGAGGCCTTTAATCTGTGCTCTCATTTTTTCAGAGATAGCCAGACCGGCTGCGTCGTCGCCTGCGCGGTTGATTCTGTAACCGGAAGAAAGTTTTTCAAGATTTTTGCTCAGCGCGCTGTTGTTGTTGCCCAGCTGCCTGTAAGCGTTAAGAGCTGCAAGATTGTGTTGAATTCTCATATAATTACCTCCTTGAATGAGACGAGAGCGTCCATGCTCCCGTTAGAAATGTGATAATTTTATTTTGAACCGCTGCCCTGCCCGGATCCGTTCAGCAGGGCAGCAGACAAAATCAATGTGGTTTTTTCTTTTTCGGCCTTGGTTTGTTCAGACAGGCCGGGCGCGGGAATTCCTGTTCCCAGACTTCCCCCCGCATAATCTCCATATCCTTTGGCGCATCTATGGATACCCGCGACAGCCCTTCATCGTATTCCACCGTGATTACGATTTTGCCGTCGATAACGATGTATTCCCCTGGCTTTCTTCCCAGTGTCAACATTGCCAATACACCTCCCTGTGTTTGTTTTGTGCAATTTGAAAGGTTGTTTTCGCGTCTGCTTCCGATAATCAGAATTATCAGAAGCAAAACTGCACAGATTTTGATTTTTTGTGCTTTTTTTCAACCGTTCTGAAAGTAATATCGGCAGTACTGTCCGTTGGTTTAGTATTTTTTAGAAAATTTTTTCAAAAAAATTATACGGAATAGCCGAAAAGCACTTCTGATAATTCTGATTATCAGAAGTTTTTTTATAAAATCCCCGTATTTTCGGGCTTTCTGCATATTCCCCCGCCCCTTCCCGCCTCCCGCAGGAATAATTATCGGAAATTGCCGGATTTTCAATGTTTTTGGCACTCCCACACTGTATAATCATAGTGAAAGGAGGTCTTTCATTATGATGAAAGCATTTGAAATCTATTTGTGCGAAAGGAATCTTTCGCCCAACACTACCCGTTCCTATCTTTTCGCGCTGGCGCAGTTCAATCGGGAGTTTAAGAAGGTCACAAAGAAAAACCTTCAGAACTACAAAATCTGGCTGATTGAAAACTATAAGCCGCGGACTGTCAATCTCCGCCTGCGCGCAGTCAATTGTTATCTGGAGAGCATTGGTAAGTCTACATGGAAAATCCCGCTTGTGCGCGTCCAGCAGAAACCCTATCTGGAAAATGTCATCAGCGAAGAGGATTACAATTATTTCAAGTCCTGCCTGAAAGAAGATGGGGAAATGTTCTGGTATTTTGTCGTCCGGTTCCTTACTGCCACCGGCGCGCGAATCAGCGAACTGATACAGCTTAAGGTAGAGCATATCCGCGCGGGCCATATCGACCTGTATTCCAAAGGCGGAAAACTGCGCCGCATCTATATCCCCAAAAGCCTGCAAAACGAAGCGCTTTCCTGGCTTGGGGACAAAGAGCAGGACAGCAGCTTTGTTTTCTTTAATAAGTACGGGGAGCGCATCACCTCCCGCGGCATTTCCAGCCAGCTGAAAAGGCTGGGGCTGCGCTATGGCATAGACCCTCTGGTAATTTATCCCCATTCCTTCCGGCACCGCTTTGCGAAAAGCTTCCTCGACCGCTGCAACGACATCGCGTTTCTTGCTGACCTCATGGGGCATGAAAATATCGAAACCACCCGCATCTACCTCCGCAAAACCAGTACGGAACAGCGGCTGATTGTAGATGAGGTTATAGACTGGTAAACAAAACCCTCTTTTTCAAACGCCCTGCACAGGAACCGCAAATAGCTGCCATTGTGGAAACCCCACAAAAAATGTCATCTTCTCTGCGATTCTTCTGTGGAATCGTCCAAATCCGGCATTCACAGGTGTATTTTTCTTTTGCGGAAAATTTACCTCGTTTTCCATTCAAAACGTCCTTATTGGTGAAATTTCCCCATAGACATCAGCACCCTGCAGGGCGTTCCGGACTTCTTTTCCTTTCGTCCCCTGTCCATATATCACGCACATCTTCTGTATTCCGGCAGCTCCGCCCCTCTCTCCTTTCGCATGTACAAGCACAAAATTATCATTGAATCTCTTGTCCAAAGATGGTATAATAGCCTACAATAAACAAACCAGCGAATTACGCCGACAAGTTTTGCACGGCGTGCTTAAATATTGTCAGAATTTATTTCCAAAAATTTTGTCGGAAGGGGAATCAGCAGTGATTGAAACAGAAAAAACAACCACGATAATTCAAAATGATACAAAGAAAACGACCAGTTTCCTTCTGGTCAGCTTTTTTGCCCTGATTGTCATCTGCATCGGCGTACTTTTCATCTTTGCCAAAACCATTGGCGACAAAAATGAGGACGCAATCAATAAAATTGGCGAAATCTATATGTCCGGGATGAATGAAAAAACTTCCCTGCATTTTGAAACCACTATTTCCCAGCAGCTCGACCAGCTGGAAAGCATTCTTCGGAACAATCCGCCCGCAACCTTCACTTATAATGAAGCAATGATTGACGAACTTACATATGAAGGTAAAATCCGCGATTTTGAATATCTCGCACTGATGGACGGAAATGGCAGTATCGAAATGATTTACGGCGATTATATCCATCTGGCAGACCCTGACCCGTTCGTGGAGTCTATGCGGAATAAAGAAAAGAAGATAGCAGTCGGTGAAACCGAATCCGGAAAGGTTATCTCCATGCTTGGCATCGCTGCCACATACCCTATGGAGAACGGAAAGCGCAGTATGGCAATCGTTGCAGGCGTTCCTGTGGATTATATTGATACGCTGCTTTGCCTGGATATTACGGATTCCCTGACGTATTCCCATATCATCCGGCGTGATGGTACTTTCATCATCAAAAACGCGATGGTAACCAATAGTGACTACTTCAGCCGAATGCTGGAAACCTACGAAGAGTATAACGGCAAAACGCCGGAGCAGTATGCTGCCGAGCTCCAGGCCGCGATGGATAAAAACGAGAATTATGCCACCATTTTTATCGACGAAGGTGAGCGCCGGCACCTGCACTGCACGCGCCTGCCCTATTCGGAATGGTATCTTGTTACCATCATGCCATACGGCGCACTGGATGAAACACTGAACGAGCTGAACAGCGAGCGCAGCAACATACTTCTTCTTGGAAGCGGCATTACATTCCTTGCGCTGTTCTGTATATTCGTGCTGTATTACCGGAACACGCGCAAACAGCTTGAGGCTCTGGAAAATGCCCGTTTGGACGCTATCCGTGCGAACAAGGCAAAGAGTGAATTCCTTTCCAACATGAGCCATGATATCCGGACGCCTATGAATGCCATCGTCGGCATGACGGCGATTGCTACCGCGAATATCGGCAATACACAGCAGGTGCAGAACTGCCTTCGGAAAATCACGCTTTCCAGCAAGCATCTGCTTGGCCTGATAAACGATGTTCTGGATATGTCCAAAATCGAAAGCGGAAAACTGGTGCTCACCATGGACCAGGTATCCCTGCGTGAGGTGATGGACAGCGTTGTCAATATCGTCCAGCCGCAGGTCAAAACTAAAAACCAGCAGTTTGACGTTTTCATCCATGATATCGAAACCGAAAACGTATTTTGTGACAGCGTGCGTATCAATCAGGTTCTGTTGAACTTTTTGTCTAACGCTATAAAATTTACACCGGAAGGCGGCTCTATCAGCCTCTCCATGCACGAAGAACCCTCCCCCGTTGGTGAGGATTATGTGCGTATACATATTTATGTAAAGGATACCGGCATTGGCATGTCCGAGGATTTCCAGAAACGCATTTTCGAGTCCTTTGTCCGCGAGGATACAAAGCGCGTACATAAGACAGAAGGCTCCGGTCTTGGCATGGCAATCACGAAGTATATCGTAGACGCGATGAACGGTATGATCGAGGTAAAGAGTGAACTGGGCAAGGGGTCTGAATTCCATGTCACGCTGGATCTGGAAAAGGCAACAATACCGGAGGAAGAAATGATACTGCCCGACTGGCACATGCTGGTCGTAGACGATGACCTCCAGCTTTGTGAAAGCACAGTTGACTCCCTGAATCAAATCGGCGTTATCGCAGAATGGGCTTTGGACGGCGAAACTGCGCTGGAGATGGTGGCACAGCGTCATGAAAAACGAAACGATTACCACATCATCCTTCTGGATTGGAAATTGCCAGGCATTGACGGAATTGAAACCGCACGCAAGATTCGCCAGCAGATGGGCGGGGATATCCCCATACTCCTGATTTCCGCATATGACTGCACAGAGATTGAAACTCAGGCGCGCGATGCAGGCATCAATGGATTCATCGCAAAGCCGTTGTTCAAATCGACGCTGTTCTATGGTCTGCGGCAGTTCAGTGAGGATATTGTCGTTTCGTCGGAAGAATCCGTACATAATACAAAATTTGATTTTACCGGCACAAAGGTACTGCTTGCAGAGGATAATGACCTGAACTGGGAAATCGCCGCCGAGCTGCTCTCCCAGTATGGTCTGGATCTGGAGCGTGCCGAAAACGGCCAGATTTGTGTAGAAATGTTCTCCAAATCACCTGTTGGGTATTACGCCGCAGTCCTTATGGATATCCGTATGCCAATCATGACAGGCTACGAAGCAACAGTTGAAATCCGAAAGCTGGAGCGGCCTGACGCAAGCCTGCCGATTATCGCCATGACTGCGGATGCCTTTTCGGAGGATATCCAGAAATCGCTGGCAAGCGGCATGAACGCCCACGTTTCCAAGCCTATCGACACAAGGGAAGTTATGCGGCTTCTGGAAAAGTTCCTGCATGAACAGCATCAGGACTAATTAAATTAAGAACTTATCCGTAAATAAGATTCGTGCAGATCGCACAGTCAGATTTTTCAGCAGGCAGGGAGTTTTTTTGCAGGAGTACCGGGTGGTACGGCAAGGAAAAGCGGCAAAGAGTGTCGGAAAAGATGAGGCAGGATGTGCGCAGATAATTTACGGACAGGTTCTAAATAACATCAGAAAAACTTAAAAACGCTGGACGGCTCCGGAACGACCCGCCCGGCGTTTTCTATTTTATTTATACCATAACAGCCCCTGCCTTTGCTTACAAGGTTATACGTCCTGAACATTCTGAACAGCTTTTGCACCGGCCTGTATGTCATGCTGTAACCTGTATGTCGCTCTGTGACCTTGTAGGCTTAGCCCCCCTTCCGAAACGTCTTAAATAGAGCCTGTATGCCATGCAATAAGCCATACGCCTGCCAAACCACAGGAGCTGCATAAGCCTATGGCATATGATATGATTGTAATTCCCCCGCTCCTGCGCTAATCATAGATTGCTCTTTTTATCCTCTGCATCACCAAAGGCCCCCACTCCATACGGAGCAGGGGCCTTTGTGAGGTCAATCTATATTAGACTATATATCTTGAGTTTATACTTTGTTTCGTACCTGCCTTAACCCAGCATATTAGGCAAAAACATGGAAATTGCCGGTACATATGTAATAAACAGCAGTATCACAATCATCAGCGCAAGGAATGGTATGATACCTTTAATAACCGTATCCAATGTCGTTTCCCCGACTCGCGAGGCAACGAAGAGGTTTACGCCCAGAGGCGGTGTGATGAAGCCAATCGCAAGGTTTACTACCATGATGATGCCAAAGTGTGTTACATCTACGCCCAGAGCAGTTACAACAGGGAACAGGATGGGCGCCAGGATCATAATCGCGCACAGCGTTTCCATGAAGCAGCCTACAATCAGGAGCAGTACGTTAATCAGCAGCAGAATGAGGATCTTGCTGTCTGTCATAGTTGTCAGGAAGGTTGCAACTGTCGTCGGGATACGTCCCAGTGTCAGCACCTTCGAGAAGCCAGCTGCACAGCCAATAACAATCAGAATTGTTGCCGTTGTTTCGCAGGCATTTTTCGTAACCGTACCAAGCTGTTTCAAATCCAGCTCTTTGTATACAAGGCAGCCGATCACAAGGCTGTAAATAACGGATACAGCCGCCGCTTCTGTCGGTGTAAAGATACCGCCGTAGATACCGCCAAGGATAATAACGGGGGAAAGCAGTGCCCAAAAGCTGTCTTTGACTTCCTTAAGTGCGCGTTTTGCGCTAAATGGTTCATCATCGCCCTTATAGCCATGGCTTCTTGCGTAGAAGTAGGAATACAGGCACAGCACAACGCCAATCAAAATACCGGGAACGAAGCCTGCAAGGAACAGCTTACTTACAGAACTGTTAGTCGTTACGCTGTAAACAACCATAGGGATACTCGGCGGAATGATAACGCCGATGGAGCCGGCTGCCGCAATCAGTGCCAGCACGAATTTTTTATCATAGCCCTTTTGCAGCATCGTAGGCACAACCATACCGCCGACAGCCGCAACAGTTGCCGGGCCGGAACCGGAGATTGCCGCAAAGAACATACATACAACGACTGTGACAATGGCAAGGCCGCCGCGGATTCTGCCAAAGAATACGCTTGCAACGTTCAGCAGCCTGCGGGAAATACCACCGCCGCCCATCAGTTCACCGGCGAATACGAAGAACGGAATCGCCATAATGGGGAAGGAATCACAGCCTGTTACGAGATTCTGCGCAATAAAGCCGAATGTCAGCTGTTTTGTATAAAGGATATATGCCAGCGATGCAATGCCCAGCGAAAAGCCGATAGGCACAGTCAGCACAAGACAAACAATCAATGTAAGGAATATTACTAATGCAACGCTCCCAGTCATACCTTGGACACCTCCTCAGGTTTGTTCAGATTCTTGATTCTCTTGATAATACATTCTATCTGCCGGATTGCCGTCAGCACAAAGCCTACCAGCGGCGCAGCATAAACAAACTGCATCGGAAGCCCGATAGCGGGAGAAATCTGTCCGCTCCAGGTGATTTTCTGGAATACCGTAACGCCTGTAATCGCGATAAATATAGAGAAAGCCAGAACGATAATCTCGCTCAGAATCTCGATATAAGGGCGGATTTTTTTCGGGTAAAGGTTGATTGCCGCATCAATGCGGATGTGCTTTTCCCGTCTTGCCGTAAAGCTGACCGCAAAATAAACCAGCCATACAAACATATAGCGCGCCAGTTCCTCCGACCATGTCAGGGAATTCTGGAAAACGTAACGCATAATAACCTGAATGAAAATGATGATACTCATTGCAAACATCAAAGGAATGATAAAAAATTCCTCTAAGTGCTCCCATACATATTTCATAGTGTTCTCCCCTCTCTCTATTATTCCGCGTCTGTCTGTTCAGCGGGTTCCGGTTCCGCGGGCAGTTCTGGCGTTTCGGTTTCTGCTTTCGCATCTGCCTCGCTCGGGAATTTCGCCTTTGCTTTGTCTACCTCTTCATATAGCATATCTACAATATCACGGTTCGTAACCTTTTCATACGCCAGATCCTTCAGATTGGCGCAAGCCGCCTTGAAGCCCTCGACAGCCTCCGGCGTCAGCTCGTTGTAAATCATACCGGGGTAGTTCTTAATGTTCTCCAGCGCAACTTCTTCATACTCGGAAACGCGCCGCCGCTCATAATCCACTGCCTCATCAGAAACACGCAGTACGATTTCCTGCTGTTCGGGCGTCAGACCGTCAAATTTTTCCTTACTCATCAGAATCAGATAAGGGGAATAAATATGCTTTGTATATGTATAGCATTTCTGTACTTCGCAGAATTTCGTCTGCCATGTCAGCTCCGCCCCGTTGTCCTGTCCGTCAACGGTACGCTGCTGCAAAGCCGTAAACAGTTCCGTAAATGCCATAGGCGTAGGGTTCGCGCCGTAGTTTTTCCACTGCTGCAGCTGCAGCTCGTTTTCCATAATACGGATTTTCAGACCCTTCAGGTCGTCTACCGTTTTTACCTCTCTGTCTGTGGTAGAAAGGGTACGGAAAGCATTTTCCTGCCACTGGAGCAGCTTAAAGCCCTTATCTTCCAAGCCGTTTCCCAGCCTGTCGCCCAGAGGGCCATCCAGCACCTCATAAACCTGCTGTTTATTATCAAACAGCCAGGGGATATCCAAGCAGAAAATATCGTGATCGAACGATGCAACTGTCGCATTCGTTGCCAGCACAATGTCATAATTGCCGAACTGGCAGCCCTCCAGCAGCTCGCGTTCACTGCCCAGCACGTTGTCTGTGTAAACGTCAACACTCAATGCGCCATCGCTTTCCTGTTCCAGACGCATCTTGAAATAGTTCGCCGCATCGATAGTCGCAGGCGCATTGCCCAACGCGTAAATAAATTTGTAGCAGTCCGGTTTCAGCGTCACCCCTGAATCAAAATTTTCCGGCTCTACCTTCTTTTCCACAAACCCCTGCGCTGCCGTATTATTTTCAGTATCGCTGGTGTTTTCGTTCTCTGCGTTCGAACCGCAACCCGCAAGCCCCAGCAGCATGGATGCAGCCAAAACAGAAACAATTCCTTTTTTGAACATATCATTCCCTCCTCTTAGTCTTCCTTGCTTCTTTTTCACTTTCTTATCCTTCGGATAGCAGCATCTTTTGTACGACATCATAAAAAAATCGTTTTTTTGTGATGTTAAATCTTTTTTAACGAAAAATAAAACTTTTATTAATTATAATCCCATAAATTTTAATCGTCAATGCGTCAAAAAAGCTAAAATTAAAAGTTCTTTTTTGATAAAAAAGTCTACTTTTTTGTATATAATATCTAATTTTGAAAAAATAACATCTTTTTTAACTTATTTTGAATGAATTTCTTTTTTTTTTGGCTTTCTATCCGGCACTTCTCATACTATTTGTCTTTCATTCGCGGACATCTGCATTTTCGCACAATTTTTCATATCTATTTTAGAACTTTTTATATCTAATTTGATAGAAAAAAAAATCGAATCTGTGAAATGAGTAGACTTTTTTTGAAAACTATACTAAAATGAAATTGTCTTTGATTGTAAAGGGTAAATGTGACTGAAAAAATGTACATTCTCTGCTCAGGCAAGGCAAGCATTATGGGGATTTATATTGACAGGAACCGTATTTTAAGGGTGGTGGAACATTTGAGAGAGGAAAAAACCAGCCAGCTGACTGGAAAAAAGATTACATTAACCGACCAAATATATCAGGATATCAAAGAGGATATTTCTTCAAAAATATTCCAGCCGGGGGAAAAGCTGAATATCAAGGAGCTTGCCCGCAAGTATAACGTCAGCGACACCCCTGTAAAGCAGGCGCTCCAACGTCTTGCAGATGAAAAAATGGTTATCAGTACGCCGAACAAGGGCATGAGCGTGCGCGCGCTTACGCCGCATGAATTGAATGATATCTTCGACATACGGCTGATGATGGATACATTTTTCGTAAAAGATATCGTTTCCGCCCTGAATTATAACGCGGGCCTGCGCCAGCAGCTGGTGGACAATCTTGAAGCGCAGCGGCGTTTCACCGAGGCCAATGAGTCTTCCCGAAGACCGGCGGAATATTTCGCACTTGATTTGGAATTTCACGCTTTATATCTGGCGGCATCCGGCAACAAAAAAGCTGTGGAGATTCTTCAGGGGCTTCAGCCTTTTACATACGCCACAGGGACATATGTCAACCAGCCCCATTCGCGCGACTGCGAATGTGTAAAAGAACATCAGGCAATACTCGACGCAGCTTTTGCCGAAGATGCTGATGCACTCCGCGAGGCTGTCAGCCGGCATATCGAAAATTCGCGACGGGCGTTACAGCTGATTTTCAAGGTCAGCCAAATCGCCCAGCCTATCGCTGACCGATGATAAATACCAGACGCAGAAAAAACGGCAGACTGTATAGTCTGCCGCTTTGCATATCAAAAAAGCTCAGGCCGCGCTTTCCATGCAGCCGCTTTTTCAGCATAAAACCTTTGGGATAGCCCTCCGCTTCTTCCTCAATTTCCCACAATCTCCCGGACCTTAGCCGCCAGTTCTGCCGCCGCGCTTTCGATATCCTCCGCCGCAAAAATCGCCGAAACCACTGCTGCGCCGTCAATACCGCTGCCTGCCAGCCGCGCCACATTCCCCTGATTGATTCCGCCAATCGCCACCACAGGGATAGACACCGCTTCGCAGATTTCCTTGAGCGTTCCAAAGGGAACCTCTGCCGCATCCTGCTTTGTTGACGTCGGAAACACCGCGCCGACCCCCAGATAATCCGCGCCGCGCTTCTCCGCCAGCACTGCCTGCTCCACCGTCTGCACCGAAACACCGATGATTTTATCCTGTCCCAGCATCGCCCGCACATCTCCGGCTTCCATGTCACTCTGCCCGACATGTACGCCGTCCGCATCCACAGCCTTCGCCACCTCTACATTATCATTCACCACAAACGGCACGCTGTACCGGTCCGTCACAGCCTTAACAGCTTTCGCCTGCTCCAGAAACGCCGCATCGTTCAGTTCTTTTTCCCGAATCTGTATGAATGTTGCGCCGCCGCGTATGGCTTTTTCCACATCGTCCTCCAAACGCCTGCCGCCCAGCCAGGCCCTGTCTGTCACAGCATATACCAGCATCGTTTTTTTATCTGCTTTCAACCTTCCTGCCCTCCTCCAAAATCTGGTCGTCCAGATTGCTCATCGCGTCTATAATATATGTCCGGTAGGAGCCTGTTCCGTCCACCCCTGCCAGCCGCTCAAAAGCAAGCTCACCGCATAGCCCCATCGCCGCAACAGCCGCAGCAGCCGCGTCCAGCGTATCCTCCGGATTTGCCGTACAGAATGCCGCCGTAACGCCGCTGAGCATGCAGCCTGTTCCAGTGATTTTCGACATCAAGGGCTTTCCGTTGCGTATCACATACGCCTTTTCCGCATCTGCAACAACGTCAATCGCGCCCGTCATGGCAATTACCGCGCCCGTTTTCCGACTCAGTCCCTTTGCAAACGCCACAGCCGCCGGAAGGTTTTCTTCTGTCACACTGTCCGACAAATCTGCATCCACGCCTTTTGTCGCGCTTTTTTCCCCGTGCAGGGCTTTCAGCTCCGAAACGTTTCCTCTGATTACGGTAAACTTAATTTCCTCCAAAAGCTGTTTCGCCGTATCCGTCCGAAATGCAGATGCCCCTGCACCCACAGGGTCAAGCACAACTGTATGTCCCAGGGCATTCGCACGTTTCCCTGCTTTGCGCATGGAATCAACCGTCCGGCTGTTCAGCGTGCCAATATTGATACAGAGCCCGCCGCATATGGATGTGATTTCCTCCACCTCCGCCGCGTCATCTGCCATAATGGGCGAGCCGCCACATGCCAGCAGGATATTGGCCACATCGTTCACCGTCACATAATTTGTAATGTTATGAATCAGCGGCACAGTTTCCCTCACCTTTGCAATGATACCTTTTTTCATGTTCTTCCTCCTTCCACTCTTTCCCGCGTCATTGGATTTCGTGGGGAGCCCCGCAAAAAAAGGACACTCCTGTTCAGAATGTCCTTCCATCGCGAAATCTTTTCCCTACGTTGGCATTATCCAAATCAGGTTCCATGGTCGACGCATGGTTGCGCCCTCTCAGCCTGCCTACAAGCTCCCATATTCCATATTTTGTTTCCATCTCCAGAATACCATACCTGCGCCGTTTTGTCAAATCACAAACAGCAGATAAGTCTGGTGCGCTTCTGTTGACATCTCCCTCCAGTAAGTGCGGAAGGTTTCTTCGTCCAGTTCCGGCTCGTTGGACAGCACACAAATCGTATATTCCTGCCCGTCCTCGGTCAGCTTAAACTGTTCGAATACTTTCAGGCTGGTAAAATTCTGCGTGCGGTGGAGGTTTGCCTCCGTTGCAAGTTCGTCCCTTGTGGAATCAGAAACCACCAGATAACCGCCTTCAGGCTGGCGATAAACATAATCCAAAATCGCACCGCCCTCTCTGGTATACTGGCAGACCACTACGGACGCCTCCTTTCCTTCCGCGTCAGCCTGAAGGAATGCTTCCCATGCGTCCTCGCCCCCAACGACTTCGCCGTTCGCAATCGTATAGAAGCCCATTGATGCAGCGTCCTCAGAAGGCAGCTCCATCGGTACCTCGTCCAGTTCCGCCTGCATTTCTTCCTCTTTGCCTGTTTCCTGCTGTTCATTCTGCGCAGGCTCCTTTTCCGCGGGTTCATCTGCACGCCCGCAGCCTGCCGCCAATACAACGGCACATAATACCGCCGCAATCGCTCTCTTCATGTTTTTTCCTCCTGTTTTTCTCTTTTTTGTATTTCGGGCAGCTGCCGCTTTTTGCTCCGGCTCTCCATCAGCCGCCCTGCCTCCCGGAATATATCCTCTTTTATGATGGCTTCGTGGGTATTTTCCACCACAATCCACCTGCTTTCAGGCAATTCCCGCGTTTTTTTCTCCTTAAAGCTAATTTTTTCTTCCTTTCCCTGCACCATATGTCCCAGATAGACAGGATTCCGCAGTATCTTGCGTACCGTTCCTGCCGACCATCGGGTGCAGTCCTTCCGCCCCAGGTCCTCCCCGCGGCGCTTTTTCAGCTGCGATGGCGTAAGTATCCCCCTTGCAGTCAGCGTCCCTGCGATTTTCCGGCAGGAAAGCCCTGAAAGGTACAACGAAAATATTTCCTCCACA
>OFGE01002393.1_pt1 | contig 13904 bp, 11 predicted proteins | sample 1521681 | NCBI WGS metagenome assembly OFGE01 (sample SAMEA3504093, study PRJEB24116) | mouse gut metagenome | biome: mouse gut; feature: mouse-associated habitat; material: faeces | place: Denmark | collected 2011 | reverse complement strand
CCCACTGCTGCCTCCCGTAGGAGTTTGGGCCGTGTCTCAGTCCCAATGTGGCCGTTCACCCTCTCAGGCCGGCTACTGATCGTCGCCTTGGTGGGCTTCTACCCCGCCAACCAGCTAATCAGACGCGGATCCATCTTACACCACCGGAGTTTTTCACACTGAGCCATGCGGCTCTGTGCGCTTATGCGGTATTAGCACCTATTTCTAAGTGTTATCCCCCAGTGCAAGGCAGGTTATCCACGCGTTACTCACCCGTCCGCCACTAAGTTACGAATCACTAGGTTTCATCGTAACTCCGTTCGACTTGCATGTGTTAGGCACGCCGCCAGCGTTCATCCTGAGCCAGGATCAAACTCTCATGTTTAAAGTTTAACCCAAGCCAGTTTCTGTCATCTGGCATTACTGTCTTTTAGGTTTTGTTCTCTGAAATTACTTTTTGCTTCCCCCGCTTAGGGTTCAGCCCTTTTCCTTTTATAAGGAAAGTTTTTAAAGAATTTTCAGGGTTGCATTGCTGTTTATTTGTCAAGGTTCATGGAGCCGCATTCTGTATCAATGCTCTGAACTTGCGTTCCGAATCTATGCTCCAACTGTTGTGCAGCACTGCTGCGGGGTGTTGCTTGACTGTCGCTTCAGTTCCGAATTCCATGCCTGAAATGTCTGGCTGACAGCCCGTATCTCCGCGACAGCTTTTATAGATTACCACACCCTTTTGCACTTGTCAACATGTTTTGCTAAATTTTTGAGATTTTTTTCCTGTTCTTCCAAACTGCCGCCAAAATGTCCTTCAGAACCAGAAAAGCATCCAACTCATTATACCCATATTCGCTCTTCAGTTCGTCGATCATGGTGCCCAGTCTCACGGCATAGTTGGATGTATTGACCTCCTTCTGATATTTGAGCAGGATCGGGTATTTCTTCCCCCAGGCCCTGGTCCAGTCGATCTTTTCCTCCACCTCCTCGCTCGTCCTCTCGATTATCTGCTGTATTTCCTTCACATCCACGTCAAAGGCAATCAGATCATCCAGAGACACCTTGTAAAGAAGAGACATTTTCTTGGACTGGCGTATGTCCGGAAGTGTCTCACCGCTCTCCCACTTTGAGATCGTCTGCCTGCTCACTCCCAGTTTTTCCGCCACCTCTTCCTGAGAAAGTCCGCAACTCTTTCGTGCATGAAATAAACTGTTTCCCAATTCCATATCCTTCACCTCGCTTATTTGCTTTGCATATGCCTGTTTCATATAAGCAAGTATACCGCCGGGAAAACACAAAGTCTACCATTCAAAACTTGCATTTTTGCACGTTTATTTAACATTTTCCAGCTGTCCCTCTCAGGCAGACCGCTGCTTCTTGATTGCCTCCGCAAGCATTTCCCTGGGCCATCGGGCTTCTTCTGCGTCCCCCATCTCTTCCAGCCGAAGGATAATGCTTCGCCATGCCTCTGCTTCTTCCCTGTAGTGGGAAAGTTCCCTGTGGCAAAGAGCTATGGAATACAGTGCGTCAATAGATGGGAAACCCATATTCAGCGCCCTGTTCCAATGTGCGAAGGCTTCCTCATATCTCCCCAGCTTTTTACAGATGTCTCCGCCCAGTGTAAACAGAACCGTCATCTCCGAAGGCAGAACTGCCGGAGGGCCTCCCCAAAAAATTTCCAGGGCCTCCTGAAATGACGCATAGCCGTATTCACACAGGCCCACACTCAGACAGGCCGCCAGCAGATTGTTGTAGTTTTCCAATGTTCTGGATTGTTCCAGCCGCTCCCATTCCATGGAAACCGCCTCCTTTCCCCATACACCCCTCAGCGTTTTCAGCATGACTGCAGCCACGCGGCGCCAGCCATCTCCAGCAGTCAGGTTATTTTCCTTACCACTAATTATATGGCTTTTCCGCTGTCTTGCAATAACCGCTCAAGGGAAAGGATCTCAACCAGGAGTTGCAGGACTCTATATTTTCTCTGCAATCAGTACATCCATGCAATGTTGATGGGGCACGCCTCCGCTGTTGCAGTCAAACACTACTTCATCACATTTATGAAAAAGCCAGTCATGGTAGCAGGTAAACAATTCTCCGGATCTCCACGGTGTTTTTTGCTTGCCCTCCTTCATTTTTATAAAAGGTTTATCCACAAAGGCATTGATCACATTCAGACCTCCCACTACAGTGTTTTCTTTCAGCATGGAGACAAACTCTTCTTTCATACGGTCCGGAAGATAATCAAAAAAACCGCTGCTGTAGATCAGGTCGTACTTCTCCTCAATTCGATAATCCAGAGCATTGGCCTTGAAAAAGTCCACATGCACGCCGTTCTTCTCCGCCAGCAGCAATGCCTTGTCTATGCCCGCCTGGGATTCATCAAACGCTGTGACCTGATACCCGCACCGGGCCAGGAACACGGCGTCCTTTCCCTCTCCGCAGCCGATTTCCAACACCCGATACGGCCTGACAGGGGGTTTGAGTTTCATTAGTTCATAACAGAGATGGTTGGGATTTAAGCCCCAGTAAAACTGTTCTCCCTGATATCTTTCATCATATTTGCTGACCGGGGCCCCCTGATAGCCCAGCAAACCATCCACAGAGGTCTCCAGCACCTGGGCCAGTCTGGGCATTAGTCCCAGGTCCGGCAGAGCCACGCCGTTTTCCCATTTGGAAACCGCCTGGGAAGAAATATTCAGCTTCCCCGCCAATTCCTGCTGCGTAAAATTCAGAATCTTTCTTCTTTTCTTAATCATCTCCCCGATTGTACTCATGCCATCCTCCTTGTCAAATGCAGAAGCCTGTCCGAATCTCCCTGCTATTATATGTTCCGGCAGGCATTCTAAATTAGTTTCACCGACACCTGTATTTTAACAATTCTCCTGCAGCTTGACAATAACGGCACATTCACAACCACTCCGCAATTTCTACCTGGGGTTGATTTCTGAAAGGTCTGCCGCTTTCCCAATCGCCTGTAAAAGACTTTTATCATTGTCCATGGAATCCTGGGTTAATTCCCAGATCATAATTCCTCCCAGATTTTCTTTGGCGTACAAAGTCTTTTCCGTGATGGTGGACACGCCGTTATAATAGACTTCCATACCATTGTAAGCGACATGGTCTTTATCACAGGCATCAGGAATGCTCTCCAGAATCGTCCCATAGCCCTCCCAGCTTGGACGGGCATAAAATGGGACGCCCAGCACAATCTTGTGGGCCGGCAGCCCTCTTGTCTCCTTCCAATAAGTCCCGCAGTCCACAGCAAATTGATACTGGGAATGGCGCTCTCCGTCTCCCCCATCATAGGCCATAATATTGATGAAATCCACTGCGTTTAATACCGCGTTCGTATGAGCGGCGGCATCATAATAAATATTGCCGTCCGCAGTGGCGCCGCTCAGCACTGCCGCTGTCAGGAGTTTTCCCTGCTCATGAAGTCTTTTGGAAAGCAGCAGCATCAGCTTCTCATATTGAGCGGCGCTGGTGCCATCCACTCTGGGATGCTCCCAGTCCATATCTATACCGTCAAATCCGTATTTGTCACACATGGCAAGAATGCTTTCGGCAAATCCTTGTATTTTGGCAGCGCTGGACGTCGCTTCCATAAACACATTTTCCAGAGGGTTGTCGTTATAACTCCAGCCTCCTATGGACAGCAGTACCTTTGCGCCATTGGCATGAGCCGACTCAATCAGCGTAATGGCTGTATCCGGATTTTCCAGATCCAGCAGCCCACCCTCAGATGTGGGTATGGCAAAAGCATAACATATATGAGTCACTACGCCAAAATCCACAGCCCATAGCTTGTCCGGTTTCCAACTGGGATAATAGCCTACTACCTTAAAGTCCGTCAATTCCGTGTCCTGCGGTACGGAGGCATCCACAGGCCTATTGTCCACGCCCTCCGGCTGCGTCGGCTCCCCTTCCAGAATTCCCAGATCCTCCCATACATCGCTGCTGTCAGGCTGTTCCCCCTGCGTCCACCATTTGGCGCGATACCTGCGCCCCTGAAAGCTGACGGTATCTCCTCCGATATAGACAGCTGCAGCAGCCCAGCTGTCAGCCGCCGGGAGTGGGACTGGGTCTTCTCTCTGTCCCCCGTTATCTTCTGAAGCAGTGGTCTTTTCCTCTGATGTCATGGCATTAATCTCCCTTTCGGATTTTTCGGCTGAAGCGGCGGAAATATAATCCGGTCGGCTTTCAGCCCACAGCCATACTGCAGACGTAAAAAGCACGCCCAGGACAAAGCCTCCCAGAGCATAAGCCATTTTTTGTATTCTTCTCATGGTACCCCCTCCCGCCCAAAAACCAGGCTTCCTGCTGCCGTTTCATGTTCTGTTTCCGTTATACTGTCCCCATTATAACAGATCGCAGGTCCCTTGTGTTCAAGATTTACTTTTTCATGAGATTGGGACACAAAGATCTCCTTGTGCAGCCCCTGCCCATATGGTAGAATGAATTGGCGTCATCGGCGCTGCAGCCGTCCGGCCGCTTTCTGCCGATAATATGGTCAAGCTATAATAAGGAGATAAATGCCATGAGAAAAATCGCCTTTTTTGATATAGACGGAACCCTGACCTCCGAGATCGACGGTTCGGTGCCGGAAGACGCGGCCTGGGCCATCGCCCGGGCCCGGGAGAACGGCCATCTGATGTTCCTCAACACCGGAAGGTGCTTCCAGAACGTGGAACCCCGTTTTCGCCGCATCGGCTGGGACGGCTATGTCTGCGGCTGCGGCACCAATATCTACTGCGGCGGGCGGGATGTGCTGTATGTATCCCAGACCCATGCCACCATTATGCGCATTCTGGAAGCTGCCCGCCGGGCGGATGTGGATATTCTCTTTGAATCCAGGGCCCGGGTGGCCTTTGACCTGACCCGTCCCTTGCGTCATCCCAAGGCTCTGCGCCAGTATCAGGTCTTTGTGGACCATGGCTATTCCATGCCGGAAAATCTGGAAAACCCCAACTTTTTTGCGGACAAATTTGTGATCTGGTATCAGGAGGAAGCCCAACTGGCTGCCTTCCGCCAGGTCAGCGACCAGTGGTTTGACTGTATCGACAGGGGCGGTACCTTCCGGGAATTCGTGCCCAGAGGCTATTCCAAGGCCACCGGCATTCGATTTGTGCTGGACCACTACGGACTGTCTCCGGAAGATGCCTGCGCTCTGGGAGACAGCAACAACGACCTGTCCATGCTCTCCTATGTGCCCCACAGCATCGCCATGGGAAATGCCTCCCCCGCCAGCCTTATGGAACAGGTGGAATATGTAACGGCAAAAGCAAGCCAGGGCGGCATCCGCCAGGCCCTGGCCCACTATGGGTTTATTTAATTATAGATTCTCATTCTGAATGGTTTCCACAATATTTTTCTTCCCGATCCTGCCCATGGAGTAACGCATGGTCCCATACAGCAGCAGGGCCACGGCGGCTATGGAGATAGCGATCCCTTCCCAGGGAAAGAGATACGCGGTTTTCAGTCCCTGCTCCAGAGCCATATGAAAACAGTAGGATAAGACCACGCCGAGAGGAATGCCTATGAGCAGCGCTTTCCCTCCGTAAAACAGGCTTTCCAGCCAGATCATGCGCCGGAATTCCCTGCCGGTCATACCCACGGCCCGCAGCATGGCAAACTCCGGCGCCCTCAACTCCATATTGGTGGTGATGGTATTGAAAACATTGGTTATGCCGATCAGCGCCACCACCGTGATAAATCCGTACAGAAAGATGGACACCAGCAGATGCATGCTTTTCTCGGACTGATACTCGGTCACATAATTTATGATGGTGTAGTTGACCATATCCGTATCCCGACGCACTTTCTCCTCGATCAGGGAGGAGTCTTTACATTTCAGATAGGCATTGGTGGTGGATCTGTACTGTTCCAACTGCTCCCAGTGGCTGTCCATCCAACTGTCACTGACCACCAGCGATATGCCGTTATTAAGAACATGATTGTTCATGAACATGGGCTTTTTATCCGTCTGGATTGCCACTGTCAACGAAATCTCCTTCCCTTCCTTGCCCTTTCCCACAATCACATCCCCCTGGCTGAAATGGGCGGCGTCCCCGCACTGTTCCTGCCTTCGGCCTTTTTCATCATAAATGATCAGTTCATATTCCGCCAGCGCAATGGCCTGCCCCGGCTCCGCAGATATTCCGGCCTGACTGCAATACCGGGCAAATGCTTCCTCCCCCAGGGAATAGATGGGTACCAATTCCTCCACGCCTTCCTCCCCATAAAAAGTTGCCAGATAGTCTTCGGTCAACGGCAGAGTCTGTTGAGGAACGGAAATATAGCCATTCCGCATTACCTCCGCTTCCTCCACGCCCTCCATCCGGGCTATGCCCAGCAACTTCTCATAGCTGTCCGAATCATAGCACATGATGCTTAACTGATAATTCATTTGCTTAAAATACGCATCGGAGGAATATTGCACCGCATACATAAATGTGGTCATACCGATGAATGCCGTCACACCCACCACAATGGAAATCACCGTAGTGCGGTACTTAACACGGGCGCGGCGCAGATTCTTGTAAGCCACCTTGCCTCCCACCCCGAAAAGCCGGGGAATGAAACGGGGACACCGCAGTTCCCGGCGTCGAATCTTAACGGTGGCATTGGCCCGGATGGCGCTGATGGGCGACACTTTCGCCGCCCGCTTCGCAGACTGCCGCGCGGAGAAAAAGATGGTGACCGCCGCCAGCACTGCGGAGAGGCCCACCGCGCCCCAGGAAATGCCGAACACCAGAGGAAGCTGCAGTGCCTGCTCCATCAGTCCGCTGACACTTCCCACCAGAATCACGGAGGCCAGGATCCCGCTGAGAATCCCCAGAGGGATACCCGTCAGCCCCAGGAACACCGCTTCATAATAGACAATCTTCCTCTGCTGCTTCGAGGTGGTTCCCACTGAGGCCAGCCTGCCGTACAGCTTCATCTTCTCCGTCAGAGAGATGGTGAAGCTATTGCGGATGCAGAACACGCTGGTGACGATGATCACCCCCAGAGCCACCAGCGACATGGCGTAGACCATATTCATGGCGTTGGAGGAAAAATTAAGACTCAGCCATTTCAACAGATAATAATTCTCCGCCACCGATACCGCCAGTCCTTTCAATCCCTGGTTTACCTGCTCCGCGTGTTTCAGCCCCCAATCCGTATAGTTGGCATAGACCTCCAGGGATTCTGCCGTCATGGGATCTTCCAGACAGGTAAACGCGGAATATCCTGGTGCGATTCGGTCCTCCACATAGTAGTTGGGCCTCTCAATGATGCCCACAATGGTATACTGCCTGGTCTCTCCTGCTGTCAGCGTCTCTCCCTCATAGATATAAGGATTTTTCTGGTTCAGCGTATAGCCCTCAGAACTGCGTCGTCCCAGTTCCAGGGTGAGGATGTCTCCCACCCTCAGTTTCACCATGCCATTGTAGAGAATATGCCTGCTGACCACCAGTTCCGACCCGTTCTCCGGCATCCGCCCCTGAGACAATTCCAGGCTGTAGGCATCCATGGCCGCCAGGTCCACGGCACTCACATACAGATAAGGCTTGTCGGGATTCTGGCTTCCCTCCAGCAGGGCATAGCCAAGGGGCTGCCGCAATACGAATCTTTCCAGGTTTCGATTTTCTTCGAAATACTTCAGGTCCCGGGGACTCACCCCGTAAAAACAGTAATGCCAGTCCCCGTTTTGCTTCTTTTCATATTCCACCATACTGGCCCGGAAGCTGGTGGCCAGACAGGCCACCCCTGTGATCAGGGCCGTGGCAAGAATCACGCCCACAATCGTCACCAGGGTACGTTTGCGGTTCTCTTTCAGGGAGCGGAAACAACATTTCTGTAAGACATTCATCTCTCCCCACCTCCTGCTTGCATTTCCCCGGCCCGGAGAGACATTCCTTCCCGGATGCGGCCGTCCTCAATGGTGAGCACCCGGTCCGCCTGCTTGGCCAGTTCGGGATTGTGGGTAATCATAATAATTGTCTGCTTATATTTCCGGTTTGCTTCCGCAAGGAGTGTCATAATCTCATCGCTGGCCCTGCTGTCCAGATTGCCCGTGGGCTCATCCGCCAGCAAGATAGCGGGACGGGTGATCAGGGCCCTGCCGATGGCCACCCGCTGCTGCTGGCCGCCGGATAGTTCATTGGGCAGATGCCCCAGGCGCTTTTCCAGTCCCAGGGTATGCACCAGTTCCCGGACTGTCTCCGGGTCCGGCTGTCTGCCGTCCAGTTCGCAGGGCAGCGTTATATTCTCCTCCACGTTCAGCACCGGAATCAAATTGTAAAACTGATAGATCAGTCCCACCTGCCTTCTGCGGAAGATGGCCAGCCTGTCGTCATCCATGCCGTAGATATCCGTATCCTCTATCAGTACCCTGCCGGAAGTGGGCCGATCCACGCCCCCCAGCATATGCATCAGAGTGGACTTTCCGCTGCCGGAACTGCCCACCACCGCCACAAATTCTCCCTGGGCCACGGACAGACTCACATCGTCCACCGCAACCACTTCATTGTCTCCTTTGCCGTATTTTTTCACCAGATGTTCCGTTCTCAAAATCTCCATGTCATCACCTTGCCTTCACTTTTCTTATCTCGGTACTTTCCCTTCCCTGTTGTGCTTTTAGTATAAGCAACGGAAATGACATTTCCGTGACATTTTATAAAAAAACGCTTTACTTCATAAACTTCAGTGAAAAAACCGTACCCTTCCCTTCCTCCGAATCCACCTGAATATGCCCATGTTGTTGTTCCACCACCTCTTTGGCCAGTGCCAGGCCGATGCCCACGCTATCCTCCGCCGCATTGCCGCCCCGGTAGAACCGCTGAAACAGCTTCTGCCGCTCTTCCCGGGAAATCCCCGTTCCGCTGTCCGTCACGCGTATCTCCGTATAAATTTCGTTTTCCGCCGTCTCAATCTGTACACGGCTTCCCCCGGGACTATGTTCAATGGCATTTTTAACAATATTGCACAGAGCTTCCAGCGTCCATTTCTCATCCGCCGTCAGAGACGCCCCCGGCTGCAGCCGCATCTCCAGAGATACATCCCTCCATTCTGCCGCCGTCTGCAGTCTGGAGGCACATTCCTCCACCAGTCGGGCAGCCTCCACCGGTTCCCGCCCCAGTTCCACCACCCCCGCCTCCAGCCGGGAGAGTTTCAGCATGGTGGCAATCAGCCAGGACATCCCCGTGAGCTGCCTGCTGACCTCCGAGAGAAAATGATGCCTGGTAATCTTGTCCATCTCCTGATCTGCCAGCAGATTGTCCATAAGGATTGTCATGGAGGTCAAAGGGGTTTTCAATTGATGAGAGATATCGGCAACGGAATCCGCCAGCGCCCGCCGCCTTCTCTGCTCTAAGGCCGCGGACTCCTTCAGCAGCACCGTAAGCCGGTATATTTCATTGCGCAGCCCGCTGAGTTCGTCATCCCCGTTCTCCTCCAGTTCCAGGCAGTAATCCCCCCGGCTGAGTCGTTCCATATAATGCTGCAATTCCCGGATACGCTGTTGTCTCCTCCGCAGATAAATCAGTATGCCGCCTGCTCCCAGGGCCAGAATCCCCGCCAAAAACAGATTCATGCCCAGCACAAAAAAATGCAGCCGCTTTTCCTTACCCTCCAGGGTGCGGCTGCCATATTCTGTAAAGATTCCATAGCGGGCCAGCAGCGCCTCCCCTTCCCCGGTAGTCTCCGGCTGATCCAGCAGCTGCAGCAATTCCTCTTCCGACACCTGGGGGTAAAGTCGCAGCACATTTTCCAGAACCCCTGCCGCCAGCGTCGTATAATCCCTGCGCATTTGGTTCCGAAAGATTCCCAGTCCCAGGTTGAGCAGTACCAAGGATAAAGCCACAAATATACAAAGGCAAAGGAGTACTTTTTTCAGTTCCTCGTTCCATCTCAGTTTCATCGTTTCCCCCACAATCACCGCTCCATCCGATACCCCATGCCCCGAACGGTTTTAATGATCCTGCCCTCTCCGTCCCCCAGTTTCTCCCGCAGCCTCTTAATGGTAACGGACAGGGTGTTGTCATTCACAAAGTTCCCTGAGATATCCCAGACATCCGACAAGATCTCATCCCGTGTAAAAAGTTTGCCGGGACAGGACATCATGCTGCTGAGAATCTTATACTCCAGCTTCGTCAGCCTCACCTCTTCTCCCGACACCCGGACTCTGCCGCTTTCCACCTCCAGTGTAATATGGCCGCACTGCAGCACTTCCTGTTCTCTGCCGCCTCTGCGCAGCACATTTTTAATCCGGGAAAGCAGTTCCCGGTTGCGGAATGGCTTGATGATATAGTCATCTGCCCCCAGGTCAAAAGCCCTGACCACATCTTCCTCCTCTTCCCTGGCCGTCAGAAAAATCACCGGAAAAGTATATTGCTGCCGAAAGGTCTGACACAGCTGATAACCGTCCCCATCCGGCAGGCCGATATCCAGCAGCAGCAGATCCGGCGTCTCCCCCGCTGCCATGCGTTCCGCCTCCCGTCTTCGCCGGGCCACCTGACAGGTATAACCTTCCTGTTCCAGCAGATATTGCAGTCCCAGAATAATAGCCTCATTATCTTCCACCAAGAGTATCTTCATTCCTCATACCCCCTGCCTGTTTGGGCGGGCCGATGCCCGCCCAAACAGCACTCTTCCCAGTCACCCAAATCCTTCTGATGCCTACTGGATTTCCGTCACTTTGTAGCCCTGGTCCACCACTGCCTGCCTCAGCGTCTCCTCGGAAACATCGCCCTCCAAGGTAACCACCGCCGTTTTGGCCTCATGGCTGACGCTGGCCTGGCTTACACCTTCCAGCGCTTCCAAAGCCTTTTTCACATGGGCCTCGCAGTGACCGCACATCATACCCTCGATTTTTAATGTCTTTTCCATCGTTTTGTTCTCCTTTTCTATTTGATTAGATTTATGCAGCCTGAAAAAATTCAGACGCAGCGCATTGGTGACCACGCTGAAACTTGACAGACTCATGGCTGCCGCCGCAAACATGGGATTTAATTGCCAGCCCAGCACTCCCGCCGCCAAAGGTATCCCCACAATGTTGTATATAAAGGCCCAGAACAGGTTCTGGTGAATGTTCCGCAGGGCGGCACGGCTCAGCCGGACGGCCGCCGGCACATCGGACAAGCGGCTCTTCATCAGTACCACATCCGCCGCATCGATGGCCACATCCGTCCCGGCGCCGATGGCAATTCCGATATCGGCGCTGGTCAGCGCAGGCGCATCGTTGATTCCGTCGCCCACCATGATCACTTTCCCCTTTTGTTTCAGTTCCCGGATCACACTTTCTTTCCCTTCCGGCAACACCCCGGCAATCACCTCATCCACACCGGCCTGAGCTCCGATGGCCCTGGCTGTACGCTGGTTATCCCCTGTCAGCATGACTACCCGGATCCCCATGTTCCGCAGCTCCCTGACAGCCCGGGGGCTGTCCTCTTTTATCACATCAGCCACTGCGATCATGCCCAAAAGGCTCCCGCCCCGGGCAAAGAACAAGGGCGTTTTTCCTTCCTCCGAAAGCTGCTCGGACCTGGTGGTCATCTCCGCAGAAACCGGCACCAGTCCGCTGATAAATTGATAGCTGCCGCCGTACAAAGCGGCATCCCCCAGGGAGGCGGTAAGCCCGTTTCCGGGCAGCGCTTTGAAATCCCTGACTTCTTCTCCTTCCATCCCCTCCTGCTCCGCCTTCTGATGAATGGCCCGGGCCAGGGGATGCTCGCTCTTCTTCTCCAGAGAGTAGGCAAGCCGCAGCAATTCCTTACTCTCAACTCCTTCACAGGGAATCAGGTCTGTCACTTTGGGTTCTCCCTGGGTGATGGTTCCCGTCTTGTCCAGAGCCACGATCTGTGTTTTTCCTGTTTCTTCCAGGGACATGGCGGTCTTAAACAAAATGCCGTTTCTGGCGCCCAGCCCGTTGCCTACCATGATGGCCACCGGGGTGGCCAGACCCAGAGCACAGGGACAGCTGATCACCAGCACCGATATCCCTCTTGCCAGAGAAAATCCTGCTCCCTGCCCGGCAAGCAGCCATGCCGCCGTGGTTATAAGGGCAATAAGGATGACCACCGGTACAAATATCCCTGATACCTTATCCGCAACCTTGGCAATAGGTGCCTTGGTCGCCGCCGCATCGCTGACCATCTGAATGATCTGGGACAGGGTGGTATCTTCCCCCACTCTCACTGCCTCGCAGCGTATAAAGCCCGACTGGTTCAGCGTGCCCGCAGAGATTCTGTCTCCGGCCGCCTTATCCACCGGAATGCTTTCTCCGGTGAGGGTGGATTCATCCACCGCACTGTTTCCCTCCAATACTACACCGTCCACCGGAATATTCTCGCCCGGTCGGACCACGAAGCAGTCTCCCTTTTTCACCTGGGAAGCGGGGACGATAACCTCCTGCCCCTCCCGCAGCAGCGTTGCCGTTTTCGGCGCCAGATTCATCAGGCCCTTCAGGGCATCGGTGGTTTTTCCCTTTGAACGGGCTTCCAACATCTTTCCCAGCGTAATCAGCGCCAGAATCATGGCGGCAGACTCAAAATACAATTCATGCATATAGGCCATAACAGCCGGCGCGTCTCCTCTGACCTGGGCATCCGTCATGGCAAACAGGGCAAAGGTACTGTATCCAAAGGCTGCCGTGGCCCCCAGCGCCACCAGGGCATCCATATTGGGAGCCCTGTGCAGCAGGCTCTTAAACCCGCTGACAAAAAACTTCTGATTGATCACCATCACAATGGCTGTAAGCAGGAGCTGCACCAATCCCTGGGCCACATGATTATCCTCAAAAAAGGATGGCAGAGGCCAGCCCCACATCATATGGCCCATGGAAAAATACATAAGGATAAGAAGGAATCCAAGGGATACAGCCAGACGTTTTTTCAGCACAGGCGTCTCTCTGTCTTTTAGGGCCTCCTCCTCCGAAAGAGTCCCGGCACTTTCCTCCTTGCCCTTATTCTTTAACGCTGCGTCATACCCGGCATTCTGTACTGCCGCCACAATGGCGTCCGGGGATGCACTTCCCTCCACGCCCATGGAATGGGTCAGCAGACTCACGGAGCAGGAAGTGACGCCCTGCACCCCTGATACCGCCTTCTCCACCCGGGCCGAACAGGCCGCACAACTCATTCCGGTAACTGAATATTGTTCCATAAATTTCTTCTCACTCCCTTCTATATGAAGTTCCATATCTTAAATTCCGTCGAAACACCGGCATACGGGATCCCCAGCGAAAGATTCTACTTCATCAGCTTCTGTAAAGTAGCCACCAACTCATCCAGCACTTCTTCCCTGCCTTCCCGTAAATCCCTGACAACGCAGCCCCGGATATGACTGGTAATCAAGTCCCTGTTAAAGGCATTTACAGCTGCGTTTACCGCAGCAGACTGCACCAGAATATCCGGACAGTAGGCATCCTTTTCCACCATTTTACGAATCCCCCTGATCTGTCCCTCAATCCTGTTCAAACGGTGAATCAGTTTTTTGCGTTCCGCCTCCGAACGGTCTGTTATCTTTCCGCAGCATTCCTGCACTTCTCTGTCTGCCATTTGCCTTTCCTCCTGCTCAATATACCCCCACCAGGTATATTGATTATATACCCCTGCAGGGTATATGTCAATACCTGAAATCACAAGAAATCAATTCTGGTAATTGTAATATCTCTCCGATCCGTTCTTCAAAAAGTGAAACTCCTATTTAGCCATGAAAAACTGCCGTTGCGGGAGATATATATTACCCACAACGGCAATTTTTTATTTATCATACAGCCTCCAGGATGCCGTTGATAAAAGAACCTATTCTTTAGAGAAAATCCCACATGCCTGCATAAGTAAAAACAAAATGTATTTCTTTACAACAAAAAAAGCAGGCACAAACCTGCTCATATGCGAATCCTGCAAAAAATATACAGATCCCATACCCTCAAAACCGAACACTGAACTCTC
>OFGE01002392.1_pt1 | contig 13906 bp, 14 predicted proteins | sample 1521681 | NCBI WGS metagenome assembly OFGE01 (sample SAMEA3504093, study PRJEB24116) | mouse gut metagenome | biome: mouse gut; feature: mouse-associated habitat; material: faeces | place: Denmark | collected 2011 | reverse complement strand
GGCCCAGAAGGTTGACATAACCATGGCCAACCTGTCCATTTTGAAGAACAACAAGGCCCGGGCGGTGCGCTTTTCCACTCTGGAGGCCATCTGCAAGGCTCTGGACTGCCAGCCGGGGGACATTTTGGAGTTTGTGCCGGACCGGGAGGAGAAGGAATGAAGCCGCTCTGGATTTTTCAGGTTGGAAGGGGGATATGATGGAAGGATATTTGTTGGAAGCGCTGCCCGTGCTGATGGTTCTGGGTGTTTCCGTGCTGGCTGTAACGGGAGTGGGCTGTCTGATCTGGGGCAAAGGGCGGAGACGCCGGTATCTGGTCTGGACAGCGGCGGTGTTCCTGGGGACGCTGGGGCTGTATTTCAGCGGGCTCCTCCTGCTGAACTGCTTCGGGCTGACGTGGCGCAACCTCCCCACGCTGGTTCTGTGGGGGGTGGCGCTGCTCAGCGGTTGGGCAGGGACCATCCTGATCCCGGTCTGCTTTTGGTCTGTGGAGATGCCGGAGCAGTCTGTTATTCTGGGGCGGGCGGCGAAGGCGGCGGTCGCTTTTTTCGCGGCGGTGGTTCTGTTTGTGACGCTGTGGCTTGGTCCGCTGGTCCTCGCCTTTGTCTATGGAAGTCCGGAGCGGGTGGTGGAGTACCAGGGCCAGACCCTGCTGGAGGAGAACGACGGCTTTTTGGACCTGCACTACAGCTATTACGCGTACCACGGCCCTCTGTTCCGGGGAGCGGAGCGAGTTTGGGACGGCCCCGCCCGCATAGATGGGGATATCAACTGAAAAAGACAGAAAGTTTTACCTCTCCCCCTCATATAGATAGGGGAGAGGTGATTTTTTATGGCGGGAAAGCCCCGGCGTTTGGGATTTTTGGAGCGGGCGGCGGAGGTGTTCGACCTCCCGGCGGACGCGGTGGCGGGGGTTCCCCGGCTGGAGCTGGTGGGGGACAGGGAGCTGCGGGTGGAGAATCACAAGGGCATCCTGGCCTATGGCCGGGAGGAAATTCACATCAGCGGAGGGGTATACATCATCAAGGTGGTGGGTCAGGAGCTGGAGCTGCGGGCTATGACGGGGCTGGAGCTGCTGATTACAGGGAAGGTTTTACAGATTTCGCTGGCGTGAGGGCTGAATAAGGCTCCCTCCCCGAGGGAGCCTTTTTGCCTGCGGGGCGGGAGGCACAACGCAAAAAATGGAGGGGCAACCTATGCGGCGTTTGATGAATTATCTCCGGGGTATGGCTGTCGTCCGGTTGACCGGGCTGTTCCCCGAACGGCTGATTAACCTCTGCGCCCAGGAGGGAATCGAGTTCTGGGCCATGGAGTGGCTGGACGAGCACACCGTCCGCTTTACCACCCGGCGGTACACCCTGGGGCGGCTGGCGGAGCTGGCGGAGCGGGCCATTAATCTGGCCATGGGTCTGGTGACGGGGTATGATTCGGAAAAAGCCTGCCAGGTGCTGGAACTGGAGACCAGGGTTGATCAATACGAGGATCAGCTTGGCAGTTATCTGGTGAAAGCCGGCTCCCGGGATCTGTCGGAGCGGGACAATCACAGTCTTTCCGTAATGCTGCATTGTATCGGCGATTTTGAACGGATTTCCGATCATGCCAGGAACGTCCAGGAGGCGGCCCAGGAGATGGCGGACAAGGGCGTGAACTTTTCCGAAAAGGCATTGCAGGAACTGGAGGTACTCCGCAGCGCCATCCGGGATATTCTGAAGATCACCATGCGCAGCTTTATGGACGAGGATCTGGAACTGGCCCGTCAGGTGGAGCCCCTTGAGGAGGTGATTGACGCTCTGATTCAGGAGATTCGCCAGCGCCATATACGCCGCCTCAGAAAGGGAAGCTGTACCATAGAACTGGGATTTATTCTGACTGATATTATCACCAATCTGGAAAGGGTTTCCGATCACTGCTCCAACATTGCCGTCTGTCTGCTGGAGATCAGCGAGGACGAATTTGATACCCACGCATACCTGGAGGATATGCGGCGGGAGGACAATACGGAGTTCCGCAGACAGGTAATGGCTTACGGCAGGCAGTATCTGCTGCCCTAGTATGCAGGGCCGATCCGTCATATACCGCCAGTGATCCGGTGTGCATGGGACGGGCAGGTTTATCCATGCCGGGGATTGCAAACAGGCCTGTATTGGATTATGCTGGAAGCAGCATTTTACAAGTCCGGCATTTTGCCAGGAAGAGGGGGATATGGATGGCACTGATCTATGTGGTGGAGGATGACAGGAATATACAGGAGATTGAGACTTTCGCGCTGTCCGGGGCGGGGTATCAGACCCGGGGATTTGACTGTGCTGCCGGGTTTTACCGGGCACTGGAGGAGGAAAAGCCGGATCTGGTGCTGCTGGATGTGATGCTGCCGGACGAGGACGGGCTGACTGTAGTGCAAAAGCTCAGGAACTGCAGGGATACGGTGTTTTTGCCCGTTATCATGGTAACGGCCAAGACCACGGAAATTGACAAGGTCAAGGGGCTGGACATGGGAGCGGATGATTACCTCACAAAACCCTTTGGAGTCATGGAACTGATCTCCCGGGTAAAGGCCATGCTGCGGCGCAGCCAGGCGGGCCGGGACCAACACATGGGGCCGGGACCGACAGGCTGGTTCGGAACCAACAGACTGGTCCTGGGGGAGGTGGTGATGGATCAGGAGAAACATGCGGTGACTGTCTGCGGCCGGGTCTGTGAACTTACCTATAAGGAATATGAACTTTTAAAACTTTTTCTGGCCAATGCGGGGATTGTCCTGACCCGGGATGTGATACTGGAACGGGTGTGGGGCAGCAGCTTCGAAGGGGAATCCCGGACGCTGGACATGCATATCAAGACGCTCCGGCAGAAATTGGGGGATCAGGGGGGGATGATCCGCACGGTGCGGAACGTGGGTTATATCATGCAGGGATAGCGGCCCGGGAAGAACCGCCCCATGGAGTCCTGTCCGGGTGGGGAAGGACCGAATCGGAGGCGGCGGAACAGGAGAGATCCTGACAGGAAAGGAGGGTGCGCAATGAAAAGAAGAATTAACGCTTATATGGTGTTGGTGGCGGTATTGGGCATCGGGGCCACCATGGCGCTGCTGGCGGCAATATTTTACGGGGTGTTCCGGCGGCAGATCATGGCGGATCTGCGGATCTGCGCCCTGTTTTTGCAGGAGGAGAGCCCGGAGGAACTGCTGCTTACAGGCACAGACATGAGGGAAGAAGGAGTGCGCATCACACTGCTGGATTCTCAGGGCAAAGTGCTGTATGATAATCGGACGGACAGTGTGGACATGGAGAATCACAGCCTGCGGCCGGAGGTGCGCCAGGCGCTGGAGCAGGGAGAGGGCCAGGCCATCCGCCGGTCCGCCACTCTGGATAAAAGTACTTTCTATTACGCGGTGAAGCTGGCGGACGGACGGGTCGTGCGGGTGGCGGCAGAGGCGGAGAGCGTGTACAGTTTCCTGAGCGGTGCGCTTCCCGGCCTGATGTGGGTGGGAGCGGTGCTGCTGCTTTTATCCCTGCTGCTGGCCCACTGCCTCACGAAGCGGCTGATGGAACCCATCGGGAAACTCACGGACCACTTGGGAGACGGGACGGAAATCGCCCATTATGAGGAATTGGAACCTTTTATCCGCACCATTCGCAAGCAGCATGCGGACATAGTGGAGAATGCCAGACTGCGGCAGGAGTTTACGGCCAATGTGACCCACGAACTCAAGACCCCGCTTACTTCCATCTCAGGTTATGCGGAACTGATTGAGACGGGCATGGCTTCCGGGGAGGACGCGGCCCGGTTTGCCGGAGGGATTCATCAGAGCGCCCAGCGGCTGCTGCGGCTGATCAATGATATTATCCGTCTGTCGGAACTGGACGACTCGGGAGAAGAACAGATGACGGAGCGGGTCAATCTTCGGGAAATGGCTGTTGCCTGCGCGGAGATGCTGGATGTCAGTGCCGCCAGGCACAGGGTGCGGCTGGAGACCGGGGGCAGCGACTGTTATATCCGGGGGAACCGGATTATGCTGGAGGAACTTCTGTACAATCTATGCGATAACGCAATCCGTTACAATGTGGAGGAAGGGCTGGTGCGGCTGGAGGTCTGCCGGGAGGGGAACCGAGTGGTGCTGACGGTGCGGGATACGGGGATCGGCATTCCCAAAGAGCATCAGGAAAGGATCTTCGAGCGTTTCTACCGGGTGGACAGAAGCCGCTCCAAGTCCACAGGCGGCACGGGCCTGGGGCTGGCCATCGTAAAGCATATCGTGGCCAGACATGGAGCGCGGCTGGAGCTGGAGAGCAGTCCGGGACAGGGTACCACAGTCCGGGTGCTTTTTGCGGCCGACTAGGCCTGGACGCAGAGAAAAAGGGACAGCCTTTACGGACTGTCCCCTTGCGTATTGTCTTATTCGTTTGCCCTGGAGTCGTTCTCGGGCTCTTTTTCTTCCCCGGTCTTTTCCGCTCCATCCCGGGAGGCTTCCTCCGGCAGCGTCAGAACTACTTTGCAGATACGGTTCTGGTCGATGCCCTGCACCTTCAGCCGGATGCCGTTTTCCAGTTCCACTTCCTCGCCGTCTTCCGGCAGGCGGTCCAGATATTCAATGATGATGCCGCCGATGGAGTCGTAATCCTCGGAGTCCAGAGTCGTGTCCAGCACATCGTTGATGTCGTCCAGCTTCATGCTGCCCTCCACCAGATAGGTGCGTTCGTCCACGGCCTGAATATATTCCGCCTCGTCTGCGTCGTACTCATCCCGGATTTCGCCCACAATTTCCTCCAGCAGATCTTCCAGCGTGATCATGCCCACGGTGGCTCCGTATTCATTCAGTACAAAAGCCACATTCATGGTGATCTCCCGCATCTCCAGCAGCAGATCCGCGCTTTTTTTGTACTCGTAAGTGTAGTGCGCTTCCCGCATAATGCTGTGCACGGAAAAATGCTCCTGGTCATCGCTGAGTATGAAATCCTTGATGTTGACCAGGCCGATGATATTGTCCTTATCCTCCTGATACACGGGAAGCCGGGTGTACATGGACTCCCGGAAAACCTGCAGCACATCGCCGTAGGAGGCATCCACGCTGACTGTCACCATATTGATTCTGGGGATCATGATATCCTTGGCCACGGCATCGGAGAAGTCAAACACATTGTAGATCATCTCCTTTTCTTCGGACTCGATGACACCGTCCTCATGGCTTACGTTTACATAAGTCTTTAATTCCGTTTCCGTCATGGCGCTGGGCTTTTTGTTGGGATCGATATGTAGCAGCCGCAGGATGCCGTTGGACAATTTATCCACCACAAAGATCACCGGAGTCAGCAGATGCATCAGGCCGAAGATGATGCCGCTGTAAGTCAGGGCGATCTTCTCATTATTCAGATTGGCCCAGGTCTTGGGCACGATCTCTCCGAAAAGCAAAACAACGATGGTCAATATACCGGTGGCAATCCCCACGATCAGATTGATCCGCTGGGCCAGTATGGTGGCCAGAGAGGAAGCCGTGATGTTCACGATGTTGTTGCCGATCAGGATCGTACTGATCATCTTGCCGTAATTGTCCAGAATCAGATTGACCCTAGCGGCCCGTTTGCTGCCCTCCTCCTCCAGTGCCCGCATACGCACCCGGTTCACGGTGGAGAGCGCCGTCTCCGCAGAGGAAAAGAAAGCGGAGAGAATAATCAGGATTAACAGGATCACAAGTTGTATGACAGCAGAACTGTCCAAAATAAACCACTCCTTTTTTGTAATTTTACTAAGAATAATATAATATAATTAATCAAAAGTCAATATGCTCACAGTGGGGAACATAATATATAATATAAGGAGGATTTTATGATGAATGAAGGCAGACAGGGAAAATGGGGGGAGATTCCGGTGCTGTTCCTACTGAAGAGCCTGCTGTTTTCCTACATACTCACCGGCGGCCTGCTGCTGCTTTTGGCACTGCTGTTGTACAAGGTGGGCCTGTCGCAGAAGGTGGTGTCAATCTGTATCATCGTGATTTATGTGCTGGCCACCTTTTTCGCGGGATTTATCACCGGTAAAAAGCTGAAAAACAGGAAATTTCTCTGGGGGGCGCTGATGGGTCTGGCCTACTTCCTGATACTGGTGGTGGTTTCCCTGATCGTAAACCGGCAGCCCGGCGTGCTGGCCAATTCCCTTCTCACCACTCTGGTGCTCTGCGGCGGGGGAGGTATGCTGGGCGGGATGCTCAGTTGAAAAATTTGTAAAAAACTATTTTACAAATCTTAATTATATGTTATAATACATAAAGTTTGGATGCGCGGGTATGCCATCGCGCCCAGGGCGTGTTCCGGGTCAGGGACGCGGTATGCACGAAGAGGCAAATAAAGGAAAGCTGCGCCGGGCGCAGTGGTAAAACGACAGGAGGCTATTTCTATGAAGCACATTAAAACATTAACAACCAGAAATATGAAGGAGTCCATGAAGAAGGGCGGCTGCGGCGAATGCCAGACCTCCTGCCAGTCTGCGTGCAAGACTTCCTGTACAGTGGGCAATCAGAGCTGTGAGAAGATTAAATAAGTCGGTATCGGAAATTATTTTGCCGACATGAGCGGGCGGCCTCGGAGTGCAATGGCATTTCGGGGCTGCTTGGTGTGAGAAGGGCAGTAAACATTGAGAGGATAAGTTATCGTGATACATCAGTTTAAAAATAACGGCTACAATATTGTCATGGATGTGAACAGCGGTTCCATCCATGTGGTAGACGAGATCGTATATCATGTAATCTCCCTGATAGAGCCTCTGGTAAACGAGGGCATCCGGGACGCGGCCACGATACGGGCGGCGGTACTGAACCTGGCGGATGTCAGATTCAGCCGGGAGGAACTGGGGGAAGCCCTGGAGGAAGTGCTGGAATTGCAGGAGGCCGGGCAGCTGTTCGCGCCGGATGTCTACGAGAATTACGTGTTTGACTTTAAGAACCGACAGACTGTGGTGAAAGCCCTGTGTCTGCATATCGCCCATGACTGCAATCTGGCCTGCCGGTATTGCTTCGCGGAGGAAGGGGAGTACCACGGAAGACGGGCACTGATGTCTTTTGAAGTGGGGAAAAAGGCGCTGGATTTCCTGGTGGCCAACTCCGGCAGCCGGGTAAATCTGGAGGTGGATTTCTTCGGGGGTGAGCCCCTGATGAACTGGCAGGTGGTAAAGGACCTGGTGGCCTATGGACGCAGCCTGGAGGAGCCGAACAACAAAAAGTTCCGTTTCACCCTGACCACCAACGGTGTTCTCCTGGACGATGAGGTGCTGGCATTTGCCAACCGGGAGATGGCCAATGTGGTGTGCAGCATTGATGGCCGCAGGGAGGTTCACGACAGGATGCGTCCCTTCCGGAAAGGGCAGGGCAGCTATGACCTGATCGTTCCCAAGTTTCAGAAGGTGGCGGAAACCAGGAATCAGATGAACTATTATGTAAGGGGGACCTTCACTCACTATAATCTGGATTTTTCGGAAGATGTGAAGCATCTGGCGGATCTGGGATTTCGGCAGATTTCGGTGGAGCCGGTGGTGGCCCAGCCCCAGGATGACTACGCCATACGCAAGGAAGATCTGCCCCGGCTGCTGGAGGAGTATGACAAGCTGGCCCGGGAGATGATAGAACGCCGAAAAGAAGGAAGGGGATTTAATTTCTTTCACTTTATGATAGACCTGGAGGGCGGTCCCTGTGTGGCCAAGCGCCTGTCAGGCTGCGGCTCCGGTACGGAATACCTGGCCGTAACCCCCTGGGGGGACTTCTATCCCTGCCACCAGTTCGTAGGGCAGGAGAAATTCCTTCTGGGCAATGTGGAAGAGGGAATCACCAACACGGCCGTAAGGGATCTGTTTAAATGCTGCAATGTCTACGCAAAGGACAAGTGTAGAAAATGCTTTGCCAAATTTTACTGCAGCGGCGGCTGCGCGGCCAATGCCTACAATTTCAGCGGAGACATCAACGGCGCCTACGAAATCGGCTGTGAATTACAGAAGAAACGTGTGGAATGCGCCATCATGTTAAAGGCGGCCGAAAGCGATATGGAGGAAGAACAACATGATTAAGAACATGACCAAAAGCAAAGCGATTGTTATTCTGATCGTGATGATGCTGGCTCTGGCGGGGATCACCTATGTGGATATCGCCGGCGTGGATGCCAGCGGCAGGGGAAGTGCCTCAGACATCAAGCTGGGTCTGGACCTGGCGGGAGGTGTCAGCATCACCTATCAGGTGGTGGGAGAAGAGGAGCCCAGTTCAACGGATATGGCGGATACCATCTCCAAACTGCAGCAGCGTGTGTGGAATTACAGTACCGAGGCAGTGGTGTATCAGGAGGGTACGGATCGTATCAACATTGAGATCCCCGGCGTTTCCGATGCCAACGCAATCCTGCAGGATCTGGGACGCCCCGGCGCCCTGTACTTTATCAAGCAGACAGGCTCTGACGGTGTGGACAACTATAGTTCCCAGCTTGTGATGCAGGCAGACGGCAGCTACGGATATGAGCATCATTTAAACCGCAGTTTAGAGGAAATCATGGCGGACGGCGGCGTGGTGCTGGAGGGCACGGATGTGGCGGACGCTTCTGCGGCTACCCGTTCGGACAGCATGCAGAACCAGCAGATTGTGGTGGTGCTGACCCTGACCCCGGAGGGTACGTCCAAATTTGAGGAGGCTACCCGTGAGGCGTATAATAATGGGGTGAACAGCAAGAGCATCGCCATCTATTACGATGGGAATTTTGTCAGTGTGCCCACAGTGAGCGCGGTGATCAGCGATGGCAGCGCCCAGATCAGCGGTTCCAAGAATTTTGAGGAGGCGGAGAAGCTGGCCTCTACCATCCGTATCGGCGGATTGAGCCTGGAACTGGAAGAACTGCATTCCAAAGTGGTGGGCGCCCAGCTTGGCGTAGACGCCATTGAGACAAGCCTGAAGGCCGGGGCCATCGGCCTGGTGATTGTGATTGTGTTTATGATCGCGGTGTACTTTATTGCCGGTTTGGCTTCTTCTCTGGGACTGGGCATGTATGTGGCGCTGATTGTGCTTTTGCTCAACGGCTTTGATATGACGCTGACCCTTTCCGGCATTGCAGGTATCATCCTGTCCATCGGTATGGCGGTGGATGCCAATGTGATTATTTTCGCCCGTATCCGGGAGGAACTGGCTACCGGCAAGACGGTTAAGTCTTCCATGAAGATCGGTTTTGACAAGGCCCTGTCCGCCATTGTGGACGGCAATATCACCACCCTGATTGCGGCGGCGGTGCTGTGGCTGCTGGGTCCCGGTACGGTGAAGGGCTTCGCCCAGACCCTGGCGCTGGGCATCGTGTTATCCATGTTCACGGCGCTGGTGCTCACCAGGCTGATTATGAGTTCCCTGTATACCCTGGGACTCAAGGACGCAAAGTGGTATGGCATCGGCAAGGAGCGCAGGGCGCTGCAGGTGCTGAAGCATAAGAAACTTTTCTTCGGTATTTCCGCCGGACTGATTCTGGCGGGCTTCGTGGTGATGGGCGTGCATCAGGTGAATTCCGGCGACGCGCTGAATCTGAGCCTGGAGTTTAAGGGCGGTACAGCTACCACGGTGACTTTTGCGGAGAGCAGGACTTTGGAGCAGATCAACAGCGAGATTGTCCCCTATGTGGAGGAGATCACCGGCAGCGGCGTGCAGATTCAGACGGTGCAGGACAGCAGCGAAGTAATCTTTAAGTCAGACTCCCTGAATATGGAACAGAGGGAGGCGCTGAACCAGATGTTTATGGAACGCTTTGGGGTGGAGGAGTCGGAGATCCTTTCCGAGACCATCAGTTCCACCATCAGTGACGAGATGACCCGGGATACCATTATCGCGGTGGTGGTGGCCATCGTGTGTATGCTGGTGTACATCCGAATCCGCTTCAGCGATATCCGCTTTGGAGCGTCCGGCGTGGCGGCCCTGCTTCACGATGTGCTGGTGGTGCTGGCTTTCTATGCCGTGGCCAGAGTATCCGTCAGCAATACCTTTATCGCCTGTATGCTGACCATCGTGGGTTACTCCATCAACGCCACCATTGTGATCTTCGACCGGGTGCGGGAGAATATGGCGGAGATGGGCAGGAAGGAGAGTCTGGAGGAAGTGTTGGACAAGAGTATCACCCAGACCCTGTCCAGAAGTATTTTCACTTCCCTGACCACCTTTATCATGGTGGCAGTGCTGTATATTCTGGGCGTGACCAGCATTCGCGATTTCGCGCTGCCTCTGATGGTGGGCATCCTCTGCGGTACCTACTCTTCCATCTGTCTGGCAGGTCCCCTGTGGTATGTGCTGCGCAAAAAGTTTCCGCCCAAGGCGACGGCAGGTAAGTAATCGGAAATATGCAAAGGGCTGTTCTCACTTGGAGTGACAGCCCTTTGTTCTATTGTGCTTTGTGATCGGTTTTAATCTCCCAGGCAGGACAAACGCCATTCGTGGGAAAAATAGCTGTATCGGAGCCGGAATGTTTTCTGCCTGCCGTAAATGCAGGCGCTGCAGGAAAAATGCGCCCCCACCCGGTTTCTGTCCTGGTCCCGGGCCAGGATTTTGTCTATGGTTATGGTGACGAGTTCCCCGGTTTTATCGCGGAACCGGAACCGCATGGGCGTAATTGTTCCGTTGGTATCGGTACAGGAAATCATCTGTACCGGAATGTCAACGCACAGAATGCTTTCCAATTCAATTCCCCCTTTCTGATTAAGAGTTCCACATATAAAGTATATCACACAGAACATATGTTTGCAGAAGGTAAATTTTTCCAGAGAGGGAGAATCCAAAGAACAGGAGGTAGACCTGATGAGTCAAACGGAAGATGTGGTAAAGATGTTGGACGCCATGACAGAGGCCGGTGTGGGCCGTATAAAGGTGGAGATTTCGGAGACGCTGGAGGAAGGGGCCGCAGAGAAGGCATACCACCACGGTAGATGTGATGTGGGCAGCCCCTTTGCCACAGGACAGCTTTTTGACCTGGAGGATGAGGAGGCGGGGGAAGAACCCCGGGAACGGGAGCAACAGGATGCAGTATGAGCTGGCCCCCATGGAGGGGATTACGGGTTATATATACCGTAATGCATACAGAAAATATTTTGGGGGCATGGATCGGTATTACACCCCCTTTATCGCCAGTACGGGCTTAAACCATAAGGAATTAAATGATGTGCTTCCGGCGCATAATGCGGCATTTCTGCTGGGGCAGGATGCCGGCAGAAACGCTGTGGACGGGCCGCCCCGGCTGATTCCCCAGATACTGGCCAACAGGGCGGAGGATTTTCTGGCGATAGCGGACAGGCTGAGGCAGATGGGATATAGCCATGTGAACCTGAATCTGGGCTGTCCCTCCGGCACGGTGGCCAGCCGGGGCAGGGGAGCGGGATTTCTGGGCTATACCTGGCGGCTTGACGCCTTCCTGGCAGAGATTTACGCCAACTGTCCTCTGACCATCTCCCTTAAGACTCGCCTGGGGGTGTCGGATATGGAGGATTGGGAAGAAATTCTGGAGATTTATGAGAAATATCCGGTGGAGGAACTGATTATCCATCCCAGGATACAGCGGGATTTTTATAAACATCCCATAAGGTGGGAGGGAGTGGAACTGGCTCTGGAGCGCTGGGAACGAACGGGAAGCAGCATCCCCATCTGTTATAATGGGGAGATTCACAGCCTGGCGGAGTACCGGGCGCTTAGGCAGAAGTATCCGCAGATCCAGCGGGTCATGCTGGGAAGAGGGGTGCTGAAAAACCCCTTTTTGGCAGCGCAGCTTCGGCAATGGGAGAGCGGGCGGCAGGCTCAGGAAGAGATCCCGGCTGCAAAGCAGCATCGGGAGATACTTTGGGCCTTTCATCAGGAATTGCTGGAGGGATATCGGGAAATCATGTCAGGAGAGCAGAATGCCTTATTCAGGATGAAAGAGTTGTGGTCCTATTTCGGAGAGTCATTTCCCGGAAAGGAAAGAGCTCTGAAAAAGATTCGTAAAGCCGGGAATATGGCTCAGTTTGAAGCAGCGGTGCGGGAAGTCTTTGGTTAAGGGACAAAGCCGATAGGAGAAAATATGACGGTTAAAAGAGAGAAGACAAAAAAGAAACTTGCCTGGTGGAATTATCTGCTGTGGGCCTTGGGGGTTCCGGCGGCCTTGATCGCATTGGTTCTGTTGGGAGCCAGGCTGTATTTCCGGGTTCCGGTGAGGGACTATTATAAGGCTTCAGAGCGGGGGTTTTTGATTCCGGACTGTAACCGGGGGTTTGTGGCCCAGGGGATTGCCTATGACGAAGAGACGGATCGGTTTCTGGTGAACGGCTATCAGAAAGACGGCATTGCCTCGCCCATCTATATCATTGCGCCGGGGGCGAAAAAGCCCGATAAGACCATTCGCATGGCGCTGCCGGACGGCTCGGCCTATACGGGCCATGCCGGAGGGATTGCCAGATACGGAGACTATGTCTATGTGGCGGACGGTGGGGAGCATAGGCTGCTGGTCTTTTCCAGCGAGGATCTCTATGGCGCCGGAGACGGAGACAGCGTGGCAGCCATGGGGACTTTCGATACGGCGGTATCGGAGACGGATTATATCGGACCGGCCTTTGTGGCGGTGGAGGGGAATCGCCTGGTGACGGGGGAATTTTACCGTAATCCCAACTACCAGACACCGGAAAGTCACAAGTACACCACCCTGGCCGGGGATTATCAGCAGGCCCTGGGGGTGGAATATGCCCTCAGTGAGCAGGCGGAATTTGGCATCATGCCCACGCCCGTGAGAGCCTATACCCTGCCGGATCTGGCCCAGGGCATGTGTTTTGATGGGGACAGGATCTATGTGTCCTCTTCCTGGGGCACGGCATTTTCCCATATCTATCAGTATGACGAATCCCGGCTGCAATTACAGGGGAATATAGCGCTGCTGGGCATGGAACTGCCCCTGTATGCGCTGGACAGCGCGGCTCTATTGGCGGACGGCGTGATCGCGCCCATGTCCGAAGAGATTGTGGTGGTGGATGGCAAACTGTACACCATGTGCGAGTCCGCCTCCAACAAGTATATTTTTGGAAAGTTTACATCCGGGCAATGGTGTTACGCCACGGATGTGGAGGCGTTTTTTAAACCCTGAGACGGCATGTCGAAATATGGAATGCTTGACCCCAGACTAGATTGATGCTACAATAAAACAAAACATAAAGAAATGTCTATCCTGTTACAGCAGTGGATAGTGCAGGGGGTCAGATTATGAAAGTTCGCATATTACAGTCAATAAAAAAGAAATTCTGCCTGCTTCTGGCATTGGGACTGTGCGGATTGGGAACAGCCTGCGGAGATGCGCCGCAGGCTGTGTCTGAATCAGAGGCGGAGCAGGAATATCACTATTCCATACAGTTTCGTGAGATTCCGAACCCAGACCAGGCGCTTTATGAGAGCGATATTCTGGAGGGTCATGAGGATTGCCAGGTACTGGAGAGGAAACGAGTTTACCAAAGCGGCTGTATTTATCGGTTTCTGGCTATTATGAATGAAAGCGAAAGCAATTTTTACTATGAGAACGTGTTACAGATTTTCCGCGAGGACAACTGGAACTGGGAACAGATTCTGTTGCCTAAAGCGGGATGGGTGGCAGAGCGGTACATCACCATTGATACCCTGGTGGGAGCCACGGAAGAAGGGATTTTCCTGAGACTTACGGATTATTATGCGGAAGGGAAAGAGCAGAGTTATCTGGGATATTTTGACGGGACAGATGGCACTCTTCTGATGGAATGGCCGGAGGATATGGCAGAAGCCATGGTGTATCAGGATCCCCAGGGCGACTTCTATTTTGTCAATGATATGGAGGGAATCGTCTATACCTGTGACAGTGACGGAAAACGCCGGGGACAGAAGCGGCTGGATGCTTATCTGAGAGGAGGGATCTGTGATCCGGTGACAGG
>OFGE01002387.1_pt1 | contig 13933 bp, 14 predicted proteins | sample 1521681 | NCBI WGS metagenome assembly OFGE01 (sample SAMEA3504093, study PRJEB24116) | mouse gut metagenome | biome: mouse gut; feature: mouse-associated habitat; material: faeces | place: Denmark | collected 2011 | reverse complement strand
TTAAGTTCATAGGACTTTCGCCAAAGATGCCTGTGATGATTTCACAATAGTCCGCGGCGATTTCTTTTTTATGCACTAATGCATGATATAATATAGTATATTTATAATCCTCACTGTTTGGTATATATATGTTGTGATCATTCATGATCCTTGCTTTTAAGATGTTTTCCTCCCACTTTTTGCAGTAATATCCATCGCCGACGTATCTAAAATCAAATTCTACATCCTGATCTCCTATACGGCAGATATAGTGAGTCCTGTATCTTTTCAGGACGGTTTTCCGGGCACCCGTTACAGCCACCATCTTATTGATATCGTCTGTTAAAAGATCAATGTCTCCATGTAAGTCACATTTGTATTTTTCGGGAAGATAGTCAAAATTTCTAAGTACAACATAGTTGCATTGTAAATTCAGTTCATCGAAAAACTGTTGTAGGGAATTCCACTGCTTTTTCATTCAGGTCTCCGTTTCCGTGCAGGTTTTGCTCGTGATACAAACAGGATTTATCTGCATTTTCGAGGAATCTTTTTAAAGCGATATTCAAATTCGCCTGTTCCTGCATTCAATTCTTTCCAGTATTCTTTAAAATCTTTCTTAAAATCCGGATAGATCTCTTTCAAATATAATAAAATAGAGTATGCATCATCATAGATTCCTCTTCCCGGATTTCGCCTGCCGCCCAATCCCCAAAATTTAGACGGCAGAGTATTTGTTTTAAATACCTTATCATCCTGGATCTTATCCTGTATATAGGACATTCCGAAATCAATTAAGTATACACAGCCATTTTCATCCACCAGAATATTTTTGGCTCTTATATCCATATGAATTACCCGCATTCTAAACAGTTCGTTTCGGATAAGCGTTAACTGCTGCGCAAGATTTTCCACATATTCTCTGGTTATCCTGTTGGAAACTGCTTCAATAAAATTCTCTGCAATATACGGATATGCACCCTGTGTGGAATACCCAACTAACATCGGAAGATGTTTCCTCAGGAGCAGACTGTTTTCCTGTATATAGTTGATTGCACGAACCTCACGTTCTATTACATTCTGATAATTTCCTATTTTAATGAACACTTTTTGTTCATCTTTCCACGCAGTATAGTAGATTTTAAAAACAGGAAACAGCGCCCATTCCTTTTCCTGATAAGGTTCTATTGTATGAAAGCCCGCATCACTCAAACGCTTCAATATTCCGGCTCTTTGATAGATACGAAATTTTGCAGAATAAAAAATTATTTTAGCCTGGTCAAATGCACCTTTAGGCACACACCAAACTGCATATGCCATATCTTTTAGAGTTGACATACCCGTACCCTCCAGATTAATTATAAGACTTTTCGATATTCTTTGATTTTCTGGTTTCTGCTGTATAACAAATTGATTTCGTCTGTATTATATCCAAGCAATAACTTTAGATCGTGATTACTTTCGTTCACATCGTTCGAAGCATGAACTTTATGGCCGCCACCAAGCCATTTTCTATACATCTCTTTGCTGTCAAACAAATTTACATTAACTGTTTTACTGCCTGATGACGTACGTCTTCTTCTATACAGGGGATCAGCATCCCTTACGATCAACAATAAAAATGGGCCATTTCCACAATGCTGCTCCTTTTTTGAATTTTTAGGAAGATTTATGCCGTAAAAGCATTTTAAATTATGTGCAAAAAACTGCGCCGTCCATTGAATTTCCAACATATCAAGCAGCTCAAAATTTTCTTTTATATCATTGATAATTTTGTCCTGCAGGATTCTGGCATTTTCCCACAATATAAACAAATGAATTTCATCATCCATATAGTTACCGTCCTTTCAATAAGTCAAGAAGTCCTTTAAACTCCGCAGTATTATGATAGAGTATTAAAAGTACCGTATTTGGTACAATAACGCAAATTCCTGCCCGCAGTAAAAGACCGTATATTCCTTCGTTCTGAACAACATTACAAATGATAAAAGTAAAAATACCAGTTAATGCAAACACAGTACACTTTTTCAACAATTCCCAATAATATGGCGCGGAACTTTCTTTAAAATAATATTTAAAGAAAACATTTGTTTCCCATGGAATATAGATAAACAGAACGCTTATAATACTGGCTATAATAACGCCATTAACGCCTGTGAGCTGTACCAATATTATATCTAAAACAATATCTGCAAAAACAACGACATAAGGCTTAAACTTATCTACCCACCACATACCGGCTGCATTTTTGAAGGTGTTGATGATCCGTCTTATCTCAGAAATATAAAAATAGAACACCAGCAAAAAAACGGTGTCTACGGATAACAACATTCTTTTTCCCATCCATAACCTGATAAAAGGCTGGTAAAGGCAAAAGAGACAGATAGAGCACCAACCTACCAACCAATGCATAAGCAAGGAGAATTTTTTCAGGTCTCTTTTATTTTTATCAACAGTTTCAATGACCATACTATTGCCGATTCCGGCGGTGATGGAAGAAATAATGATCGAAATAAAACTGATGACAGCGGTCAAAACAAGATAGTAATTGTTATATACAGCCACCATGGTAAGTCCCAGATATGCGGAAATAACAATATTATCGGCTGAGTTGATCAGCGTATATGCCAGTTGATGCCCAAAAAGCGAGCTTACTCTCTTCACAATATCAACAAGTACGCTTTTTTCCAATACACCTCGACAAGTATATTGTGGATATTTTCTATCTACAATTTTCGATCGTACCAGATTTGTGACCACTGTTACGATGGGCATAATTATGATATATAAATAGTAATTTTTACAAAGTATAAGAATTACGATCTGGATGCCATATTGAAGCGCGGACATGATCAAAGAAATGATGTTTTCAATATCATTTCTTTGATGTGCACTCAACAAAGAGCCTTTGTATGCATACAGCAGGTAGCTGATCGCCGTATTGAACAAATATATTACGTATATTATATATAAATTAATATCTTCCGGATATCCGGCCTTGACAAGCCTGGGAATAAAAGGAAGCAATGAGAAACCGAATACAAAAACAGCCATACCAATAATTCTATAAACTTTTTTGTATAGATTAAGCAATGCGCATATTTTGTCTGTGTCTTCCTCAGCAATTGGCCGATACATGCTGTATACCATCGCACTGCCAAATCCCAACTCAGATAGATTGAGGACTTGCAGGACAGATGTAAACAGTCCACTGACCCCAAGGTAGTGTTCGCCCAGCGTGTAAATGATTACTGTACGAATACAAAATGGCAGCAGCTGAGTGATTATCCTGTTTAGTACACCAAAAAAAATATTTCTTTTTGCGTTTTGAGTCCTATTGTATTTCTTCAACATTATCCTCCACAAGCGTCCCATCAATGATATCCAACAGGATCCTGGCAGATTTTAACTGGTTTTGACATTTGAAAATCATATATTTTCGTCTTTTACTGTATACCGTTTCCGTAGCACCATGAGAGCTGTGAAATATTTTAATCAGAGGGTTGTAGACTATTTTCCGCCTGTCTCTCACCATTTCGTAAAATAATATTTCTTCTTCAAAATACATATAAGTCCGCGGATTGATTCCATGATATATACTGATATAGTCTTTGGAAAAAATCAGGCAGGATCCTTCCAGGTATACCTTTTCCCGTCGTTCGTTCATATTAACGATCGCCGGGTTCATCTTTCGAGCTTTGGAAATAAATTTTCCAATTCGCCCTGAAAATTTTGCCATACCACAATAATTTACGATCAAATGATATTTCATGCTTCTTATCATTTGCTGTGTCCGTTTTCTGTCGTATGGGTTTCGGCTCTGCGCCTGATTTAGAACTATGCCATTTGGAGTAATAATTTGTGGACCCAAAACAAAAAAATGACTAAAATCATATTCCTTTTGAATTTGATAATAGAAATCCTTTTGGATAAGATACGTATCGCTGTTTGTCATAACGATAAAATCCGGGTCAAAATTTTTTTCTGCATACTTGATACCGGTATTATTTCCTCTTGCAAACCCTTTGTTTGTACTGTTTAATATGACACTGACCTTATCATTCTCTCTATATTTCTCTTTTAATATTTCGCCGGATCTGTTTGGCGACGCATTATCTACTATAACAATTTGAAAACTGTCAACATCAATATTTTCGAAAACAGATACGATAAAACGTTCTGTATCCTCTATTGTGTTATAATGCAATACAACGAAGCATATATTCACTTTATTCATTTTGACCTCTACTTCGATATTGTCAGTAACGCCTGCAATATCCCACCTGCCTCATTTCTACCATCTGGGAAACCAGAACATTTTCTCTAAAATGTTATCTTGGAAAAACAAAAGTTCAAAAAGGAGGTACAATTAGATGGGGACAACACAACCGATCAGAAGAAGTGAACAGATTGAAAGTTTAAAAGAATTTTTCTTATGTAAGGGGGAAGTACGTAACTACGCATTGATAACTCTGGGGATCAATACCGCGCTTCGAATAAGTGATCTCCTGGGATTAAAATGGAAAAATGTGTGGAATTGTTCAGAAAATTGCTTTCGAAAATATCTGATAATAAAAGAGAGTAAAACGCAAAAGGAAAAAATCATATATTTAAACAGGGCATGTATTGATGCCTTGCAGACACTTCGGGAAAAAACAGGGGACTTTATAGACGGTGAACAGTATCTATTTCAGAGCCGTGTAGGATATAACAGACATATCAGCCGTAATCGTGCCTGGGCTTTGATCAAAGAAGCGTGGAATGACTTGGGATATGAAGGAAATATCAGCTGCCATTCATTGAGAAAAACGTTTGGCTATCATGCATGGAAAAATGGAGTTTCACCTGCAATTATCATGGATATCTACAATCACTCTTCCATGGAAATTACCAAACGTTATCTCGCGATCGAACAGGATGATAGAGATCAGGTATATCGCAGTATGGTATTATAAAATTTAGCCGGGTAGATATACCCCTTAAAGGTATGACTGAGCTGAAATCCGTCCGAACGAAGCAGCCTCTTTAATTTCTCCTTGTCCTGCCTGCACTTTCCTTTCCTCTTTCCTGCCCATATATTCCTTCCCGGCCGCTGCATGACAGATTCCGTCTGATTCTGCCGCTCCCCAGTCCTTCCTGTATTCTTACAAAGGTTGAATAAATTCTCTGATGAGCAATTTATTCAACCAGGAGTTTGTGACGCTTTGGAATGGAGGAAAATATGGCTGATAACGCCGGAATCAGAAATATCTGATCTTTCATCCTGAATGATAATGAGAATTTCACTTGAAAAGGGAGGATTCCCTTTGATGACTGGATTATAGTGGAAGGCGTGTTCTGTATTAATATGATTTCAAATTATTTATGTACATTTTTTCGTTTTTATAGCTGCTGTTACAACCAATCAGATGAGTAACGGAGCCACCAGACATAAATGATCATCAGGATAAGAAGGAATTCAAGGGAAAGAATGTAAGCAGCGAGATAAAAATATTTGCATTAATAAAGCAGGTATATTACAATGGATATGTGCCAAGATAACATTTTAGAGAAAATGTTTTGTTTCGGCAAAATGAGTGATATCTTGTCTGATACGACAATAGAATGGAGATTTTTATGAACCAAAAGCTTTCTATTATCATACCACATTATAATCGTCCGCATTATCTCCGTACACTGCTGTTGTCGATTCCGCATCTTGAAGAAATACAGGTGATTGTTGTTGATGATAAAAGTACGGAATATCAGCAGGAATATGAGTGCCTGAAAAAAGAATTTTCAGATAGAAATATAGAATTTTATGATAATGACGAGATAAAAAGCGCAGGTACATGTAGAAATATTGGTCTGCGGCACGCTACCGGAGACTGGCTTCTTTTTGCGGACTCGGATGATTATTTTATGCCGGGATTTTATGAGGCGGTCAGCCGTTATTTCAATACGGAATATGATATTGTATTTTATCCGCCGACAAGCATCGAGATTGAGACAGGGCAGGCTTCTGACAGACATGTCGGAACGGCAAAGAAAGTACAGGATTACTGTGAGAGTCCTGATTGGAAGAATACACTTGAACTACGCTATAAATATCAAAGTCCGTGTTCTAAACTGATACGAAGAGAGATGGTGGAGGAAAATGAAATCAGGTTTGAAGAGATCAGGGTATCAAATGATGTAATGTTTTCTATGAAATGTGGATATGCGGCAGAGCAGATCACTGCAGACAGACATGTGATCTATTGTATTACCATGAATAAAGGATCTCTTACAAATCAAATGAGCGAAGAAATATACGATATTAAAACTGCCGTTTTCTTTCGGCGTTTTACTTTTTTGAAGGAGCGTCTGAGTGAGGAAGAGATGAAATATATGGAGATCAATGGCCGTATAAAGGTGTTTCAGGTGTTACAGAATGGATATGGAATGAAAAAGGCGTTTCAGCTTTTAAAGCAGTATAGAAGATATGGAGTTCGGTTTTGGGACTGGGATTTGATTCCAAAGATATTTCATTATATCAGGGTGATATTTGAACAGATACTGAATCGCAGAAGAGACAGGAAATATATCGTGAAATAATGGGAAAGGGTCTGACGGATGGGAAACGTGATTATTACCGGAGGTGATTTGAAAAACAAGGGTGCTCAGGCAATGACATTTATTACGGTTGATGAGATCAAAAGGCGGTTTCCGGAAGAAAGGATTTATCTGGCCGCTGGTACAGGAACAGCAGAGGACAGGGTGAAAGCTGAGCCTTTTCAGTTTGAAATTATAGATGCTGCAATTTGTGATCTGAAAGGTCTGGCTTGTGTGAATCGGTTTATGCGATTGCTTTTGGAAATGCGGTATGGAAAAAGGGTATATCATGAAGCGTACAGGAAACTCTGGCAGGAAACAGATTTATTGATCGATATCAGCGGATACTCTATTGGAACAGATTGGGGGATTGTTACTTCACTTTTGGCGGCACTCAGGGGGAAAATTGCCGCTTTATTTGGTGCAAAAGTTTATTATATGCCACAGTCGTTCGGACCATGTAATTTTAGTGGGTTAAAAGGAAAATGTGCGGAAATCCTGTTGAAAAAATGGCTGTCATGTGCAGATGTGTTGTTTGCACGGGAGAAGCAGGGATATGATCTTCTTGTCAGCAAATATAGATTAACGAATGTGCGTTTATCGTGCGACCTTGTATTGCAGAATCAGAAGATAGATCTCTCGAATGTATATAAAGTAATTCCGAACATGCTTCGATTTGAAATAAAACCCCGTAGTATTGCAGTAATTCCGAATGCTAAGACGTTGCGGTTCGGCCGGGAAGATAAATTGTTGTCTTTATATCAAAATGTGATAAGCGGGATGCTGAATGGAGGATATTTCGTATATTTGATTTTTCACAGCAGTGAAGACCGGAAAATCTGTGAAAGACTGAAAGCATTTTTCGCGGAGGAAGAAAAAGTAATATTGATTCAGGACGAGCTTTCCTGTGTTGAGTATGGACGATTGGCAAAACAGTTTGATTTTATTATTGCCTCCAGATATCATTCGATCATACATGCCTATAAGGAAGGGGTTCCCTGCATTGTACTGGGATGGTCAGTCAAATACAGGGAACTGCTTTCACTTTTCGGGCAGGAAAAGTTTGTATTTGACGTCAGAGGAGAAATAGACGAGGTCAAGTTAAGTACAATGATCATGGAAATGGAAAAGAATTGTGATAAGTATGCAGAACAGGTGAAGCAGAAATTAGAAGAGATTCAGAAGGAAAATGTATTTGATGCGGTGGAGATTGGATGATGACAGAGACGATAGAAAAAATTACCGTTGATAAGGGATTATGTGTATCATGCGGAATATGCTCCGGAGCCTGTCCGGTGGCATGTATTTCTTTCGATAAAGACAGGGGCCAGTATTTGCCACGTATTGACCATGACAGGTGTGTTCACTGTGGCGTTTGTGCAGATGTATGTCCATCCTCTGTTAAGGGGGAAGATTACAGGAGATATGCGCAGATCAATGGCTGTGAATGGAGAGAAGAAGAATTTTTATGGGGAACACACAGAGGATGCTTTTCAGCGTACTGTAAGGATACTGGAATCAGGGAGAAGGCAGTCAGTGGTGGAATTGTTACGTTGCTTGTATCGAGACTTCTTTCCAGGCAGGAGTATGATGCGGCGTTTTTGGTGGGTGAGAACCAATACGAGAGACAGGTGGAAAGCGAGAGATATACTGCAGATATGCGGCTTGACGGAACGCCGAAGTCAAGGTATGTCCCGGTCAGCCATGCAGAGACCATTAGATATATGAGAAATCATCCGGAGGAAAAGTTGATCATTACGGGGACTTCATGTGCCGTACATGGTATTTTAAGAGCGATCGATCGATTACAGTTGAAACGATCTAATTATCTTTTATTGGGTCTGTTTTGTGACCGATGTGAAAGAGACAGTATCGTGGATTATTTTAAAGACAGAAGGCCGGAGAAAAAGGTCACGGGCTTCTATTTTCGGACAAAAGAGCAGGCAGGTTGGCCCGGAAATATGAAAATAGAATATGCGGATGGAGAAAATGAATTTATTCCGGCGCAACAGAGAATGCGGGTTAAAGAGTTATTTCAGTTAAAACGATGCTTATATTGCTGTGATAAATTGAATCAGTTTGCGGATATCTCATTAGGAGATGATTATGCAAGTCGCGAGAGCAGTATTCAGGTGAATGGGAAAAATCTGGTTATATTCCGAACCGAAGCAGGGGAAAGAGCAATGGAAATGATCAGAGACGATATTATGATTGAAGCCGTGTCGATTGAAGAAATAAAGGATGCACAGGGAATACAAAGGAGGGAAAAGAATTGTGCGTATGCTGTTCTTGCCCGAGAGGAATTAGGTACGCAATGGTATCCTTTTTTGAAGCAGAGTATTTCAGAGGATATCAGGAAAAGCTACGTCGCTGCCTGCGAAACAATTGAACTGGGTATGAATTATCCGGAATCGTCAAAACAGATCAGGAAACATAATGCAAGAAAGGAACGAAAGATATTTTATCAAAGGCTGCTTATAAAAATAAGAGGTTAGGGGTATGAGAGTAAAGCGTTTTTTACAAAACATGGCGGTAGGTGTAGGCGGCCAGATGTTTACCTATATATTGCAGTTCATAAGCCGTACTGTATTTATATACACATTAGGAAAAGAATATCTTGGAATATCCGGTCTTTTTTCAAATATTATTGGTGTATTGAGTGTAACGGAACTTGGACTGGGAGCGGCGGTGACTTTTAGTTTGTACGCTCCGCTGGCTAATGATGATAAGAAGAGAATAAATTCAATCATGCGGATGCTGCGGCGGGCATATTTCCTGATTGGTGCTTTTATTTTGGCTGCTGGCATTATACTGATTCCTTTTTTGCCATATTTAATGAAGAAAACAACAGACCTGGTAAATATTCCGTTTATATTCATGCTTTACGTAATAGAAACGGTATCGTCTTATTGGTTTTGTTCCTATAAATCATTAATATTTAATGCGGATCAAAAGAGATATGTAGTTAATCTGTATTCCTATTTTGCTAAAATCATAGGAACTGCCTGTCAAATTGTAGTTCTTTTTACTTTGAAATCGTATGTATTGTATGCGATAATTGGAATTTTGATCAATATACTGGGCAATTTTATGATCGCACACAGGGTGGATGTCTGCTATCCTTTTTTAAAAGAAAAAGCAGAACCACTGCCCAGGGCAGAAAAAAAAGAAATTTATAAAAATGTGATCGGTACGGCTGCGTATAAAGTGAATACAATGTTGATTAATTCTACAGACAATATTGTTATATCAGCGTTCATCAGCATAGCTGCCGCAGGAGTTTATGATAACTATTATATGATTTCAAACAGTGTATTTACATTCATACGATCGTTGTTTACCTCGGCAACGGCAGGAATCGGAAATTTTGTTGCGAAAGAAGAAAAAAAACAAAGTGAGTTTCTGTTTCGAGTCATGATGTTTGCAATGTTTTGGATGTTCGGATTTGCGACAATATGTTTATGGGTACTGTTGGATCCGTTTATTACGCTGGTATGGGGAGACGATTTTTTATTGGAAAAAGTAGTGGTAGTTGCCATAATACTGGAGTTTCTTATCAAAAGTTTTCAAGTAGTTACCATTGTCTATAAAGATGCCTGCGGACTTTTCTGGAAAGGGAAGTATCGTCCGGTAGCAACTATGATCATTAATTTAGCGGTGTCATTATTGTTGGTGCAGAAATTAGGTGTTCTTGGTGTTGTTTTAGGTACTATCGCCAGTCGTCTGCTAACAACATGGTGGTTTGAACCGCAGCTGATCTATCGGAATGTTTTTGGGATGTCTTGTAAAATGTATTTTGTGCGTTATTTTTGTGCAGTGGCATTTGTGGCAGTTTATATTGGCATATTAGAGATCATAAGTCTTCCATTTACCGAAGCTACTTTTATTAATTTGGGAATAAAAAGTATTCTGTGTCTGCTTATTCCTAATTTTTTCACATGGATATTTTTTAGAAAAACAGAAGAATTTACTTACCTGAAAAATATGATTTCAGGAACCGTAAACAGAGTGTTGAGAAAAGGTGAGAAGAGGAGAGATGTTAATGGATGACAGACAGTTTATTATTTGCAGCGATGAAATTGAGAAAGAGGATTTTCATTCTCTGGCATTAGATTGTGGTTATATCTTATACTATCATAAATCTCTGCAGGTAAAACAGGCTGAGGATTACATTATAATTGGACTGCATTCTCTCCAACAGGATTTTCCGGTAGGAGAGAGGAGACCATATTCCCTTGATGAGCAGATACAAATGTGGGTTCGATTTATAATTTATCAGAAAGGAATACTTGGAGATATATGTAAAATAGCAGAAAAATGTTTGCTGAAATATCAAAGATTTAAAACGAGCAGGAACTGTTATGCCAGTATATGATCATGTGGAGGTTTTTAGATGAATCCTGTAGCGGAGGAACGAATCAAACATAAGAAGAGCAGTGTCGTTGTCAATGCCGCCTGTTTTACATTACCTGCAATGCTGGTATTTTTATTGACAGAGCCTGCAATATCAGGGGCAGGTGACCTGAACATTGCAGGGCATCTCGCGTCGTCTAAGATCAGTCCGGGATTCTTCTTTATTTCTCCGGTGTTGGCGGGTTTTTTGAGAATGCTGCATAAAGTTATACGGGCAAATTGGTGGGTTGTTTTTTCAATAGCGGTAATGTTTACGGGATTATTTGTTTTTCTGTGGTTTTTGAATAAAAGAAATCATCAGGAAAGTAAAGAGTCAAAAATTTTTCTAATGGTACTGTTTGTGTTGTTCTTCTGGGAAGCAATTTTGAAGTGGGAGATCAATTTTACGCAGACAGCCGTTATTGCAGGTCTGTCGGGGATCCTGTTGATCGTGGACAGTTGTTATGAGAGGGAACAGCAGAAAGTAACGGCGCCTAAGGTTCTGGCAGGGATTGGCTTTCTTTTTCTGGCCGGCGCGGTACGCTGGAAGGCATTGCTGCTTATGCTGCCATTCGGTATTATGTGTCTGCTTTATCTTTTTACAATGCCGCTTGTACTGTCTGATCTGGCCAATTCTTTGAAGGAATCTTTTGCGCATAAGCGAAGGGTTCTTAATTTGGCTGTGTTGATTATTTTCATAGTGGCTGCATCGGATGGGATTCATAAAGTATATGGAATTATAGATCCGGTGCTTGGGGAGTATGTGGAAGCGAATGCCTTACGAGAGGAGATCTGCGACTATCCGGAACGGTATCCGCGCTATGAAGAGGCTGAATCTGTGTATAAAGAACTGGGGATTACGCCTTCATGGATCAATATGGTAAATAATTTTTTGACGGGAGATCTGAATTATTTTTCATCACAGGATTTAAGAAAAATGGCCGATTTGAAGCAGGACAGTAAAGCAACGCTAAGAGACTTTGCAGGTTCATTGATGGGCCATGGATTATTGTGGATCAGTATTGCCCTGTTAGTCGGTTATATTGGGTTCTTAAAAGGAATAAGAAGAATTATCCTGCCGCTTACAGGGTGCATTTTTGCGTTTACTGCATGTGCCGTATATTTTGTCCATATTGGACGTTTTGCCTGGAGAGTGACAAATGGCTGTATAGTGGCCGGCGTTGTTTCTTTTGTTGTAATGTCTGTACATATGGGGGCTGCCCGTATACCGACCAGAAATGTTGTATACGAAAGATATTTAGCCACAGTATTGTCCGTAATGCTTTGTCTGGTCTGGGGCATGGCCATTAAGACGGAGAAGGGGAGATTTACACTTCCGGTGGCGAAGACGATAAATGAACAGCAGGCGGCGGTTTTGGAGCATATCAATGAAAATTCCGATATAGTGTACGTGGGAGCGGATCAAACTTTGCAGTTTTACAGGACGTATAATATCTGGGCGTCCCATGAAGCGGAATATTTGCAGAATCTTGTATTTTTAAACGCACATTTTATTACTGGAGAGAGAACACAGCTTGCAAATGTGGGTGTGCAGAACCTGTTCGATGATATGTTGGAAAGAGCAGATATTTTGGTGAAATACGCTCCGCTTAGGAATGCGGTTATTTATGGTTATATCAGGGATTATTATGATCCGTGCGTGACTATGACGGTCGTAGATTCCTGTGAGGAAGCCAGATTTTTGAGATATACAAGGCCGATCAGAGCTGAGGTGATGAAAGAGCAGGGGAATACTGTTGTTGATGTGGCAGTCAAAAAGATAGATGAGTTTCCTGCTGACCAGACGATCAAAACAGCAATCAGAGTAAGAGCCGATATAGGTAGGGGGGGGGTACAGCGACTGTTATATTCATGTAAAGGATTATGATTCCGGAAGGATGTATTCATACGGACTCAATATGGATGGCAACATTTGCTTTGGTGATATATTGTGGATGGAATCGACATGGAGTACAGACAGTATCTCGGTTTCTTTCGTCGGATTGGACCATGATGGAAATTACAGAGAACTGTGTGATATGACGGATGAATTCACTGCGGTATTTTAGATATATTATGAAATATTTTTTCTTTCGTGTCAGGAAAATTCCAGCGATCATACTAGGGGAGCGAATATGATAAACAGCCATTCAAATGCGTGAAAAATGACTCTGGCAACGGCAGCTTCAGGGTTATTATAATTCCAGTTAAGATATGGACTGTTGAGCAGTATTAAGACTGCGAAGATTGTTACGATGACCATGCTGTTTTACAGATATATTTCTGAAAATCTTACATCATATATAAATAAAGGCGAATGGGATGCCGGGAATAAGGAATTTGATTATGCCGCAATAGAGGATGATCTGGGGAAAGCATCCGGAATGAGATGGTACAGATCAAAGGATTCTTTATCAAGCCTACCGAATTGTTTGGGTAGTTGCTGAACAGAATTAAGGAGGACGATCAAGCGGCCAAAGAAAAAGTAGAAAAATGATAAAGAAGTGGAAATTACGGATTTAGATGAAAATCTCAATGCGATATTGCAAAAGAACTTGAAAAGTATTGAGGAGTCAGTCGTTGGCAGTGCGAATGAAGAGAATTCAAGGGCTTGTTTGGCGATATGGACAAAATTCTTTTAGAGACGGTGCTATCAAAACTACCGGTACAGATTTTGATAAAATATTATCACCGATTTCAAGATTTCCGGGTGGCTCTAACAGAACATTAAAAAGCAGCCATTTGGCGAATGTCGTGAGGTATTTGACTGGTTGTTACAGGATATGTGCAATGATCGTTGGGTACGGCTTAAGAGTTGCTCATAATCATAATGGATCAATATCTGTGTGTGATGTGAATACGATGTGTTGACGCAAAAGCCTCGGGATACTATAATATGGTAAGTAAAGGAAGGAGCTGATTCTATGGCTGCTTTTTTTATAATATCAGCGAAACAGACAGTAAACTTACATCATGCTCAGCCTGCCGTCGG
>OFGE01002385.1_pt1 | contig 13946 bp, 17 predicted proteins | sample 1521681 | NCBI WGS metagenome assembly OFGE01 (sample SAMEA3504093, study PRJEB24116) | mouse gut metagenome | biome: mouse gut; feature: mouse-associated habitat; material: faeces | place: Denmark | collected 2011 | reverse complement strand
GTTTGTCAATGACGGACAACTTGCTATTTTTTGATTTTATTTCGAACTCACGTTATTTATAGTAGACGTGGTCTTTTCCTTTATAGAAAGAGATGAAAAGGCGATCTTGTTCACTAAAGCGATGATTTAGCTTGGCGTTGATGTCATACAAACTATAACCGCCCCGTTCGTCCTTTGGCATAACTAGTGGGAGGAAACAGTCAATATAACTGCGTCGTGCTGAGATAATGAAGGAAGTATGATCTTTCCATATAGGTCCTTCAAATTGCAGATGTGAAGTGAGAAGACCGATAGTCAAGCTTCCATGATAGTGCTGCATGTTTCCGTCATTGGTACGGACATCGACAATAGATGAAAGACGTCCGCCGAATCGTGCCGGAAAGCTACTTTTGTATAAATCGACTTTTTTCACGGCTTCCGGAGTGAAGACCGATAACAGGCCCAGTGTATGATCTACATTATATAAAGGTACACCGTCTAATAAATAAAGATTTTGGTCCGGACCTCCTCCGCGTACATATAACCCACTGGTTCCGTTCATTCCGTTTTGTACACCGGGCAGTAGTTGGATGGATTTTAGTACGTCTGCCTCACTCATCAATGCCGGTGTGTTTTTTATGTGGGGAATAGGAATACTGCTTGCTCCCATACGACTGCTTTGAATACCCGTTTCGGGTTTGTCGGACAAGATAATGACCTCATTCAGTTGGTTGTCATTGTGGAGTTGGATGGTCAGCATAGTATCTTTCCATAGGTGCAAAGACACTTGTTTTACTGCATAGCCTATGTATGAAAAGTTTAGTTTAGTGCCCCCCTCAGGCAATGTGATGCTAAAGTATCCGAAAGGATTGGTAGTGGTACCCACTCCGTTTTTCTGATCATAAATATTGGCACCTATCAATGTTTCTTTCGATATACTGTCCAATACATACCCGTTTAGGGTAAAAGACTTCTTGCTGGATTGTAGAGCGTATTTTTTTAATATAATGTGATTTTTGTTTATTTTGAAACTGATATTCTGTCCTGCAAAGGCTTTCTGTAAAATCAGGCTTAATGGAGCTTTTCTTAGACTGAGGGTTATAGGATGTTTAAAGATGATTTCCTCTCCATAAATAAAAGAGTAGCCGGAGGCTTTTTCTATTTCAAATATGAATTCTTTCAGATTCGCTTTTTTTAAGTGAATGCTGAAAGAAAGATCTGCTTTTTGAGCCTGTATGAATGTAGTGGAAATCATTAGTAACAGTATCAAGAAAATCCCCTTGATACTGTATTGATTGCAAGTTGAAAAAATCATTTAGTTTTTAGTTTTCTTTTATTATTCAATAATTTATATGCCTTTATTCAGGGTCTGTTATCCTCCTTGTAATATTCGGAGAAAGAGTTTCCAAAATTTGATTTGTGTTATGGTTGCATTCGGAACTCTTTTGTTCCGTTTTCCTGTGTTCTTCAGAATCGTTTTCGCTATTGTAAGCATAAGCTTCCATTAATGCATGGAAGAATGGAAGAACTATGCGCGTACTTGTTTTCATATCTTTTTAGTTTATTGGTTTATATAAGTAAAGACAGGGAAACTTGAAAATCTCCCTATCGTATTTTATAAAATTATTCATTTATTTTTGGGGGATGCTTTTAAAATAGCATATGTGAATATTCGCTGAAGTATTAGTTACTCCACCCAAAGCATGTCGCTCATGATCCCGTCTGATATAAAAACGCCTTTACGGGTCAGTTTTAGCGTATCGTTTTTTATTTCCAGTGTTCCTTGTTGTAAATGTGGAGTGGCCATACGTAGGCAGTATTTGTACAGTTCTTCTCCATATTGTTTCCTGAGTTTGGGCAGTGGCATTCCCCATTGTGTACGTATGTGGGTAATGACAAAATCATTGTAACGGGTATATAAGTCAAGTTCTTCTACTTCGAATGTGGGATTTCCGTTAGAAATACCTCTTATATATTCGTTTAGTGAGGCTACATTCCATTGGCGTGAAGTACCATTGTATGAATGTGCGGAAGGACCACAGCCCAAATATTTCTTTTCAGTCCAATAACTGGAGTTGTGCCGGGAATGAAAACCGGGTAGGCAGAAATTGGATATTTCATAATGTTCGTATCCGGCAGCGGTGAGGCTGTCAATCAGTGTGCCGAATAAGGAAACGCTCAGATCTTCATCGGCCTCTTCCAGTTTATGTTGTTCACGAAGTTGCCAAAGAGTGGTTCCTTCTTCATAAATAAGGTGATAAGCGGAAATATGTTCCGGATGCAAAGCGAGGGCTTGTTTTAAATCTTCTTTCCACGAAGCAAGTGTTTCTCCGGGTAGTCCGTACATCAAGTCAATACTAATATTCCGGAAACCGGCAGTACGACAGTTTTGGAAAGCACGGATGGCTTGTTCGGCTGTGTGGCGGCGTTGAAGCAGTTTTAAAGTGGAGTCTTGAAAAGTTTGAATTCCCATACTTATCCGGTTAAAAGGAAAGGTGCGTAACATGGAAATGTATTCTGGCGTTAAGTCATCGGGATTAGCTTCCAAAGTGATTTCAGCATCGGGGATTACTTTGTATACCTTATAAATATGGGAGAAGATTGCTTCGAAATCTTCTTTTGCCAGTTGCGAGGGAGTGCCGCCGCCCAGATATATCGTTTCTATATGCTCGCCTTCCAGATAGGCTTCCCGGTCGGTTAGTTCGCGGCATAAGGCACGGATGTATGCTGTTTTCTGTTCGCTACGGGTGGTGGAGAAAAAATCGCAGTAAATACAACGTTTTTTGCAAAAGGGGATATGTAGATAAATACCTGCCATGATCATTTATTTTTCAGCAAAGCTACGAAAAAAATAGTGATAAGATAGAATATCTGCCGTAAAACATAGTTTAGTAACACTATCCTTTGAGTTGCTTTTTTTCTCTTTATTTTCTAATTTGCGCTCCACATTTTTAGGAGATATGAAACACATATCCGTTTGTTAATAATTAAACCTTAGATATCATGAAAGTATATCAGACTAACGAAATTAAAAACATTGCACTTCTTGGCAATGATGGCTCAGGTAAAACCACCCTCACAGAGTCTTTGCTCTTTGAGAGTGGTATTATAAAACGTCGTGGCAGAATTACTGCCAAAAACACGGTTAGTGATTATTTTCCGGTAGAGCAAGAATATGGTTATTCAGTGTTCTCTACCGTTTATCATGTAGAATGGAATGGAAAAAAACTAAATATAATTGACTGTCCGGGTAGTGATGACTTCGTAGGGGCTGCCATAACCGCGCTAAATGTAACCGATACTGCTATTTTGCTGCTGAATGGACAATACGGTCCCGAAGTAGGTACTCAGAACCACTTCCGTTATACTGAAAAGCTGGGCAAGCCGGTTATCTTTTTGGTCAATCAGCTTGATAATGAGAAATGTGACTATGACAATGTGCTCGAACAGTTGCGTAGCATTTATGGCTCCAAGGTAGTTCCCGTGCAGTATCCTCTTGAAACGGGACCTAATTTTCATGAACTCATTGACGTGCTGTTGATGAAGAAATATTCATGGGGACCTGAAGGGGGCGCTCCTACAATTGAAGAGATTCCTGATTCTGAGAAAGAAAAGGCATTGGAGATGCATAAAGCTTTGGTAGAGGCTGCTGCTGAAAATGATGAGACACTGATGGAAAAGTTCTTTGAATCGGAATCATTGACTGAAGATGAAATGCGTGAAGGTATCCGTAAGGGATTGGCGGCACGTGGTATGTTCCCTGTTTTCTGTGTATGTGCAGGTAAGGATATGGGTGTCCGTCGTCTGATGGAATTCTTAGGTAATGTTGTTCCATTCGTGTCGGATATGCCTGTGGTTCATAATACCCGTGGTGTTCCTGTGCCTCCCGATGCGAATGGCCCTACTTCTCTTTATTTCTTCAAGACTGCCGTTGAACCCCATATCGGTGGTGTGCAGTATTTTAAAGTGATGAGCGGAAAAGTACACGAAGGTGACGATTTGACTAATGCTGATCGTGGCTCTAAAGAGCGTATGGCACAGCTTTTTGTTTGTGCGGGAGCTAATCGTATTCCGGTGCAGGAACTGGTAGCCGGAGATATTGGTTGTACTGTGAAATTGAAAGATGTAAAGACTGGAAATACCTTGAACGGCAAAGACTGTGAAAACCGGTTTAACTTCATTAAATATCCTAATGCTAAATACTCGCGTGCCATCAAGCCTGTAAATGAGGCTGATGTAGAGAAGATGATGGTTATATTGAACCGTATGCGTGAGGAAGATCCTACTTGGGAAGTGGAGCAATCTAAGGAATTGAAACAGACTATTGTGCATGGACAAGGTGAGTTTCATCTCCGTACCTTGAAGTGGCGTTTGGAAAATAACGAAAAATTGCAGATTAAGTTCGAGGAGCCTAAGATCCCTTATCGTGAAACAATCACTAAAGCAGCCCGTGCCGATTATCGTCATAAGAAACAATCAGGCGGTGCTGGGCAATTTGGTGAGGTCCATCTCATTGTTGAACCTTATTATGAAGGAATGCCTGTACCCGAAACGTATAAGTTTAACGGTCAGGAATTCAAGATAAATGTGAAGGGGACTGAGGAAATACCTTTGGAATGGGGTGGTAAATTAGTCTTTATTAACAGTATCGTGGGAGGATCTATTGATGCCCGTTTTATGCCTGCTATCTTGAAAGGGATTATGAGCCGGATGGAGCAGGGTCCGTTGACAGGTTCGTATGCGCGTGATGTACGAGTGATTGTTTATGATGGTAAGATGCATCCGGTAGACTCAAATGAAATCTCTTTTATGCTTGCAGGACGTAATGCATTCAGTGAGGCATTTAAGAATGCCGGACCTAAGATTCTGGAGCCGATTTATGATGTGGAGGTTTTCGTTCCCAGCGATAAAATGGGCGATGTGATGAGTGATTTGCAAGGTCGTCGTGGTATGATTATGGGGATGAGCAGTGAAAGTGGATACGAAAAACTGGTTGCAAAAGTACCTCTGAAAGAAATGTCTTCTTATTCCACTTCTTTAAGTTCTTTGACAGGCGGTCGCGCTTCATTTATTATGAAGTTTGCCAGCTATGAATTGGTTCCGACAGACGTACAAGAAAAATTGATGAAGGAATTTGAAGCTAAAGAGAATAAAGATGATTGATAAAGTGTAAAATTTCGTACTTAGAAGAGACGTATTTCGTTAAAAATGCGTCTCTTTTTATTTAAGGTAACTTAAACTTTTAGGTTTGTTATTTGGCTTTGAACTTAATTTTTTATTATTTTTGCAAACCAATTGGCGTAAATTTTGTTATAATAGTCAGAATCTTAGCTTAAATGACTTTTTCGGTTAATTATAGAGAATGGCCGTTTAAATTTGGTTAATCTATTGTGTGATGAGATTTAACGCTTTTAATTTTGCTGGCATGAAAAAGTCTACTATTTGGGTATTAGGTATTGTAATGGGGCTATCATTTCTTAGCTTGTTGTATTTGCAGGTAAGCTATATTGAAGAAATGGTGAAAATGCGCAAAGGGCAATTTGATGAGTCTGTTCAGCGCAGCTTGGTCCAGGCGTGTCGGAATATTGAGTTGGTGGAAACTAAAAAGTATCTTGAGGATGATGCGATTGCTACGGAAAAAGCAGCACAGCTGTCCAGGGAGCAGTCCGAAGAGAAGAAGGGGGAAGGAAGTGGTGATGTGGTGGCGCATACGCATGAGTATTCCATTACTTCCGACGGATTGAACGGTTACTCTACTTTTGAATTGAAGATGAGGTTCAGTGCGAATCGTCCTTCTAATATTCCTAAAGCAATTATTTCGACTGGTAAGAACATTCCTCAGACTTCAAGAGCCTTGCAGGAAATAATCAAAGACAGATATGTGTACCAACGTGCATTGTTGGACGAAGTGGTCTATAACATTTTGTATACAGCTAGTGACAAACCTTTGAACAAAAGAATCAACTTTAAACAGTTGGACTTGTTTTTAAAGACGGAATTGCTGAATAATGGCATTGACATTCCTTATCATTTTACGGTGACAGACCGTGACGGGACGGAAGTTTACCATTGCCCTGATTATACCAAAGAGGGTAGTGAGAATACATATCCGCAGGTTTTATTTAAAAATGATCCTCCGGCTCGTATGGCGACAGTAAATATTCATTTTCCTACATTGAACAGTTACATATTCAGTTCTGTTAAATTTATGATCCCGTCACTGATCTTCACATTCGTATTGCTTGTGACGTTCATCTTTACTATCTATATCATCTTCCGTCAGAAGAAGTTGACCGAGATAAAGAATGATTTCATAAACAATATGACACATGAATTCAAGACGCCTATCTCTACCATATCGTTGGCGGCCCAGATGTTGAAAGATCCGGCAGTGGGAAAATCTCCTGCTATGTTCCAGCATATATCCGGAGTGATAAATGATGAGACCAAACGTTTGCGTTTCCAAGTGGAAAAGGTGTTGCAGATGTCTATGTTCGAAAAGCAAAAAGCGACGCTGAAGATGAAAGAGGTGAATGCAAATGATTTGATAGCCGGTGTTGTCAATACTTTCACGTTGAAGGTAGAGAAATACAATGGTAAAATCACTTCGAATCTGGATGCGGTAAATCCGGATATATTTGTAGACGAGATGCATTTTACAAATGTTATTTTTAATTTGCTGGACAATGCAGTGAAATATAAAAAACAGGAAGGCGAATTGTTGTTGAATGTACGTACTTGGAATGAATCGGGCAAGCTTTATATCTCTATCCAGGACAATGGAATAGGTATTAAGAAAGAAAACCTGAAGAAGATATTCGATAAATTCTATCGTGTGCATACCGGTAACCTACACGATGTGAAAGGCTTTGGTTTGGGACTGGCTTATGTGAAAAAAATAATTCAAGATCACAAAGGGGCTATACGTGCCGAGAGTGAATTGAATGTAGGAACTAAATTTATAATTGTATTACCTTTATTAAAAAATGAATAATATGGACGAGAAATTGCGTATCTTGTTATGCGAAGATGATGAGAATCTTGGCATGCTATTGAGAGAATATTTGCAGGCAAAAGGCTACTCGGCCGAACTTTGCCCGGATGGTGAGGCTGGCTACAAGGCTTTCCTTAAGAACAAATACGACTTATGTGTATTGGATGTGATGATGCCGAAGAAAGACGGTTTTACTTTAGCACAGGAAATCCGTCAGGCTAACGCTGAAATTCCTATTATCTTCCTGACTGCTAAAACTTTGAAAGAGGATATATTGGAAGGCTTCAAGATTGGTGCGGATGACTATATCACTAAACCGTTCAGTATGGAAGAGTTGACTTTCCGTATCGAGGCTATTTTGCGTCGTGTACGTGGTAAGAGAAACAAGGAAAGCAATATTTACAAGATTGGTCGTTTTACTTTCGATACTCAGAAACAAATTTTGGCTATCGATGGAAAACAGACTAAACTGACTACGAAAGAATCCGAATTATTGGGCTTGCTTTGTGCTCATGCTAATGAGATTCTGCAGCGTGATTTCGCATTGAAAACCATTTGGATTGATGATAATTATTTCAATGCACGAAGCATGGACGTGTACATCACTAAGTTGCGTAAACATTTGAAAGAAGATGATTCTATCGAGATTATCAACATTCACGGGAAGGGGTATAAACTGATTACTCCCGAAGTAGAATAAGGCTGAGTGAAATAGATGAAATAAAAAAGTCCGGAACATTTGTTTCGGACTTTTTTATTTTTGTTCTCTTATACTTTAATCAACAATGCGTTTGTTTAATACAATATAAACGATTAAACCTATAACGATAAGGGCGGCACTTCCACCTAAAACACCGTTGTCGTTAATTGCTGCACTTCCGGTGAAGAAAACACCGACTAAAATAGCGGCGCCGATGATCATCAGTATCAGACCTAAATTCTTAAGTAAGCTTTTCATGTGTGTATTTTATTAATAGATTATATTTATTCTTGTGTACAAATTAAAGCATAATTCTCTTATCATGGAAATTATTTTAGGAAAAAAAGATGAAAACCTTGAAAAACTTTAGTCTTTGATGTTGGTGAATACCTTTCTTAATACATCTTGGCTGACTTTCAGTTCTTCCAATGTTAATCCTTGCAGTGCTTCTTTCAATGTCTTGTTTGCGATGAAACGTGCTTTGCCTTCCAATTCTCTGCCGGTTTTGGTCAAATGAATTAAATTGGTGCGTCGATCTCTTTTGTCGGCTATGCGTACCACCAAATGCTGGCGTTCCATATTGTCTATCAAGCGGGTCATGCTGGGTTTGTCTTTAAAAGTGGCATTACATAGTTCTTGCTGTGTGACACCATCTTTTTCCCATAGAAAAAGAAGGACTGTCCACTGTTCGGGGGTAATTTCTACACCATTCTGGCGAAAATTCCGGCTTAGTTTCCGGTTGATGGCGGCAGATACTTTGCCATTTAATATGGCAAATATTAATTGGATATCAAAACTAAATTGTTCTATCATGGAATTATTGTTTAAACAACTTTGCAAATATACAATTCTTGGCGGATATAACTTGTTTTTCACAGATAAAAAATATGAAAAGGAAAATTAATTGTAAAATGAAACTATATTTTTTGAAGAAAATTGCGATAACTCTTTGTAGATTAAGATAAAATATCTACTTTTGCACTCGCATTTGAAATTTAATTTAATAATTTAATAAACGTAGTATGAATCAATACGAAACCGTTTTCATTTTAACTCCCGTTTTATCTGATGTTCAGATGAAGGAAGCGGTAGAAAAATTCAAAGGTATTCTTCAAGCTGAAGGTGCTGAGATTATTAATCCTCGTACTAATTTGCCGCAGAATTTATCAGAGTCAATGATTTTGGACACAGCTTATGGAATGATTAAGGATTGTGATGCACTTGTCTTTTCAACGGTGTCTGGAATGATTGGGCATGGTGTATTTAATGAAATTGCGGTTGCTGTTAATTCTGGTGTTACAATTTATCAGCTTGAAGGCGATTCTTGTTATAAGATGGATGACATTGATTTGAAAGAAATCATTTTCCGTGGTGATAATCGAGTATATGCCCTTGTACGCACTCCATATGAATATCAGGAGAATCAGGAGTGGTAAGGAATGGGGCTGAAAGTATTATCAATTTGTGGCGGGTTAGAAACTGGTCTACTTGCTTTAAAGGAATTAGGGATACCAGTTGATGAATACCATACATATGAAATCTTTGCTCCAGCAATCGAATTAAGTAAAAGACATTTTCCAGAAGTTCAACATCATGGAGATGTAATCGGAGCAGATTTTTCACAATTTAAAGATTTTGATTTAGTAATTGCTGGAACGTGCTGCCAGAGTTTATCAAAGTTACGGCAAGAGAATAAAGACGTATGTTCTGGCCTAAAAGGTAAATCTGGCATTTTCTTTGAGTATGCCAGAGCGGTTCAGGAAATTAACCCTCAATGGTATATGCTTGAAAATGTTGTTCCAAAGAATAAAGCAGATCAGGATACTATTACGGCAACATTGGGGGGGCAGACCCTATGCTTATCGACTCTGCTTTATTTTCTGCACAGGAGCGAAAACGTCTATACTGGACGAATATTCCTATTGCTCCCTTACCTAAATCTAATTCTATTGTGCTGCGTGACATTATGATTGACGATGCGCCAGAAAAGGATTACTATAACAAATCTTATACATTTAATGGCAAAGAGAAGCGTGTGATAGCAACAATACAAGATAATTGGTTAGACATAATGAAACGGGTTTATAACCCTGATTTCAAATGTGCTACATTAACTTGTGTTAGTGGCGGTCATCAAGAAAAGAAAGTTTGGGATCGAGGCCGTATCCGTAAACTTTCACCTGTTGAATATGAAAGACTACAGACACTACCAGATGGATTTACTGAAGGCTATTCTGATAATGTACGTAGAACACTTTGCGGTAACGGCTGGACGAAAGAGGTTATAAAGCATATTTTTAAAGGGCTTATAACGATATAGTCAATAACAAAGAAAGAAGGTAATGTATGGCAAAGGTTTTAGAATTGGAGAGCGGTGTTGATCCTATTCCCGCTGAAAAGCCGCAGGATCAAATGACAGAGACAGAAAAGGCAATTCAGGCATTGATGCGTAAATCTTATGTTCTTGGTGTTTCTTCTGGTATGCGTACTATGTGTGTTACAGTGCTTTCGCAGTTGAACAATACCAAAAATATGAATCCGCAGAAGCAGTTAAATCTTTTGCGCCAGATGTGTCATAAGAACATTGAGAATTACAATCAGGCAACACAGAACAACAAGAACACCACAGAGACAAAAGACAATACTACTAAAAAGGAGAATGAAGATAATGTTTAATCGTAATATTTTGGCGGTAAAAGAGGCTCAGTTGAATGCGCTGGTCGCTGAATCGGGGGGGCAGTATCTTTAATTACTGATACGATTGATCGTCTTGAAACTATCAATGGGAAGATTTCTGAGACACGTCAAGAGATTGAAACTTATCGTTCTGAACTGGCTCGTATTGATGGTTCTATGGGACAGCAATTTAACCATAATGCTAAAATCATTGGCAAATTCAAGAGTTTTCTGGAGGATTAATGAAAGATTATTTTGAGAAAGAAATTAGCTGGATTCATTCAAAAGATGTAAGACAGTTTGCAGAATATTGTGTAAACAACCTTCCTGAATATTTCTTTACGGTTCCTGCATCATCCAGCGGCAAATATCATCCATCTTATGCACTTGGTGATGGTGGGCTTGTGCGGCATACAAAGGCCGCTGTAGCTATTGCTCATGAGTTGTTTAACCTTGAAATGTTCCAGAATCAGTTTACAGAGATTGAGCAGGATTTGATTCTTGTAAGCCTTATTCTGCATGATGGCAAAAAGCAAGGTAGTGGTATGGGAAGTCATACAGTTTTTGACCATCCTATACGTGCTGCATCTTTTGTGAAAGAATGTAATTTTGAGTATTCCAAGCTAACCGATGAACAGGAAAAAATTGTATGCGATGCGATTTCTGCACACATGGGGCAATGGAATACGGCACGAAATTCTAAAATCGAACTTCCTAAACCTACAAATAAGATTCAAAAGTTTGTACATATGTGTGATTATCTTGCATCACGAAAGTTTTTAGAAGTCAATTTTGACGCAATAAGTTATTAAAGGAGAGATGTAAATGAGTTATCAGGCAAGATTTAATTTTGTTGGTACACCTGTTATTCCGAAACAGAAGGCAGATACAAAGCGACCTTTCTGTAAGGAAATTTCAAAGAAAGATGATAAGACTGGCAAGAGTAAGAAAATGCTTTCTATGACATTCGGCATTAAGGAAAGCGATGCGAATATGGCCTTCGTTGAGGCTTTTGATAGCAAGCAGGACGTTATTAAGACAATGAATACAGATAATGAAAAGCTGGATGTAGCTTGGGATGATCGTTTTGATGAGGACATTATTTCTCAGGTTGCTAATTATCGTAAGTACATTGTTGATCTTGGTGAGGATCATGGTGGACGGCAGGAGTTCATTACTATTTACGATATGATTCAGCATTTGCAGGAGCATCTTCCCAATTATGATGGTCGTGTCGTTGTTACAGGCCAGTTCACACGTGACTGGTATGCTAAGAAGAAGATGTATTTCAGCAAGTTCCGCATTCAGAATGTTTTTGCTGCGCCTGAAGAGCGTAAGAGTCGTTTGATGATTACTGCTGATCTGTTTTATAACAAGGACAGTTTTGATGATTCTGATTTTACCGAGAACAAGAAGATTACTTTGGATTGTTATATTGAGCAGTACATTAACAAGGATGAGGGGCGCAAGTTTGTTCCTATTCAGGTCGTGTTTTCTGGTGCGAAGTATGACATGGAGAACGAACGACACAAGAAGCTGCTTGATTACAAGATGAAGTATATCAAGGTAAATGGCAAGGATATGGTTCATATTCCGTGGGAGATGGTTTTGCTTCGTGGTGCTGAAGAGGCTGACTTTGATGAGTCTATGTTGACTGATGCTCAGAAGGAACAGATTGAACTTGGCATTAAGACGCTGGATGACTTCAAGCCCAAGGGTAATATTTATGGTGATCGCATTGATGAGTTCCGTTTGTTTGATCCGAAGCTGGAGGGTGATTTTGCGGATGGTTTGCTTAAAGCCGATGAAACCGCTGATGAGTTTGAAGAGAAGATTTATCAGCCGCCGCAGGATGAATCTATGGATGAGGCAAAGAACAATTCTAAGAGCAAGAAGGACAACGATAGTGATGATGAACCGCCTTTCGATGAGAAAGATAAAAAGTCTGACGATGGTGGAGTAGACGATGATGACTTATTCTAATTGGAGGTAGATTTATGGGCGAAATGGCAGAAATGTCTTTAGAAAGTCAGGATAACATTGATTTTTACGAAGAATCTATGATGAATGGTTATGAGTTTAATCGAAAAAATGATAGGAGTGATGTGTAATGGCAAGAAAGTTTGGACAGAAGCGTGAGATTTGTATTGATCCGCTGGCATATAACATTGGATTGATCGGTGAAAGTGGTATTGGTAAGTCTACTGTTATTAAGGAAGTTTGTGAAAAGCTGGCTGGCGATGATGGCTATATTGCCCTTGATATTGGCAAGGAAGATGGTCATGATGCTATTAATGGTATTGTGTCTGCAAAGATTCCTGATTGGGCTACTTTCAAGGAATTTTGTGATGATGTAATTGAAAATAAGCTGACTGATTATAAGGATTTGCGTGTTATTGTTCTGGACACTTTTGACCAGTTGCTTGAGATTACCGAGCCTGAAGTTATCCGTATGCACAATCGAGCAAATCCTGATAAGCCTAAGATTACTTCTATCAAAGCTGCGTTTGGTGGTTTTATGGCTGGCGAGGATAAGGCAATTCAGATTGTTCTTGATAAACTGTGGGAACTGAAAAGTGTTGGCGTTTCTTTTATTGCTATTGGTCATACTAAAAAGAAGGACGTTGATGATCCTATTACTGGTGAGTCCTATTCCATCTTGACAACTAATATGAGCCAGCGATATTTCAATGCGCTCAAGACAAAGCTGCATTTCCTTGGTGTTGCTTACATTGATCGTGAGATTGTAAAGCAGAAAACAGGAAAGAAGAACGTTGTGACTAAGCAGGAGGAAGTTAAGGGCAAGGTTCTGAGTGAGAGTCGCCGCATTTCCTTCCGTGATGATAATTATAGCGTTGATTCCAAATCTCGCTTTGCTGATATTGTTGATGAGATTCCGCTTGATTCTGATGCCTTTATTAAGGCACTGACAGATGCTATTCTTGCAGAGCATAGTAAGGGCGGTAAGACTGTTGAGCAGTCTAAGAAGGAACTGGAGGCCGCTCGTAAGGCAAAGGAGGCCGAGGTTGCTGAAAAGCTGGAGCAGGATGCCAAGAATAAGATTGACGAGGATCGTAATGCAGAACTTATGGGCGTGATCCAGAATAAGTTCTCTGAGGCCGATGCTGCAACCAAGAAAAAGGTTAAGGCAATTATGGCTGAGAATGGTATTCCAAACTTTAAGAATTCTGATGATATTCCTACTGCTATTCTGGAGAGCATCGTTGAAGTTTTGAATCCGACAGAGTAATGGAGGTTGATTATGGCGAGGCCATGCAAATGTGCTATCACTGGCAAAAAAGGTACAACTGATACATTTGTGAAAATCAATGGTAAGTATTATAAAAGTCAAGAAATTTATGATGCTAACCAAATGAAAAAGGCCAAGCGTAAAGAACTGATTGATTTTGTTTGTCGGGAGTTTTTGGGGTACGGAAATGGGCAACCGTTTCCTACCTCACTCCCTAAAAAGTTAAATGAATTGTCATTTTATGATGATGATGTAATTTTAGAAACTTTCAAACGATGCGCTTCTGATATTGAATATCAATTAGAGCATAAACAGTTCTCCGCTGAATATGGCAAAATTGCATATAT